>Ga0209654_1001431_pt1 | contig 19049 bp, 12 predicted proteins | sample SaaInl1SG_22_DNA_FD_184646 | JGI IMG/M metagenome (GOLD analysis project Ga0209654, IMG submission 184646) | Marine microbial communities from expanding oxygen minimum zones in the Saanich Inlet - ESP_161SG_22_DNA (SPAdes) (version 2) | ecosystem: Environmental > Aquatic > Marine > Intertidal... | reverse complement strand
AATCACGGACTTCCAGTCGTTTCGATAATCACTGCGGAAAATCATCTTTGGGATTGGAATAGCGGGATCTATGTTATGGGACCCAACGCGAGTACAACGCTTCCCTACTTTGGGGCAAATTTCTGGCAACCCTGGTCTCGAAAGTCTAGAATGGAATTTTTTGATGGCACGAAAACCAAACAATTCGATGCCGTTTTCGACCTAGAAATTCATGGCGGTTGGTCAAGGGCTGAACCGCAAAAGTCGTTTAGAATAGATGCGAAATCTAAGTATACCGGGGATATCGAATATTCGTTGATTGAACGAAAGCCTGAGATTACCAGCTACAATAATTTCAACCTAAGAAACGGCGGTCAGCACGGGATTTTTAGTCGAATTCAAGATGCCATAATGAGCCGATTGGCGGACGGCACACACATCGACCGAATGGGCTACCAGGCCTGTATCGTATGCATCGTTTATCTAAACGGCACTTACTGGGGCTTGTACGGTATTCGCGAAAAGTTTGACGAACACTACGTAGAGAGTAATCACGGCGTGGATAAGGATGAAATCCAATTATTAAATCGAGAAGGCGCCCTTGTCGGTGATGATAGCCATTTCTTGGAATCGCATCAAATCATTACGGGATTAAATACTTCGGCACCCAATTTTGTTTCTGTCTTTAATTCGCGTTTTGATTTAGACAACTACATCGACTATTTCATCTTTGAAACCTATATCCAAAACCGGGATTGGATGGGAATCGACTGGGGCATTAATAATGTAAAGCTGTGGCGTCACGACACCGCGGGAGGAACCTGGCGCTACATGATGTATGATACCGACTTTGCTTTTGGATTGTACGGCGGTAACATCTACGATAACTACATCGAGCGGGCTCGTAATCCCAATTACCCCAATACGCATTCTGAAATTTTCGATCATGCACTGGATAACGCGGATTTTAAGTGCCGCTTCACGAACCGCTACAATGATCTCATCAACACGACGTTCCAAACCGGACATTTTAATGCGGTAACGGACGAATTAAAAACGGAATTGGCCCCAGCCATCCCCGATCACATCGCGCAGTGGAGCAGTCAAATGGGCCCGTATTCCTATACCTATTGGCTCAATGCAGTAAACAGTATTAAAAGCTACAACAGCGGACGCATCGCTACGGCACGTCAACATTTGAATCAAAGCCTCTCGCTCCAAGGTCAGCATACTGTAGATCTGGATGCCTTCCCTAATGCTGCTGGCCACATTAGGCTCAATAGTATCATGCCGGAATTGCCTTGGGAGGGTGTATACCACGGTGCATGTCCTGTAACAGCTCAGGCCATTCCAAGCCGAGGTTTTCTGTTCTCACATTGGTATTCTACAGCCACGGCCTACAATAATGTATTGCAAGACTCCATAGAAGTTTCAGTTGCAGCGAATACTACATTAGTTGCGCATTTTGATACTTGTAAAAATGTGGTGGATGCGACGATACAGCTGTCAGAAAAGATGCTCAAAGCAGCTGTCTCGATTGCTGTGACGAATCCTTCGTACGAATGGCTTTACAATGGAACCCCGGTATCTACGGACAGTGTTATCTACAACCCGTTAGATGGGAATTACCAACTTACGGTTCGTTTTGATTCGTGTGAAATCCAATCCGAAACGTTTATCGTGAATCAAGGCGACTACGGCATTCATTTGTTCCCAAATCCGGCGGTCGATGCCCTAACGGTCCAATTCTTAATGGGTCAACAAGAAAACATGACTCTAGGAATTTACAACACGGCTGGCCAATTGGTTTGGGAAACTACCTATTCCCAATTCCTGGGCCAATTCAACACCACCATCGACGTTTCCACCTTCGCCCGTGATCTGTATATGCTGCGCATTACCACACCTTCGCTTACATATGCAAGGAAGTTTATAGTGGTTGATTAGCAACGTCTTAACGCACCAACGTCACCCTGACCTTCTTCTTTTTCAATCGTTGGTTATTTGTGCGTTCCATCACTCGATGGGCGATGGTGCGTTTTACTGCAACAAAGGCACAATTCTGTTGGAGTTCAATGATTCCCAATTCGTCCTTCGTTAGTCCTCCAGTTTTAAAGAACATTCCAGCAATATCGCCTTTCGAAATTTTGTCCTGTCGTCCTCCGGTGATGTATAAGGTACTCCAAGCATCGACGTCTTTAATCTTAGCCGCACGAAGTGCTTCTAAAGATTCAGTTTCAGGATTGGCGGATTTGATAAAATCCGGTAGACGCTTGCCTTCAGTGTGGAGTACATAAGCTGCACCCTCGGCATTCATACGTGCTGTCCGTCCGTTGCGGTGCGTGAATTCGTTGGAATGGTACGGAAGCTCGAAATGGATGATGAATTTAATCTCCGGAATATCGAGGCCGCGGGCAGCGAGATCGGTAGCTAAAAGTAATTGGCATGTGCCGTTGCGAAACTTTACTAAAGCGCGCTCACGATCCATTTGTTCCAGTCCACCATAAAAACACTCGTGTTCAATAGCATGATCAAAAAGGAAATCACTGACTTCGTGCAACGACTCCTTGAAGTTGCAAAAAATAATACCGGGCTGACCTTTTAATGCGTCTACTGCTGAGCGTAGGGTTTCCAATTGTTTCCCTGCAGGCGATGCAAGGGTCTTTACTGTCAACTGAGGGCGGTGCTGGTTCAAATAATCGATCGTTAACGGATCGTTTAAACCTAAAAATTTAGGGATTTCCACCGCGTCCGTTGCTGAGGTTAGAACGCGTTGTTCAACCGCTCCTAAACTCCGAACTATCTCCGACATCTCGCGCTCAAAACCAACTTCGAGGGATTTGTCAAATTCGTCTAAAACCAGCGTTTTGATGCGGGTTAAATCGATATCATCACGGCGAAAGCGATCGGCAATACGGCCGGGCGTTCCTATCAATAGCGCAGGTCGGTGTTTTAAGTCTGCCTTATCCAACGCACCTGAACGGCCGCCGTAAACAGCATTAATTTTGAACCCAGAGCCCAATTTCCGTGCAACTTGCTCGATCTGCATGGCAAGCTCACGTGACGGCACCAAAACAAGCGCTTGAACTTCGGATATATTTGGATCTAATCGCTCAATAATGGGCAATAAAAAAGCCAATGTTTTTCCACTTCCTGTAGGCGATAAAACGGCAACATCATTCCCAGCATAAATGGCCTTTCTCGCCTCTGTTTGCATGGGATTTAAAGTGGAAATATCAAATTTTTCTAGGAAGCTTTTAAGTACTTCTTTACGTTTAGGTTGCTCTGCTTTCATCTGCAATTATTTAGGATGGCTCAATGAAGATTTATACTTCAATTGAAGTCCCATTAAGAAGTTACGCAAATACTGTCCTTTTACGTAGCGGTAAGATTTGTGTGAAGGTTTTCTAAAGAATGCGCTGAGTTCGTGGGGGCTGAGCTTACGATCAACCAATGCAAAAATCTCTAGCATATCTTCCGAGCGCATATTGAATGCAATTTTCAACTTTCGCAGAATGGTGTTATTGCTCATTTCTTCCTCAGGCACTGGCGGCGGTCCTTCTTGCGCTCCTCTGCGCTGAATGATAATCCCGTTCAAAAAAATGGCCAATTCTCGATCGGTCATCATTATGAATCGGTCCTCTTCCTCCGTGCCGGCCCAGCCTTTATACTGCGCTTCACTCACTTCAAAGCCGGTAGCAGCGAAAAGTGCTACGACATGGTCGTAGTGGTAGCCAAACAAATACCGCAGGCGTCTGTAAATATCATTGTTGATCATAAAAATGCCCTCGAATCTAGGGTTGGGTTGGCTTTTCGTCCGCTGTTTATTCCTTTACCTCAGGTACCGCGGGTCCTGCCGGTTTCCCCTTTTTCGGATTGGGTAGTGCATCATAAATAAGACGATACTGTGAAGGTTCGCGCTGTTTCTTTTCACGCTTCGGCTGCTCACCGTCCCCCTTTGCGCGGGCAGGTTTGCGGTCCGATTTTCCTTCTTTCGCGCCACGAGGCTTCTCCTTCTTCGGCCCACGGTCATTTTTCCCGCCGCCTTTTGAACCAGATTTACCACGGCTCTGACCCCTCCAAGAAGGACCCTCGCCTAATTCCGTTGGGGGTTGATCTTTTTCCAATTCACGGTCGATGAGCTGCTCAATCTTTGAGAATTTGAACATATCGTCCGCACATACTAAGGTGATGGCCATTCCTTCCGTTTTCGCGCGTGCTGTACGTCCTATACGGTGTACATAATCTTCTGCATCGCCGGGTACATCATAATTGATCACTAAATCAATTCCTTTGATGTCAATCCCTCTGGACATGACGTCCGTCGCGACCATAATTCGGGTCTTTCCGCTACGGAAATCGCGCAATGCTTCTTCGCGGGCATCTTGCTCGTAATCGGACGAAATGCCCTGACACGAATACCCTTTCTGCAATAACGTTCGGGCCAATTTCTCCACCTTCTTCTTCGTCGAACAGAAAATAATAATGGCTTGGAAATCCTCTTTATCGCCTAAAATATGACGCACCAAAGCCACCTTCTGCTCTTCGTGGGCGAGGTAAACCTTCTGAGTCACACCATCCGCAGGCTTCGAAATAGCAACACTAATCTCATCCGGATCACTTAATATTTCCTTCGCGAGTTTACGAATCTTAGGAGCCATCGTTGCAGAGAACATTAAGCTCTGGCGCTCCTCTGGCAAGGAATCAATGATTTTGATGATGTCGTCGTAGAAACCAATGTCCAGCATCCGGTCGGCTTCATCGAGGATCAAATGCTTTACCGTATCGAATTTTACGTAGCCGCGTGCCATGTGCGCCATTAATCGGCCCGGCGTTGCTACAATGATATCCGCACCGCCTTTGAGTGCATCCGCTTCTGCTTCCCAGCTTACACCATCGCCGCCGCCGTAAACGGGGTAACACGATGCATTCGTGAAGTAGGCAATCCCTTGAATCTGCTGATCAATTTGAATGGCCAATTCACGCGTGGGACACAAAATAAGCACCTGCACACCGTCGCTCGGCGCATCTGCAATCTGGTTTAATGTTGGTAATACGAAAGCTGCCGTTTTCCCCGTTCCTGTTTGCGCACAACCGATCAGGTCTTTTCCGCTTAATATGGTGGGTATGGCTTTTATCTGAATCTCTGTCGCCTCTTCAAAGTTCATGTAGAACAAGGCATCGAGTATGGTTTCGTTTAATTTAAATTCTGAAAATTTCATTCAATTAGTTTAGGCTTAAATACGCCACCAGTTCCACTGTATTGGAAATGGCTAAGGACGAAGGGCCAGTGCCCACCGACCATTGCGTGCGGTCGATCGTAAAGGTCGCAACCCATTCACTGTTTGTACGTTGAACGACGCGAACACTTATAGGATGTGTTTCATCCCGCAAGGTAAGGCCTCCTTGCATGTCGTAGGTAGTTTCATCACCTATTTTCCCCACAAAATCAATTTTATCCGCTGTAAAACAAATAGTTGGGAATCGGTCCACGTCAAGATACTCTTGCTTTTCCTTCACATTCTTATCCCGCGCAGCGATAGAGGTTTTAAACGTGTTGGCAGGTAGGCATGCTTCGAAAGAAGTCAACATGCCCGAATTCATCAACGCCTGACCTTGAACGTCTGAAAAACCTCCTTTCACCGTACTGAACACAAACTCCTTTATCTCAAAAGTAACGGTTCCGGTCAGCTGCCGCTCCACCGGTTGCGCAACCAGTGCCGAAGAAACCAGAAAAAAGGTCGCGAATAGTAAAGTACGTATCATCTTAGAGGAAAGTATTAAAGCCATGCTCACTTAACAACCGAAGACGGGGTCCATGTTCGATAAATTCCAAAGGAAGTTTATGTGTGATGCATTTTCCGGGGTGGTCCAATTCTGCCATGAGTGCACTCACCGCACCGGCTAATCCGCCCAATCCTGTACTTTCTTCAAAAACGTGTATTTCATCAAAATCGGACAAAATCACACCAAAATCATCAAAAAATGGCCAATTTTGACCCAAATGTAGGTGGTTTTCGCCTTTTTTCATTACATCTGAAAGTGCACCCGTACTTATCCAAAGACTGGACCCACCCGATTTTTGCAACCATTCGTAGGCATGAAAATCTGTCGGAAGTCCTCCTTCAGTTCGCGCTTTTGGGTAACGAATAAAAAGCGGCCCATTTAAAGGTCGTGCTGCAGCCTCTAAAAGCATTCCTTGTAATTCATTGCCGTTTCGTGGACTCCATACGGTCGCCCCAGGAATGTTCATCAAAAAATCGCCGTCGAATACCCCGTGATGCGTGGGGCCGTCCGATCCTACCAAACCTGCGCGATCAACCAGGAAGACCACGGCCAATTGCTGTAAGGCAATGTCGTGAATGATTTGGTCAAAGGCGCGCTGTAAAAATGTACTGTAGATATGTACCCACGGTCGTCCTCCGGCAGCAGCGATACCCGCCGCGGTAGTCACCGTATGTGCTTCGTTGATTCCAGTATCAATCAGTCGGTCTGCATAGTATTCGCGCAATGGCGCAAAGCCACTGCCAGCAAACATGGCTGGACTCAGTATTTGAAGGTCTGCATTCGATGCCAAAACAGCCTCCATAGTTTCTGCAGCCCACCACTGAAAAGTAGTTCCCGGCTTGTAGGACTTCGGCGGACTCAAATCCGGACGCTTCGTCTTAATGTGAAGGGTCTGCGGGCCCGGCTGTGCCAAAACGTGCTGCAGCGCATCCACCAGGGCCCGCACATCATTCCCCTGCTCGAGGAAGGTGTAGTGCCAGCCTAAAGCTTGAACGTACGCACCGTAGGACTGTTTGTTGTGCAATGCACCAATGGTCGGATCTATACTGCCCTCGTTGTCGTTGATAATGACTAATGCATCGGACCCCAAAGTGCCGAGGTGATTTAGGGCCTCAAAGCTTTGACCGCCGGTAAGGGAGCCGTCGCCAATGACTGCCACACGTCGCCTCGTTCTTTTTGCGATTTGATCGGCAAGACAGACACCTGCAAGGGCTGAAATGCTTGTAGATGCATGACCCGCACCAAAGAAATCATAAGGACTCTCGTCGCGCTTAAGAAAGCCAGAAATACCCCCCGGTTTGCGCATGTTTGCCAATTCGTTCATCCGACCCGTAAGGGCTTTGTGCACGTAAGCTTGGTGTCCTACGTCCCATACCAACACGTCTTCTGGCGTGTTCAAAACGTAATGCAAAGCCACCGTTAATTCAGCAACAGCAAGGGAACTTTCTAGGTGTGGAATCTTATCCGTGACCGCAGCGACGATCTGCTCTACCAAGGAATTGGTAAAGTCTTTTAATTGCGGTGGTTCTAATGCACGGAGGTCTGCGATCATGGCTTAAAATTAGCGCAAATAAAAACCCGCGGCGCTGCGCGCCGCGGGTTTTTCACTTTAACGCTTTTTACGGTCATTTATTTAAGCGAACCACCGCGCCATTGTGCGCTGAATGCGTTCAAATAAATAGTACATCACCGGTACAATCACTAAGGTGAGGAAGGTTGCGAAAGTCAAACCGAAGATGACGGTCCAGGACATTGGGCCCCAGAAGACTACGTTATCACCACCAAAGAAAATGTGCGGATTATTTTCACTGAACAGGGTGTAGAAGTTGATGTTCATACCCGTCGCCAATGGAATCAAACCTAAAATAGTTGTGATTGCTGTAAGCAGTACCGGACGCAGACGTGTACGTCCTGCTTCTACGATCGTCTCAACCAGCTCAGGAACCGGTAAAAGGGCTTTTTCATCCAAGCCCAATTCTACTCGCTTACGCGCAGTCAGTTGCTTGATAAAGTCAATCAATACAATGGCATTGTTTACTACAATACCCGCAAGCGATATAATACCAATCATGGTCATCATGATGACGAATTCCATCCGGAAAATGACTAAGCCAAGCAATACTCCGATCAATGAGAATACTACAGTAACGAGGATGATGAACGGTGTGGATGCTGAATTGAATTGGCTTACCAGGATTAAGAAAATCAAGAAAACTGCCATCAACAACGCTCCGGATAAGAAGCTCAATTCTTTGGCTTGCTCTTCCTGCTCACCGGTAAAGTCTACTTTCATGCCGCGGGGCAATTCATAACTTGCCATTGCCGCTTTAATCGCATCCACCGTTTCCGTAGGGTTCGCTCCTTCTAGTACATTCGACTGAATAGAGATTACACGTTTCAAATTCTTACGCTTCACAGAGGAGAAAGTAGATGTCTTCTTCGCTTTTGCCACTGCAGAAATAGGGACTTGCTTGATGCGTCCTGTAGCTGCATCGCGGAAGGTGATTTTCTGATTCATCAAATCTTCCACGTTGTAGCGGTACGCACTGCTCATACGCATATTGATGGGGTAGTCGTCCTCACCGTCTTTGAATCGGCTCACTTCTTTACCGAACAACGCCGTACGCATGGCATCGCCAATCTGTGCGGAACTCAAGCCTAGGGCACGCGCTTTTACGCGGTCTACTTCGATAGGCATTTCAGGTTTCCCCGTCTCAACATCGAGCTTCAACTCCTCTATACCTGCGATACGTTTCGCATCGATAAAGGCTCGAATTTCATCGGCCGTTTCGACCAATTCAAAATAGTTATCGCCGCTGATCTCAATGTTTACTGGAGGACCCGTTGGAGGGCCATTACTGTCTTTATCTACAGAAACCACCACACCTGGATAATCACTCAAAGTCTCACGAATCTTATTCAAAACATCCGCAGAATTTACACGATTGCCCTCAAGATCTATACGGTCTGCGAACTTGTGGAACTGAACGGTAATTTTCGCTTTGTTTGGCGTCTGCGCCATCGACGGACCGGCATTGGGATCTGACGTCCCTTCACCCACCTGAGCAATGACAGATTCAACCATGTAATTCTGAGCTTCACCGTTCTCGTCAATGTAGCCATACGATTGTACAATAGCCATAACCTCTTTTTCCAATTCCAACGTCACTGCGTTCGTCTCTTCAATATCGGTACCTATAGGCATTTGTATATAAACCATGGCCTGGTTAGGCATATTCTCAGGGAAGAACAACGTCTTCGGAGGGAAAGCGCCCAACAGTACCCCCGAGAAAATCAGGAGCAAGACAGTTCCGCTAAAGAATACCAATGGTTTTTTGCCTTTTAACGCATAGCTCAAGGTCTTTTTGAAACCCTCCTCTAAGGAAGGCAAGGCAGTGCCCTGGAACCATTTTGTTGCGGGAACCACGAAGTAGGCATAAATCAAGGCAAAACCACCACCATAGATGAAGAAATTACCATAAGCCATCTTACCCGCTCCATATGCAATCCCAACACCGATAACGATTGCAATAATCGAACGAATAGTGAGTTTTCTCTTGTTCAAAGGTGATTCTTCTACCTTCATTAACGCCGCTGTCAATCCTGGATTGATGACCAATGCCACAAAGAGTGAAGAAGACAATACTGTAATCAACGTCAGCGGCAAATACTTCATGAATTCACCGAAGAGCCCCGGCCAGAAAGCCAGTGGTAAGAACGCTGCGAGTGTAGTTGCAGTAGAGGCAATTATCGGCAGGGCTACCTCACCCGCACCCAGTTTCGCCGCTGTAATGCGGTCGTAACCTTCGTCCATGAATCGGTAAATATTCTCTACGACCACAATTCCATTATCAACAAGCATTCCCAATGCCAACACCAATGCGAAAAGCACGATGGTGTTTAGGGAAATACCCAAAGCATTTAAAATGACGAAACTCATCAACATCGACATCGGAATTGCAATCCCTACGAACATTGCGTTGCGAAGTCCTAAGAAGAACATCAATACTAATACGACTAACAGCATCCCGAAAATGATGGAATTTTCAAGATCTGCCACCTGTGTTTTCGTTTGCTCCGAAGTATCGTTCGTTACTGAAATATTTAGGTTGTCCGGAAAGTAGCCGTCTTGCGCTTCAGCTAATAATGCGGCAATTTTTTCACTCACAATAATCTGGTTTTCACCAGAACGCTTGAAGACATCCAACATCACCACAGAAGCACCGTATTGACGTGCATAGGATTGACGCTCAACTTCATCAAATTCAATCTCTGCAACATCTCCTAAACGGACCAATTGCATTTTTTCACTCTTAATAATCACATTCCGCAATTCATCCAAATCGCGAATCTCGCCAACCACGCGTACGTTCCTGCGGTAGCCGTCTACAAGTAGGTTACCCCCAGAGATGGTCATGTTTTCATTTTGAATCGCACCGGCAATGTCGCGGAAGCCCAGTTGCATGCTTTCCAGCTTTTTACTGTCCACCAATACGCGCACCTCTTTCGCATCAATACCGCGGATGTCTACTTTAGAGATCTCGGTCAAATCTTCGATTTTTTCCTCGAGGTATTCGCCGTACTCCTTCAATTGGTCCAATGAAAATTCACCCGACATATTGATGTTCATGATCGGCATCAATTCTGAGAAGTTCAATTCGAAAACGTTCGGATCTGCAGGCAAATCTGTAGGGAAGTCTGGCTGGCCCATAGCCGCATCAACTTTATCCTTCACTTTACGCAACGCTTCGTCCGGGGTCACATCAAAATTAAATTTGACCTGAATGGTAGAATACCCTTCTACCGAAGTAGAATTGATTTTATCTACCCCTGAAATCCCATTGATTTCTTTTTCTAATGGACGCGTGATGAGTTTCTCAATATCCAAAGGAGAGTTTCCTGGATACGGCGTCCCCACATAGATTTCTGGGGTTACAATCTCCGGAAAGGCCTCCGAGGGCATCGATGTATAACTTGTGATACCTGCGATAAAAATAATCGCGGTAAGCACATAGACAGTCATCGTGTTCTTCACCGAAAAGGTGGAGGGACCGAACTGTTTAATGAGACTTTTCTTTTCTTCCATGCTAGTATAGCCTGTTTGAATTATCCTATGACGACGTTCTGACCGGTACGCACACTGCGCGATCCCTTGTCAACAACTACGGTTCCTGCTTCAAGTCCCGTTAAAATTTCCGTTCTTCCTTCAAAGGTCAAACCGGTACGTACCCAAGTTTTAACCACTTCGTAATGTGTACCTCCTTCAACAGCCTTCAACGTGTAGATGAAATCATTGCCTTCAACGTCTTGCTGAACGAGGCTTGCAGGTACGGTTAGCGCCGCTGCGTTGCTGTAATCTTGAAGCGCTACGTGCACCATTTGGTTCGGCTTGGCACCTTCACTTACCGGAAGGCTCACATTGATGGAGAACGTACGGTTGCCCTCTTGTATGTATTGACCTACCTGAAGTACCTGAGCGGCGACCTCGTAGTCCATAGAAGTGAAGGCAACATTTGCTGGTGTTCCGACACGAACGCGATTCGAATATGACTCCGGAACGTCCGCTTTGACATACACCCCTGAGGTATTGACCAAGCGTATTGAAGGCATTTGAGGGCCTGCCAATTCACCTTCTTTTGCAAAAATGTTATCAATTGCTCCGGCAAAAGGTGCGCGAATTTCACTCAATGCAATTTGCTCTTTTAAGGTAGCAACCTTCTGCACCAAACCGTCGTAGTTGTTTTTCGCCTGTAGGTATTGAATCTCTGAACCAATTTGCTCGTTGATCCACAGTTTCTCCTGCTTCTCAAAAACCGTTTGCGCAAGCGCTAAACCGTTCTCTACTTCCTTCAAAGACGACTTTAGAAGGTCGGTATCAAGGGTCATTAATAATTGGCCCTTTTCAACGCGTTGGCCGTTGCGAACGTAAATCTTCTCCACTTTACCACTGGCAGTTGGGTACAGATTAATGCTCTTATCCGCCACCACGATACCAAAGACATCGAAATAATGGACAAACGTTGACGGGCTCACCGCTATTGACGTCACACGATCGTAACGCTCAACCGTATCTAAGGCAATCAATTTTTCATCAACAGCAGCAATTTCTGCATCCACTGTCGCACGCACCTCCACCAAGCTGTCTTTCTTTGCTTGAAGTGCTTCAATGTTACCCACCGATTGTTCTGGTGCACCACACGATGCGAGCACTACACTTCCTAATATGAATCCTAATTTTTTCATGTTCCGGTATTATTGCTTTTGCTGTTTTGTCATTAAATATTCCAGTTCGGACTTCTTGTCCAATGCGTTTTGCGCCGCCATAAACATAGCTTGAAGCGCTTCTTGGTATTGTGTTTCTGTTTGTGTCAATTCCATGGAAGAGGCCAACCCGGCGTCGTATTCTTTGCGTCGCTGATCGCGAATGCGCTGCGCCAACGCAACGTTTTCCTTTTGCGCTAAGAAATTGGCAATACCCTGATGGAATTCATTCACCAAAGCCCCGTGTTGCATAATGAGGCCTTCCTCCAATTGCTGCAATCCAATCATTGCTTGGGCTCTTTGAATTTTCGCTTCCTGCACCTGAGCACGCCCGTTCCCCGAAGAGAATAGCGGCACACTAATGCTTCCTGCGACTAAACTGCTTGGGATATCTACTGCTGCGTCACCAAAAATATTGGCCTCACTGCTCATGTATTGAATGTTGTTTTGGTAGCTCACTCCGATGGAAGGTAAATAAGCCAATTGCTTGTTCAATACTTGCAACTTCGCGCCCTCCACTTGATTCGCCATACCGAGGTAGTCCACAGATTTTGTAGGATCAAAACCTATAGTCGTCAGCGTACTTGCCGCAGCAGCATTGACCACCAAATCTTCCATTTTATCCGCCAATAAGAGCTCTTGCTGCACAGGGAAGCCCATCTGTAACTTTAGCAACATCTTTGCAACCTGTGCTTGCCCCTCACTGTAACGCAAGGCATTATCAATGTTGTTGTAATTCAACATCATTTGATCCGCATCGGTTTTACTTACCAGACCCGCTTCGTTCATTTTCTGCATTTCCGAAGCGAGATCGGCCAAATACCCTTTATTCGCCTTCAAGACGGCAACGCTTTCCTCACTAAGAAGCGCCAAATGGTATGCTTTTGCTACCTCACGCTTTAATTCGGCCTGGCTTTGCTCCATACCTATTTCCGCGCTTTCCTTCAACACCTTCGCCGCCATTAATGCAACAACGTACGAACCGTCAAAAATCAATTGATTCACCACCAAGCCACCTTGGGCTTGATAATCCGTTCCGAAAACCAATTCATCCAATACACCGTCGCCGTTAAAATCAGTCACTAGCGCGCCCAATTCAACGTTGTAGATGTACTGACCACTGGCCGACGCCTGCGGCAGACCAATGGCTAAATTTTGAAGATAGATTTGGCGTGCGCGCTGAATCTCTAATTCAGCGATTTGCACCCCGTAAGCATGATCGAGCGCATACTCTTGCGCCGAAGCTAGAGTAAATTTTTCTTGCGCTTGGCCCATGAAGGCGCAGCAAAGCATGCTGAAGAGCACTACTGTTTTTCTCATTATTATGTTGCTATTAATTGATTCAAATATGCTAGTCCGCTGGCAGATGCAATACCGCGAATGTGGTAGCGCAAGCTGGTCTTGCGCAATTGGTCCAATTTGATATGCTCGTTTGAAATCACCCCCTCGTGCACCGCCAAAATGTGACCGTAATACAACAGCGCAATGTGATCTACTTGCAAATCCTCGCGGTACAACCCTTCGCGAATTCCGCGCTCCAGATTACGCTTCGTTACGGCAAAAACAATATCCTCTCGCTTGGCCTTCATGCCGCTGGCGATGGATGGGTAATAATGTTCCAATTGATGCAAAAGACGGTCCTTATCGTCGCGCATGTGTACCTCAGCAAAGCGCTCCATGGCAAAAAGCTGATCGATGGCATTCCCTTCCACACTAGCTATGGCTTCCTCCAATTCCGCCTTCATGAAAACCACCGCTTGCTCGAACGCTTTCTCCAATAAATCCTCTTTGTTTTTGACGTGTTTATACAGCGTCTTTTTCGAGATGCCACAACTGCTTGCAATCTGATCCATATTCACACTCTTCACACCGAACTGCAAAAACAATTCGATGCTGATGAATAGGACACGGGACAATTCAGAATCCATGCAATTAGGTTCGTTAGGTAAGGAGTTTACAAGGGCATAACCAACATTGGAAACAATTGTTCTAAAAAATGTTTCCGTTGTTTCGCCTTCTTGAACAACTTCCGTGCCAAATGCGGTCTAAGGCAAAAAATTTCAAGTCCTATTTTACTTTATTCAAAGATGAAATAGCATCTTTGCTACAAACAAGTTGAATCATGAGCATCAAACACCTCTTACTATCACCGCCTATTGGCACCAACATCACCGTCAAGGGATGGGTTCGCACCTTCCGCAGCAATCGTTTCATTGCTATAAACGACGGTTCTACCCTTGCCAATCTGCAGTGTGTAGTCGATTTTGAAAAAGAGGATGAAAATGAACTCAAGCGCATCACAACAGGTTCGTGTCTGTCCATCACAGGTCAGCTTGTAGAAAGCCAAGGAAAGGGACAAACCGTAGAAATCATTGTCGATTCCTTTGAGGTTTTAGGCGATGCTCCTGTCGACGACTACCCGCTCCAACCAAAAAAACACAGTCTAGAATTCTTGCGTGAAATCGCGCATTTGCGCCCGCGCACGAACACCTTTAGCGCGGTGTTCAGAGTGCGCCATGCACTTTCATTTGCCATCCACAACTACTTCAACAAAGAAGGTTTTGTCAACTGGCACAGCCCAATCATTACGGGGTCTGATGCCGAAGGTGCAGGAGAGATGTTCCGTGTAAGCACACTTCCTGCTTCAGGCGGCGACCCTGCTGAAGATTTTTTCGGAAAGGAAACGCATTTAACGGTAAGTGGTCAACTGGAGGGTGAACTAGGGGCATTAGCCTTGGGTAAAATTTACACTTTCGGACCCACATTCCGTGCAGAAAACTCAAACACAACCCGCCATTTGGCTGAATTCTGGATGGTCGAACCTGAAATGGCATTTCATGATTTAGACATGAATATGGACCTTGCGGAAGACTTTTTAAAATACTGTCTGCGCTACATCCTGGACAATTGCCGTGAAGATTTGGCCTTCCTCGACAGTCGCTTTGCAGAGGAACAAAAAGGGAAGCCACAGAACGAGCGCGCAGAACAGGGCTTGATCGAGAAACTAGAGTTTGTCACCAGCAATGATTTCGTTCGTCTATCCTATACAGAAGCGATTGAAATATTGAAGAACAGCAAGCCCAATAAGAAAAAGAAATTCAAATACCGCATCGACGAATGGGGAGCCGATCTTCAAAGTGAGCACGAACGCTTCTTAGTAGAACAGCATTTTAAAGCTCCCGTAGTACTGTACGATTACCCCGCGTCCATCAAAGCCTTCTACATGCGTTTGAATGAAGACGGTAAAACCGTGCGTGCCATGGACATCCTTTTCCCTGGAATTGGAGAAATCGTCGGTGGGTCGCAGCGCGAGGAACGCTATGAGGTATTGAAAGAAAAAGTAGCTGCCGTGGGCATTCCTGAAGAAGAACTCTGGTGGTACCTCGAAACCCGCAAGTTTGGAACGTGCGTACACAGTGGTTTTGGTCTAGGCTTTGAACGTTTGGTCCAATTCTCAACGGGCATGGGCAACATCCGCGATGTCATCCCATTTCCTCGAACCCCGGGAAGCGCTAATTTCTAACCTGACCTCCCCCCTAACCTATGCTAAAGCAAACCCTTGCACAAAAACTTCAACAGAAGCTGAGTCCACAACAGATTCAGCTGATGAAGCTTGTGCAGTTGCCCACGCAAAGTCTAGAGGCGCGAATCAAGCAAGAGATTGAGGAAAATCCAGCATTACAGGAGGGAAAAGAAAAGGCGGAAGACATTTTTGAAAACGATGCTTCCGATGAGCGCGAAGTTCGCGATTCGATGGAGGAAATAAATTGGGACGACTACCTCGGAGACGACGACACCCCTGATTACAGAACAAAAGCCAATAACTATAGTGCAGATGACGAGCTCTATGAAGCGCCCGTGATTGTGAGCGAAAGCTTCCACGACAGTCTCATTTCCCAGTTGCGTCTGCGCGATTTGAACACGGAAGAACTGGATTTGGCGACCTACCTGGTCGGCACCATAGATGATGACGGACTGTTGCGACGCGAACTCATTGATATTGTCGATGATTTAGCCTTTTCGCAAGGGGTGTTTACTGAAGAAAAGGAATTGGAACGGCTCCTCGGCGTCATTCAGGACCTAGATCCACCTGGGGTCGGGGGTCGGGATTTACGCGAGTGTTTGATGCTCCAATTAGAGCGTAAACGTCCTTCCTTCAAAGTAAACCTTGCCCTAAGTATTCTCGACGATCACTTCGACAGCTTTGTCAAGCGGCATTATCAAAAATTAATGGACCGATTAGGCGTAAATGAAGATGAACTCCGCGATGCAATCGAGGAAATTGGCCGATTAAATCCAAAACCGGGTGGCTCATCCAACCTCAGTCGTCCTACAGAAAATGTCATCCCAGATTACAACCTAGAGATTGTAGACGATGAACTTGAACTTACGCTAAACGGTCGCAATGCGCCCGAGCTGAGCTTAAGCCGTCAATACCGCGAAATGCTCGAGCACTACAAGGCCAGTAAGGAGAAAAACAAAGCTGAAAAGGAGGCTGCCTTGTTTGTCAAACAAAAATTGGACAGCGCAAAATGGTTCATCGACGCTATTGTGCAACGGCAGCAGACCTTAATGCTGACCATGCAGTCCATCCTGAATTACCAACGTGATTATTTTCTCACCGGCGACGAACGCAAACTCCGCCCAATGATTCTTAAAGATATTGCAGAGGAAATTGGCATGGACATTTCCACAGTTAGTCGCGTGGCCTCAAACAAATACATTCAAACGCCTTACGGCACATTTCTCATTAAACGCTTCTTTTCAGAATCCATGACCAATGCCGATGGAGAAGAAGTAAGTACCCGAGAAATAAAGAAAATATTAGAGGACACCCTCTCAGAAGAGGACAAGCGCAAGCCCCTGACCGACGATGCCCTCGCAAAAATACTCAAGGAAAAGGGCTATCCCATCGCACGTCGAACGGTTGCAAAATACCGAGAACAGCTCGACATTCCTGTAGCTCGAATGCGAAAAGAACTCTAGATGAACGGCTTTAAACACAGCTTTAGCCAATTCGTCAGCTACCTCTTTCATCCTGGAGTCCTGCCTACCGCCGGTGCGTTTTTGGTGCTTTGGTCCGTTCCTGAAACGTACTCCTGGAACACCATTTTTAAAATCACCTCTACCGTTTTCGTAGGCACCTATGCCTCCCCACTACTGGCTATCCTGTTACTTCGTGCGACGAAAATCATTACGAGCGTCCACCTGGTCAAACGCGAAGACCGGATTTATCCTTACATCACCGGTGCAGCCTGTGCGCTGGCCACTGCCGCATTTCTGAAAAGAGCCATGGCACCGGAAGAAATTTACCTCAGCGTTTATGCCACCGCATTCGTACTTATCGTGAGCACCATATTGATTCCTTACTTTAAGAGTAGTGCTCATATGGCAGGCGCCACCGGCTTTTTTGCTTTATTCCTCACCCTTCATCAGCGGTACGGCATCGGGAAACCCGAATACCTAATGCTACTTCTAGTGGTTTTAGGTGCAATCGCGTGGTCTCGAATTAGTCTCAAAAGACACACACTCCAAGAACTGCTATCCGGTGGTTTGCTTGGGTTTTTTACCGTTTACGCATTACTCTCTCACTAAAGCTAAACGTTTACTCATTTCCCTTGTATAAGACGGGGGAATTGAAGATATTTAAGATTCAATTATTCAGGCTTACAAACACTCACGTTCATGAAAACAATGTTTAGAACATTTTTTACCGCTATAGCCCTCGTATTCTTCGTTCAAAATGCCTCGGCATCGCACAACGCAGGAGGTGATATTCAGTACGAATACATCAGTTCAACAGGAAACAGCCACAAGTATAAAATTGTCATGCGTCTTTATCGAGACAATCAAGGTATTACTTTGCCAACGAGCGCAACCATCTACGCGTGTTCGGCGAACTATGCTACAGTAAGTACGACGCTTACGGAAACTACGCCGTCCACAAGTGGACAAGGTGTTGTTGCCCCAACATTGTTTGACTGTGTAAGCTCCACGAGCGCCGGGGTCACTATCCACGTGGTGACTTACGAAGGTGAAATCACACTTCCTGGGAACGCACCAGACTGGACATTCTCATTCTCTACGTGTTGTAGGAATGGTGCCATCGACAATATTGTTACCCCTTCAGGACAAGGTTTTTACATCGAGGCAAAACTGAATAACCAGATCGGTCAAAACACATCGCCTGAATTTGTGAGTGAGCCTGTACGTGCATTCTGTACAGGACGTACGTTCAACTGGAAGCAAAGTGCTGTCGAGCCAGACGGCGATTCTTTGTTCTACAGAATTACTCACGTTAAAGACGGTAACTCTTCTAACTGTTCGCCCTCAAACATTACGTACGCCACAGGTTGGACCTACGATCAGCCGATCACAACTTCCCCTGCGAACTCCTTAACCATGAACGCAACCACAGGTTTAATCACCTTCAAGCCTTCAGCCGTTGAGATTGACGTTATGGCGGTAACAGTGGATGAATACCGTTACGACTCTGTTCTTTACGTATGGCGTAAGATCGGTGAAGTAAACCGCGACATGCAGATTGCTATTGCTTCAGCGTGTACACCAAACGCACAAGCCGGGGTTCAGTTAGACTACCAAGCCCCAGGCATTTACCAAGACCCTGATAACGGTCTTCCTACAGTAGATTACAACTGTCTAGATTCCACGGTTACGCTTAAATTCAAAGTGAAGCTGGACTGTTCGTCCATCTCTCCTGATGGGACCGACTTCCGTTTAACGAAACCAGATGGTCAACCACTCGCGATTGAATCGTTCACAGCGAACTGTGATAACAACTACGAAGCGACACAAATGACCATCAAGCTGTACAAACCGCTATCGAAAAACGGAAAGTACTTCTTGTATTCTAAAGTGGGTAATGATGGAAACACACTCTTGAACAAATGTGGTTTCCCTATGAACGAATTCGATACTATCCAACTTAATGTTACAGGTTGTTTCAATGCGATTTACGACATGGAAAATGTAACCATCGAAGACGATCAGAATCCTGTGAT
>Ga0209654_1001430_pt1 | contig 19049 bp, 18 predicted proteins | sample SaaInl1SG_22_DNA_FD_184646 | JGI IMG/M metagenome (GOLD analysis project Ga0209654, IMG submission 184646) | Marine microbial communities from expanding oxygen minimum zones in the Saanich Inlet - ESP_161SG_22_DNA (SPAdes) (version 2) | ecosystem: Environmental > Aquatic > Marine > Intertidal... | reverse complement strand
TCGAAGAATCAAATTCGACCACACCGTATGCCTCGGGTTGCGCGACATGCGTTGCAAAAATAAGTCCCCCGGCGATGTCCGAATTGGCTCGGAGGGACTTGCCTAACCCCGCTCCATGAAAAATGTTGTCACCCAGGACAAGAGCGACCGAATCATGGCCGATAAATTGCTCGCCAATCAAGAAGGCCTGCGCGAGCCCCTCGGGCCGTTCCTGGACGGCATAGGAAAGGCGCATCCCCAACTGGGACCCATCACCGAGTAGGTCCTGAAACTGCGACTGGTGCTCTGGTGTCGAAATAATCAACACTTCACGGATATCCGCCATCATCAACGTCGACAGCGGGTAATAGATCATCGGCTTGTCGTAAATGGGCATGAGTTGCTTCGAGATGCCCTTAGTGATGGGCCACAACCGGGTTCCGGAGCCCCCTGCAAGGATTATGCCTTTCATAGCGCTAGCCTTCCCACTTCGGAAGTGCACTTCGCTCTTGTGCCTCGGACAGGCTGGGAGCAACCCGGTCTTTGTCGGAGAGAAGAAGCTCGTCTGCGTCCATAGCAAAGGTCAGGCCGATATCTGGGTCCAGCGGATTGATCGCGTGCTCTGAATGCGGTTTGTAGTGGTCAGTCACCAGGTAAGTGACGGTCGTCTCATCTTCTAGAGCTAGAAACGCGTGGCCCAGTCCAACATCAAGCACAACGGCGTTGCGTTGTTGGGCCGAAACCACAACAGAATCCCACTGCCCAAAGGTGGGAGACCCTTCACGAAGATCAACAACAAAATCCTCAATCGAACCTGTCGCGCACATCACATACTTAGCCTGGCCTGGCGGCACATCTGCATAGTGGATCCCCCGAAGCGTTCCCCGGGAAGAAACCGAGAGGTTTGCTTGCGCAACAGCAAAGTCAAGCCCTGTCGCATCACGCAGAATGTCCCGACGGAAAGACTCGACAAACTCTCCACGCGAGTCGGCGTGAATTTTCGGGGCCACAACAAAGGATCCAGGTACCGACAACGCGCGAATATCCACCCGCGAAGCCTACCAAGCCCCGTGTGCCCTGGACGCGGGCGTCACACCACCCTGTCGTAGGGGTGAGTGAGCGTTTGAATACCCCTCCAGAGCCGGGCCGCTTTGAGCCATTCCAGCAGATAGCCCCAGACCCGCTTGCTCAAGCTGTTGTTCCGCCGAAGAGTTCGGGTGCTGGCGTCGGGGAAGTGCGTTGACCCTACTCGGGCTAAAACTAACTCGGGAAGTTTGTGCTCGCTCGCCCGAAGAAAAGCCCGCTTTCTAAAGAGAAAATCCTTGCCATAAATACCCGCAAAGTCTTCATCGTGACCGCCGATGTCCCAATACGTCTTCTTCGTGAGGACGTAACTGTTGGGATGAGGCTCACTAGGGGCTCCCCCAACGTATTTGATTCGCCCCAGGCTATAAAACACCCCGTCGCGAACTTTCGTGTCTAGGACTCCTCGAAGGGTTGCCTCCGGGATGATGTGATCAATGTCTGTCAACAACAACACCGGAGCCAGTGCCTCATGGGCGCCGATATTCCGAGCCGCATCTTGATTCCACGGCAAATCTTCCCGGAGTCGGAAGACCGAACTCCTCGGCAACCCATCTGGTCGCCCCACCTCACCCGCGGGATGCACTGGGGATCCATCATCAACAACCAGTACTTCCATCCGAGCCTTGAGGTCGTCGGGGTATTGGCTGATTTCCTCCCACTGCAACTGCAACATTTGCGGGTTTTCGTAGTACGCAAAAACGATAGACAATTCAGGGCGCGGATGAGGCATTGCTTCCAGTTTGTGGGACTTTGACACCCCACTAACCTACTCGCGAGATCGGCCATCACCACGAGAAAGTGTCGCAAAGTAGACTCGAGTTCACCTGGTCACGAAATCCAAGGAGAGACCCAGTGAAACTTTTCGTTACCGGCGGCGCCGGCTTCATAGGCTCCAACTTCGTGCGGATGGTAATCGAAAATTCCCTCTTGGGTCTTGAGGGAGCGGAGGTGACGGTTTTTGACGCTCTTACCTACTCGGGAACCCTCTCGAACCTTGAATCAGTTGCCGGTTCCGACCGCTTCACGTTCGTAAAAGGTGACATCCGCGACACAGATGCCGTGGCTGACGCGTTGGCTGATCACGACGCTGTCGTTCACTTTGCAGCTGAGAGCCATGTAGACCGGTCTGTGACCGACTCTCGCATATTTGTTGAAACCAACGTTTTAGGAACTCAGACCCTGCTCGACCAAGCCCTCAGGCTCGGCACCCCTCGTTTTGTTCACGTCTCGACAGATGAGGTCTACGGGAGTATCGATGAGGGTTCTTGGGATGAGCGAGAACCGCTTCTGCCAAACTCTCCCTACGCTGCCAGCAAAGCTGCAAGTGACCTGCTCGTTCGCAGCTACTTCGTCACGCACGGCTTGAACACCTCAATCACCAGATGCAGCAACAACTACGGCACTCACCATTTTCCGGAAAAACTGATCCCGCTTTTCATCACGAATCTTCTCGACAGCAAAGCGGTGCCGCTTTACGGAGATGGCCAAAACATCAGGGACTGGCTTCACGTCGATGACCACTGCCGCGGGATTGCCTTGGTATTGAACCAGGGCAGGCCGGGAGAAATCTATAACATCGGTGGTGGGACAGAGCTTTCGAACACAGAGCTGACGCAGTTGCTGCTTGACGCTCTCGGGAAGGATGAAACCTTTATCACCCGGGTTGCGGACCGCAAAGGCCACGACCGCCGTTACAGCGTCGATATTGGCAAAATTTCGCGCGAGCTCGGGTACTCACCTCAAGTTTCGTTTGCTGAGGGACTAGCGGCCGTCGTCGATTGGTACACCAACCATCGCGCCTGGTGGGAGCCACTCAAGGCGCGCTCAGCTTTATGACGCGCATTGCCGTTGTCGGTGCCCGGGGAATGCTGGGAAGAGACCTTGTTGGGGAGTTCCACGAATATGACATTCACGCTTTTGGTCGCAATGAACTCGACATCACGAATTCAGGCAGTCTCACAGAGACTCTGGAGGGCTACAGCATCGTCATTAACGCAGCAGCGTTCACAGCCGTCGATGACGCCGAAACCCAGCGCGAGGAAGCGTTTGCCATCAATGCGGATGGGCCCAGAAACCTTGCGCGGGCCTGCCGGGTTATCGAGGCGACACTCTTTCAGATTTCCACCGACTACGTATTTGATGGCACAGCTTCAACTCCTTACGGTGAGGACGCAGTCCCGAACCCTCAGTCGGTCTACGGCCAATCAAAACTGGCGGGCGAGAGAGCGGTGCTAACCGAGAACCCCGACTCCACAATCATCGTGCGGACGTCGTGGCTGTATGGCGTGCACGGCACAAGCTTCCCCCGGTCGATACTGCAGGCAGGGTTGTCAAGGCAGCACCTCGATGTCGTTAACGACCAGTGGGGCCAGCCCACGTGGACAGTTGATGTCGCCAGACTGATTTCACGCCTGATCAGCGCGGGCATCTCCAACGGAGTTTTTCATGCAACCAATTCCGGAAAGACGACCTGGCACGCATTTGCGTCACGACTCTTCGAACTCGCAGGTTGGGATTCATCAAGGGTGCGCGAAACTACAAGCGAGACCTTCAATAGACCTGCGCCCCGACCCGCGTGGTCGGTCCTCGGCCACAACGGATGGTTGAAGAGAGGCCTTCCCGCCCCGAGAAGTTGGGAAGACGCGTTGGCGGAAGCATGGGACTCTGGTCTGTCTCAGTTCGCGCTCCCAGAGCAGCCCTCATGACTCAGCAAAACCTTGCGATCGTGGTCATCGGCTACGAATCATCGGGAGAATGGCAAGGATTCTTCGACAGTATCGTCCAGTCGACAATCGAGCCGGCCTCAATTATCGTGGTCGACAATTCGCCAGCCTCATCCATCGACGCCCAAAACTGGCCCTCTCTCCCTCTCAAGGTGCTCCACCTGCCAGCAAACCCTGGCTATGGTGCGGCAGCAAATCGAGGGGTGAACGAGCTCCACGATGACATTGACTGGGTAGTGATTTGCAACCCTGACACCCGGTTGGGCGAAACCACGCTCGAAGTACTCTTTTCCGAAGCGGACGTCTTCGCCAATACGGCCATTCTTGGGCCGGCGGTTCGGTCTTCTGATGGGTCAATCTATCCCTCAGCGAGAGAAATCCCCGGTGTTCGAATCGGCATCGGACACGCTCTCTTCGCACGGATATGGCCCGCTAACCGATGGACGGCGCGATACCTAGGCGCCTACACAGGAAATGCCCCGCGCTCAGTGGGCTGGCTATCGGGGTCGTTTCTGCTCGCGAAACGGAGCGTGTTTGAAGCGATTGGGGGTTTTGACGAGGGCTTTTTCATGTTTTTTGAAGATGTTGACCTGGGCAGGCGGACCAAAAGCGCAGGTTACCGAAATGTTTACGTGCCTCAAGCCGAAATTACCCACTCCGGCGCGCACGCAACGTCGTTGCGCGAAAAGGAAATGATTCTCGCCCACCACCACAGTGCGGAAAGGTTCCTGTCAAAGCTCTACCCTCATCCGTGGCAGGGGGCTTTGAGACTAGCTCTGATTATTGGCCTTCGAATCCGGGCCCGCTGGCAAATCCGACGGCTAACTTAGCCCGAAGTTGGCAGGACTTTCGAGAGCGATTGCCGTGTTTGTTCGGCCATCATCTCCTCCAGGCTCGTTGCGACGCTCTCGTTTTCCAGGGCCAAAATCCGTAGCGCCAATATCCCTGCGTTTTTAGCCTGACCGATACCGACCGTCCCCACCGGCACCCCATTGGGCATCTGCACGATCGACAGCAACGAATCCATCCCATCGAGCGTCCGCAGCGCAACCGGAACGCCAATAACAGGTAGCCGAGTCATCGATGCGATCATTCCAGGAAGGTGGGCTGCGCCCCCTGCGCCGGCGATAATGACCTTGAAACCCTCAGATTGGGCAGTCTGGGAAAAAATCATCATCTTTTCGGGGGTTCTGTGGGCCGACACCACTTCCGAAACAACATCAACCTTTGCGTCTCGCAAGACATCAACAGCCTGCTTCATCACGTCCCAGTCGGAATCTGATCCCATCACCACAGCTACTTTGGCCCTACTCATAGATACAGCCTAACCCGCCTCAATAATTGAGTCCCGGGCTTCTTCCGTCCGATCCACCACGTTCTGCATATCGCGTCCAATCACGACGACGTGGCCAACCTTGCGTCCGGGTCTTGCACTTTTGCCATAATCGTGAATTTTGGCCTCTGGAACGGCTCTCCATGCCTGCTCTTTACCACTAGCCGAGAGGCTGCTAAACACATTGGCCATGACACCCGCAGGCTGGACGAGGTCAGTGGAGCCCAGTGGGAGATCAGCCACCGCCCGCAGGTGCTGTTCAAACTGACTGGTCACCGAGAGCTCCGTGAAAACGTGACCTGAATTATGTGGCCGCATCGCGAGCTCGTTGACGAGCAACGACCCATCTCCCATCTGGAAGACTTCAACCGCTAGCACCCCGACAATCCCGATTTTTTCTGCAATAGTCTTTGCCAACGCGTTTGACTCTGCAACCAGAGCATCGTCCATTCCGGGCGCTGGGGCAAGAACCTCTGAACACACGCCACCTTTTTGTCGAGTTTCCACGGGGAGCCACGGCACCCATTCGCCGGACGTTCGGCGAGCACTCAGCAAAGCCAGCTCCCGCGAAAAGTGGACCTGTTCTTCTAGAAGCACCGGCCCCTCCGAACACCAATCCTCGATATCCGACCATTGATTCACGAGCCGGACACCTTTCCCGTCATATCCCCCCACCGGTTTCTTAGCCACGCATGGAAACCCTCCTACCGCGGCAAGAACTGTGTCCTTCTCCGCCTTCTCATCCACCACACCCCATCGCGGTTGCGGGACACCAAGTGCACTAAGACGCTGGCGCATCACTATTTTGTTGTGGGTAAGCGTGAGTGCATCAGCAGAGGGGGAAACGCTGACTCCGGTGTCCTCAACTTCCCGCAAAACGACAGTGGGCACGTGCTCATGATCAAAGGTGAGCACATCAAGACCTTGAGCAAACGCGACGACATCGTGCGACACTCGAAAATCGCCGAATGCACTCACGGCCAGAGCGGCTGGCGAGTCTGCATCCTCAGCAAAAACGGAGAGATCAACACCAATGTTTATTGCCGCTGGGACCATCATTCGCGCTAGCTGGCCCCCGCCGATCACCCCTACTTTTTTCATAGGTCGAGCCTATTGGTAGAGGTGCCGGACGTCGCCAGACGACAAAGCGACCTTTTCTCCGCCGCTACGAGAGACAATCAAACGGCCCCCCGCGTCAATATCTTCTGCCCGACCCAACCAACTTTGGCCCTCAAAATCAACCACCTCAATTCTACGGTTTATGGTTGCGAGATTTTGTTGAACCTCGGATGTTGCCCGGTGGGGGCCAGCATCGATGAGCGACCGGAGCTCGGCGAGACAAGCACTTGCCCAACGATCGGGTATTCCTTGCTCAAGCCTGATGTGCTCGGCGAGAGACGTAGCTTGATCAGTCGGCGGTTTATCCCGAAAGCGGAGATTGAGCCCGACCCCCGCAATTATCTGTCCGGAGGGGACAATCTCACATAAAATTCCGGCAATTTTCTGCTTGCCCACCAAAATGTCGTTCGGCCATTTCAGCTCCGCCTGCGTGACACCAATCGCTCGAACGGCTCTCAGCACGGCCAATCCCATGAGAAGGGGTGTCATCTCCGGGTTGCTCTGCTGAAAGGGCACAACGAGGCTGAGCGCCACCGAGTTGTTCGGTTCAGAAAGCCACTGCCTACCGAGCCGTCCACGGCCGGCGGTTTGGTTCGTCGTGATAACTGCGCTGTAGCTGGGCAGCGGGGCTAACTCGCGTGCCATCGAATTGGTCGAGGCTGTGGTTTCCATGTCAAGAAGGAAGGGCACCTGAGCCGCGAGAAGGGGGAATGACACACTAGTCCTCAAAGGACATGAGCTTGACGTACTCCTCAATCATTGGAACACGTTTCCTCACTTCAGGGAACGTTCCGCTGTCAATGATTTTGCCACTCTCCATCACATGCACGGTATCCGCGTGTTGAATGGTGGACAGCCGGTGAGCAATCACCACGACCGTTGTTTCTTGACCCAGGTTGCGAATTGCGTCCCCAATACTTGCCTCGGTCGCGGCATCCAGCGCGCTAGTGGCTTCATCGAGAACGATCAGTTGAGGACTTGTATAGAGGGCACGAGCCAAACCCAGACGCTGAATCTGCCCACCACTCAGTGAGTCAGAATGTGGCCCCAGATCAGTCAGGATGCCCTTGTCCAAAGTGCGGACGTGCTCCGCAAGTTGAGCGCCTTCAAGGGCCCGCCATATTTCATCAACGACCCAATCCGCTTCGTCTAGGCCGAGCGCAATATTTTCCGCGATAGATCCGGTCACCAGGCCAGGCTTCTGCGGAACATACGACAGTAGCCCTGGATTTTCCGCTCGAAGCACCTCAGGATCCACGCCATTGAGTTCAACCTTTCCACGGTCAGGCTTGTAGAGACCGAGGATCAGATCGACCAATGTTGTTTTTCCGGCTCCGGATGGCCCGACCACAGCCACAAAGCTGCCGGCGGGGGCGGACAAGGACACGGAGTCGATGGTTTGGCTGGGGGCGTTCAGATGGCGGAAGCTAACCTCGCGCAACTCAATACCCAGGGCAAGTCGGTCTGAAGTCACAGACGTGCTCTGCGCGATATGAGTGGGTGAATAAATGCTTGCGTCCAAGAGCTCGGGGGTGTCGCGCAGCTGACCGAGAACCTCTTGAGCGGCTGATACCCACCGCTGCGAAATTCGAAGCTGGTTCCAAATCTGTTGCAGTGGAAGAATAGCCCCCATCATCCGAAACGAGCCGGCCAAAAAAATTCCCAGAGCAAGGAGGCCCTCGCCAAGCGAACCCCGGCTAAGTTGCCACACCAAAAATCCGAGAGCCCCGATAATGAGCCCGGACTCCGCGATGTAACGCGGAAGGCTCTTGAGTAACTGAAGTGTCACGCCGGTGCGCGCACTCAGCTTTTTGGCTTCAATGAATCGTGAAAGGAAGAAATCCTGCTTTGACAACACCGCTATCTCGCGGAAACCATCCACCATTTCGAGGATGGTAGACCCAGTGTCAATCGCACCCCGTTGTATGTTCCGGCCAGACTCTAGGTAACGCTTCGCTGTTGCTGCCTGCAATAGGTAAACCAGAATCGCAAAATAGAGCGCTATTACGAATGCCGCAATCGGGTCGACCACAATGAACATCACAAAAATAGAAATGAACAAAACCCCGTCGATGACCAAAGTGGTCATGGCACCCAGCACGCCAGAAAATGTTGCCTGAATCGACTGACCAATGAGGAAATTAATCTCCATTCGTGAATAATTTCGAAGCCTCTGGAGAGAACCACTGAACAAGAAGCGTGCGACTTTTGCCGAATTCTTCACCTCAACCTGGGCGAGAAAAATGGATGTCCAGCGGGCAAAAAGGATTCCGAGCCCACCCTTGAGAATAAACAGGCCAGCAACAAGGGCAACGAGCGTAATAACGTTCCGCGCTGTGGGCTCGGGGATCGAGAATCCAAAAATCTCGAAGCCCTGTCCCGATAAACCTGTCGCTGTCACTGCTCCTAGGACACCCATCAAACCTACGGCCACGATGTCCAGGCCGATAAGCGCGAAGCGTATGGCCGCTCGAAGGCTGAAGAAGACTTTCTCAGAACGTGTGAGGAGGGACCAGGACACCCCTGATATTTGCAAAAGGCGACGGAAACTGACGTTTTCGTCACCGGAATCTAGGAGACTGGAAGTACTCACTGCTATGCGCGCGGAGCTTCAGCCGGGGAACCGCCAACTAGGGCCAAGTCAGCGTCGACCATAATTTTGGCAAGCTCTGGAGGCAAAACCTGCGGCTCCCAGCCGGTTGCCTGGGAAATACGAGACGGATCGCCAATAAGCGAATCGACTTCTGCTGGGCGGACGAACTGCGCGTCAAACTCGACGAACCTCTGCCACTCCAGATCGAGGTGACCAAAGCAGAAATCGAGGAAGTCCCTCACCGAGTAGCTCGTCCCGGTGGCGACAACAAAATCAGCAGGTTCATCGGCTTGCAGCATCCGCCACATTGCTTCAACATACTCTGGGGCGTACCCCCAGTCGCGAACAGCCTCAAGATTTCCCAAAAACAGTTTGTCCTGAAGGCCGGCCTTGATTCTTGCCGCTGCCAGGCTGATTTTCCGTGTGACGAAGGTTGAGCCACGGCGAGGGGACTCGTGATTGAAGAGAATCCCGTTGGTGGCGAACATGTTGTAGCTCTCGCGGTAATTCTTTGTCATCCAATACGAGTAAACCTTTGCAGCACCATAAGGCGAACGCGGGTAGAAGGGTGTTTCCTCATTCTGCGGAGGCGCCGAGGCGCCAAACATTTCAGAGCTGGACGCCTGGTAGTACCTCGCCGCTGAGCCAGTGCTCCGCAGGGCTTCCAGTAACCGAGTCGACCCAAGACCAGTCGTATTGCCGGTGAACTCCGGTTCATCAAAGCTCACGCGGACGTGAGACTGCGCAGCAAGGTTGTAAACCTCATCTGGCCCAATGGAGTCGACGAGAGACATTAGGCGCGAACTGTCGCTGAGGTCGCCATAATGCAGAAAGAGGCGCTGGCCCAGGATTTGGGGGTCTGAGACGAGGTGGTCGATTCGTTCAGTATTTTCTGTTGATGAACGGCGAACAATTCCGTGGACCGTATAGCCCTTGCTCAGCAACAACTCTGCGAGGTAGCTACCGTCCTGACCGGTAATCCCGGTAACAAGAGCGACTTTTGGGTTTGTGCTGGACATGGGGTAAAACTCTCAGTGTCAGATCGTAAAAGCTACCGTTAGTCTAACCCTTGCTACCGCGGGTAAACCGACCGTGGTTACTGTTCAGCGGACAGCATCTCACGCACCGCGCGGGCGATGCCAGCAGGGTCAACACCGTGGTGTTCAAGTACCTCTACAGGCTGCCCGTTTGCGGGAACACCCGAAAGCCCCACTCGCTCGACACGAATATCAAAGGCCCCGCCCAGTGCGTTTTTGAGCAGCTCATACTTGGCCAGCGCCGGATTGTAGTTCTCGAGCACGACCACAAGGTTGAAGGAGCCAAGGGCGTCAAGAACTGCAGCTGGTGGATTGACACCCACCTCAGTCATCGTGAAAACCGCAGCAGAGAGCCCCTGCTCGCCGAGTAACTCAGCGGCGTCAAGGGCTTGCTGGCCTAACAGAGGGCCGCTGGCTACTAGCGCAATGTCCTTCCCGGCACGTCGCTCCACCATGGGTGCGGCCAATTCAGCCGCCGGAAGTGGCGCCAGACCGCCCATTCTGATGAAGGAGGGGCCCGAATGTTCCAATGCAGCCGAGAGTGCAAGGGCTAGCTCGACCCCACACGCAGGCTCGAACACTCGCATCCCAGGAATCGAGGACATGATCCCCACATCCGTCACCGCCTGATGAGAAAACCCTGGAGCACTGGGGACGAGTCCTGACAAGAACCCCATGTAGACGATCCGCGAGTACTCGGTCGCGTTATTGAATATCTGTTCGGTTGCCCGCATAGTCAAAAAGGTCGAAAAACTATGAACAATCGGCGTGTGCCCGGAAAGTGCGAGTGTCCCCGCCATTGAGACCATGTCCTGCTCGGCAATGCCCGATTGAACATAGCGATCCGGGAAGCGATGCCGGGCAAGATGTGTGCCCGTGTCGTAGCTAAGGTCCCCATCCAGGGCAATGATTGATGGGTTGGCTTCCATCGCCTCGCACAGCATGTTCTCCCACAGAGTGAGCATCGACTCGGCGCGAGTCCTCGGGGTCAGCGAATCAAATTCCGGCCGATCAGACAAGCCCGGCTGGACCTCCGGCGACGCCCGGCGGTGAGCTGCCGAGAGCAATATTTCGGAGGCAGCTTCATAGAGAACAGGGTCGAGCGCTCCGGAGTGGAACTTGTAATACTCTCCTTCGGCCGGAAACTCTTCCATCCACGGAACCCCGGAACCTTTTGTCGTTTCTGCCCAAATGAGAGTTGGAGCGGCCGATTTGGTCGCAGATTGCAGGCTTCTGAGGACTTCGGCTGGGTTGTTGCCCTGGCAGGTGATGAAGTTCCATCCCGAACCCTCCACGCGCTTTTGAACGTCCCCCAAAGGCAATGTGCGGTCCGTCCAGGTGTCTGACTGAATCGCGTTGGCATCCACTATCGCGACGAGCTCATGAAATCCGTCCCGTGCGGCACCCGGCATCGATTCCCAAATCTGGCCTTCATCCAGCTCGCCGTCTCCGAGCATGACCACGACGGGCTTTCGCTCGCCCGGACTGAGCAAGCGGTTGGCCTTCACAAAACCTTTGGCTTTGGAGATGCCCATCCCAAGCGAACCCGTGTTCGTCGCGACTCCTGGAGTGATGGTCTCGGGGTGCCCCGGGAGCCCGCCCAGACGTCGCAGTGTGAACAGATCGGCATCTTCAAGTTGACCACACGCGTGCATAACGGCGTAGAACGCAGGAGCGTCGTGTCCCTTCGAACTAAAAAAAATATGATCCGCGGGTTGCGTAAGGAAGTCCTCGCCTCCCAAGAACCGCCGGACAGCAACCATGATGTCGAGGGAACTCAGAGAAGTTCCGATGTGCCCGCTCCCCGCACATTGGATAGCCGAGAGGGCGTTCAGTCGACACTGATCAGCCACTTGTTTGAGGTCGCGTGACGCAACCCATGCTTTCTGTATCGACTCTCGAGACCAAAACACGTAGCTCTCACCGTGTTGCCCTGTCCAACTTGACTCCCGCATCATGACACCCCTTTTTTCACCCGGGGCAAAAGGCCTGGGTTCTGATTCACCAACGTTTCGAGAACAATCCAATCATGCAGGGTATTGATGTCATGACTTTCTGAATCAGGCAACGAGAAACCCAGGACTCGTGCGCCGGCGATTGAATTATGTGCAGTCACAGCTCCGCGTCGGACAATTTCAAGGCTCGACGCCTGCAAAAAAAGTTCTTCTTTGTCTGAGATTGGTCCATTAAACGCCCCTCCTTGATCGAGGTACGTGCTGATCTCGCCCGATGTCGGATCCCACCGCCACATTTTCGCCGGGTGCTCCGTCACGGGGCGAACTGCCCGCACGGAATCGGCCCATCGAGCCTCAATCAATTGGTCTCTCGCGGCGCGGATCGATTCACCAGAACGCAACGGGCTGGTCGGTCTAAGAATTGCCCACAATTGACCGTCAGTTTCCGGAACCCACTCCGTCATTGCGTGAGTCAAAAAGCCGATGTCATGAGCCGCCGAAGTTGAAATTTCTGCCGGACGAAGACCCGGTACCTCCGCGCCATAATCACGAGCGATTTCGGCAATCGCCTCGGAGTCCGTGGAGACCACGATACGATCGCACACCCCGGAGTTGATAGCCGAGCCGATGGAGTAAGCAATAAGTGGGTGCCCATCGAGCATCCGCACATTTTTACCCGGCACCCTTTCGCTGCCCGCACGAGCCGGAATGACGGCAATTGTCTCGACCATCGGATCACGCACGCAAGAACGTGGATACAACCCGGGTGTCTGAATACTCGTCTACCGAAAACACCCCAGCATCTCTGGTGCCGTTCCCCGAATTTTTTGCCCCCCCAAACGGCATGTTAATTTCCGCACCATGAGTCGGGCCGTTAATGCTGACGACACCCGCGTCGAGTTTTTTCAACATGCGCTCAGCACGCGAAATGTCCTCCGTCCACACTGCCGCCGTGAGCGCGTATGGCGAGGAATTCGCAATATCCAGCGCCTCATCCTCAGACCCGAAGGGGAAGAACCGCGTCGCCGGGCCAAAAAACTCTTCGGCTGCGATGGCTTGGCGAGCGTCAAGACCCTCGATTACAGCAGGCTGGGCCACACAATCACGGGTGGAAGAGTCCCCGGAAAAAGTCCCAAGCCGAGTAACCACGCCGTCGGACCCCGAAGCACGGACCAGATACTCCTCAAAGCTGCGAACACTTTCGGCACTAACAAGCGTCGAAACGTCAACGTCGTCAGCATTACCAAACGACAATTTTGTCGCCTTGTCGAGGAATATCTGGCGAAACTCGTCGTAGACACTGGCTTCAATAATGATTCGGCTTGCTGAGGCGCAACGTTGCCCTGCGTTGCTGTAGGCACTATCAATCGCCGTTGTCGCCGCTTTGTCAAGGTTCGCGTCAGCGCAAACAATAAGCGGATTCGAACCGCCAAGTTCAACCACCGTTTTCGCAAGGACACGAGCAGCGGCTTCAGCGACCTTCTGCCCTGTGTTGTAACTCCCGGTAAAACTGACTAATTCTGGCCCCGCTTCGAGGAGCGCTGCGGCAACATCGCCCTCGCCGTGGACAACCTGAAGCGCGTCCTCCGGGACTCCTGCAGCCCACATAATCTCTGCAAAACGGTTAGCGCTCAGCGCAGTCGCGGGCGAGGGTTTCAAAACGACCGCGTTTCCCGCCATCAAACTAGGGAAGACCTTCCAGGCGTAGTTGGGAACCGGAGCGTTATAGGTAACGATCAACACGGCAACCCCAAAGGGGACCCGCTCGACTCGAACGTGCTTACCAGGGACAGCGCTAGGCAACACGTAGCCAGAGGGGTGACGGCCGTGTGAGGCAACGAGGAATCCCATTTCAACAGCACCCCCGATCTCTCCCAGCGCGACCTGAAGTGGCTTGCCGGTCTCTTTACGAACAAGCTGAGCCAGAAACTCGCGGTCCGATTCAATGGCAAGTGCCGCCTGACGGATTACCCTGCCTCTGCTTTCAATAGTTGTCTGTGACCACGAAGCGAAAGCCGCCCGGGCCGTATCCAGCACGCCAGAAGCTGCTGCGGGGTCGAGAAACTCGACTTCTCCCACCTCGGACCCATCCAGTGGCGAATACCTCGTAAATAAGTGGCTCTCAGCCGTTACCACGCCGTGTAGCCTCCATCGATAATCAAGTTTTGAGCGGTCATTCCCTGGGAATCATCAGAAAGCAAAAACTGCATGGCGGGAACTATATCTTCCGCAGTGAGCATCCGATTTTGTGGAACGTGCTGTTGGAAATTTTCAACAAAAGTCTCGTCTTGGCCAGCCGCAACGCCACCTAAGGTGAGAGTGTTCACCCGGATGCCCTGAGGGGCAAGATGGGTGCCATACTGCCTGGCAGCGGCAACTAACGCCGCTTTCGACGCGCCATAGGCTGGGTGCTTTATTGAGCCCTCACCCCCATTGAAATGGCTGTAAAGTGCCGGTTTTGGTGAGACGATTCCATACAGTGACCCAAGAACCACAACTGAGCTCGGGTTGGCCAACCACGGGACAAAAGCATTAAAAGTGGAAACGATGCCGAAGAGATTGACACCAAAAATACGTGCCCACTCGTCGCGGTCATAGTGCTCGAGCTTGGTGTGACCTGCACCCGGGATTGCGTCGATCCCCGAATTGAACACAATTCCGTCAATTGGCCCTTCGACCCCGAGCCGGGAAAACAATTCCTCGGGGTCAACGCTCTGGGTGATATCCAATTCAGCCCGTTTAACTTTTTCCGGGTAGTCGCCCCACACCCGAGACAAGCTGTCGTCGCTCTCGAGTCCAAGACCCGTGGCCAGGACCAGAACTGACTCCTCGGCCAACGCTTTGACCCACCGTGGACCTAGATTGCCACCAGCGCCTACAACGAGGATTTTTTTGCCGGCGAGCCTCTTACTCGACATCATCTCTCAAGATGGGGGTGAGAGCCGAGACGTCGCGCGTGAGTTTCCGTCCGACAAGCAAGTGAGCGTCGGACGGTGGTACGCCGTGCCCGGGTGATCGATAGTCGAAGTCCGCCTCACTCAAGACATGACCTGCTTCGAGCCCGTGACTTGCCACCACCATCTTGCTGAGCTTTTTCAACGGAGCTGCTTCCGACTCATAGGCCCGCTTTACGCCGTCCCCCAGGGCCTCGTGCGCTCGGGCCAAGTCCCGCACCATTTTTCGCAAGCCATCTGGCTCCAACGAGAAGGCGTGGTCGGTTCCCTTCATGGCGCGATTCAGAGTGAAGTGTTTCTCGATGATGCGCGCACCGAGGACTGAGGCGACAAGAGCCATGGCAATCCCGCTGTCGTGGCCCGAATAACCAACTGTTATGTCGGGGTAGCGCTCGCGAAAGGAACTGATGACAGAGAGATTCAGCTCGTCAAATTTCGGGGGATAACCGGAGGTGCACTGCATCACGGCGAGCGGGGTCCCTGTCGATCGCACAACGTTCACGGCGCGGTCAACGGCCTCGATGGTTCCTCCACCGGTTGAAATGATGGTCGGACGGCCTTTGCTCGCGACATAGTTCAGGAGAGGAGTATTCGTAAGGTCACAGCTAGCGACTTTGAAAGCAGGAACGTCAAGAGCTTCCAAAAAATCAACGCTCGGGAAGTCCCATGGTGTCGCGAAAAACTCGATTCCCTCGGAGTCGGCTTCCTTCATCAGGGTCACGTAGTCATCGTGTTCAAATTCAAGCGCCTCGCGGTGTTCGCCGTACGTACGGCCAAACGCGTTTTCGCTCTCATAAGGAGCATTGAAGGCTTCTTCTGTGAAGAGCGCTTTGTTGTCTCTCTTCTGAAACTTCACTGCGCTTGCACCCGCGGCGGCGGCAGCGCGAATCATTTGTTTGGCTGTGTCTAAATCCCCCTGGTGGTTGTTGCCAATCTCCGCCACGACGTAGGGCACGGAGGAGTCGGTGATTTCCACCTCTCCGATTGAGAAGGAACGCTCGCTACTGTGTGTCTCAGAAGTCATAGGAAAACCTTACCCGGCTCCGTAGCCGAAGGACGCAGGCCGGTTCTTCACGAGGAAAGCAAGCGCCCGCGAAAGTATCGCCAAAATCGGCCGACTGTGTCCCACGGATGTCGCAGCGGATAGCTCCAACGCTCACGAAGGTCGAGTCGAGACTCGAGTATGTCCAGGGATAAATTGGCCACCGTTGTTGGCGGATGGATGAGAGCGGTCGACATACGTTCTGCTGGGACTTCCGACACGTAGTCCTCGAAGCGCGTATGAGTCGACCCTGCACCAAATCCAATATTTTCGACAAGATTTATCCGAGGGACCGCACTGACATAGTTTTGCTGTCGGAAATGAACCGCAAAGGGCAGCGCCCACGAATCGAGGTGGGAGGCTCTCTGCAGCATTTTTCGCATCGCTTTTCGTCTAGCCCCACCGGGAAGACTGTCGGTCAGCTCACGCTGCTCGTGTGCATTCCAAGAGGCGTCGAGCGCGCCGCTTGCGAGAAATTGCTCCCAGGTGCGGGACCATGTTGCCCATCCCCAGATTCGCACATCCGCAGAAAAGTTGTACGAGTACGGACTTATCTGCGCCCCTCGAAGTCGACAGCTCCCGCTAATGATTCCCACCTCAAGATTTTGCGCGTATCGGGATAAGAGCTGCTCGCAGAAGAGGAAGAAGCTCTCGTCAGGGAGACAATCATCTTCCAGGATTACCGCCCGGTCGGTTGAATGGAACACTTCTGTCAGTCCCGAGACGACACGCTTCTTCAGGCCAAAATTTTCATCCGCATAAATTCGTCGAACGTCGCAGTCCCAGGGCAGGTTTTCAAAAATGTCCCGTGTTTGTCTTACCTTTTCGGCATCAGCTGAGTCGCCACTTTTGGGTCCATCACATACAACGTAGAGTCGCGCGGGCGCTGCGGATGCAACGGCTTCAACAACCCGGCGAGTGAGCTCAGGTCGGTTGTAAGCCAGAACCACCACGGGAGTCTCGGTGCCCATCGATGCCCCATTTCGCTTTCCCGTCCAGCCGAAGCGTGGCTAGATCCGTCACGAACCTCTGAATCGCTAGCGTAGTGATGTGAACAGGCAAGTGAGACACATCAATTTTTCCCTGAGCGGCGGAGCCGGGTCCGTAGCTTCGACCCTTGCGGCTGCGCAACGTCAAGCAGGATGGGACAGCTCGGTCCTTTACGTCATTGATGGGACTCTTCGTTCGCAGCCTTTCGCCAGCCCACTCCACACACTGGCAGCAGGCACCGACGAGTATCTGCTGAAGGCTGGAGGTTTCCACTCATCATTGAGTATCGCCCGCGACATGGTGCGAACCTCGGTTGTTGATCAGATTCCTCGGGGTTCGATTGTCCACCTCCATGGCACAAACGGAACACTCTCTCTCCAGGAGATCCGAAGACTGAGCCAAACGCACACGGTTGTGTGGACGCTGCACGACATGAACCCCTTCACTGGTGGTTGCCACTACTCCCTGGGGTGCGCTGGCTTTGAACAGAATTGCGTCGCGTGCCCGGCCGTCAGGCCGCCCTTCCGTCCGTTAATCAAGAAAAATTTGAAGGCCAAAGCCACAATGTGGGAAGCGCACAGTCCTATCCGGCTTGTTGCACCCACTCACTGGTTAGCCGATAGTGCTGCGTCAAGTTCCGTCCTTGGTGGCCAGCACATCCGCGTTATCCCGAATCCGTTGGCTCCCGAATTTGAGGAAGTGCCAGCGGCAACTCCCCCAACGCCCGGCGACGGGGAGGACCGGCTCGTCGTCGGGGTGGTCGCTGCAGACCTCTCGGACCCCGTGAAAAACGTTGTGGAGGCTGTGACAGCTTTCACACAAGCGCGCAAGACAAATGCGCGCCTCGAGTTGCGTCTGGTGGGCGCGCGTGGGGAAGAACACTCAAATGTGGGAGACCTGCTGGGGGTGTTGACCGCGAGCGAATTGCGGTCGTTCTACGCACAATGTGACGCTCTGATCATGCCCTCGCTAGCGGAAAACGGCCCGCTCGTCATCGCAGAGGCAGGTTCACAGGGGTGCAAGACCTTTGCTCGCAAAACGGGTGGAAATGGGGAAATGATTCAGCGGGCTGGCCGCGGGTCAATTTACAACGAATTGTCAGAGCTCGTGTCGCTTCTAGTTCACCTCGAACCAGCGTCCTCTAAAGAACGTGCAGCAATCCAAGACACTGTCCGAACCGTGTTTGGGTCCTCAACGATTGCAACGCAATACACTGAGGTGTATCGCTCTGGTTCGCCGGGCGACAATTAGTTTGTTAGCGCTCAGGCGTCTTCGGTGGGATGGAGTTTGATTCGATGTCCAAACTCGTTTTGGTCACCGGGGCCGCGGGCTTCATCGGTTCCGCCGTCACCGAGGAGCTCAGCCGGCTGGGTATCCGCGTTATAGCTGTGGATGCCCTGTTAGATGGTCTCTACCCGTCCTCTGAAAAGACCGAACGGTTCCATCGGGTCTCCGAGCTTCCCGGGGTATCCACGATGAAATTTGATCTTCGGACCGGAGACTTTCACAAACTGCCGGAAGACATCACCCACGTCATTAATGAAGCTGCAATGCCCGGACTATCGCTGAGTTGGTCTGACTTCGATCTTTACTCCAGCTGCAACATTTCTGCTCTCTCGCGACTGCTCGACGCCAGTCGCGAGTGGCCACTCGAAAAGTTTGTTCAGATTTCCACGTCCTCAGTTTACGGAGCCCAGGCGATCGGTGATGAAAACCAACACTTAGCGCCGGTGTCTCCGTACGGTGTGACGAAACTTGCTGCCGAGCATCTGTCCTTTGCCTACTGGCGCGAGTCCGGTATCCCCGTAACGGTGCTGCGCTACTTCTCCGTTTACGGCCCGGGTCAAAGGCCTGACATGGCCTACCGGAGATTTATTACTAAGGCCCTCCGCGGCGAAACCCTGACCCTCTTCGGCTCAGGCAAGCAGTCCCGCACTAACACCTATATCGCCGACTGCGTGTCGGCAACCGTCGCGGCTCTCGAGCGTGGAAGACCAGGTATGGCCTACAACATTTCGGGGTCCGAGCAAAGAAACATTACGGAAGCCCTAGCCATCATTGAGGGGTTGGTCGGCCATCCCCTCGAAATAGTCCGTAGCGATGCGGTGAGGGGTGATCAGGTCGAAACCCGAGGAGACTCTTCTCTAGCGAGAGCTGAGCTGGGGCTGGTCGATTCGGTAACACTAGAAACAGGTTTGGCGGAGGAAGTTCGATGGCTCCAGTCGAAGGGCTGAATTC
>Ga0209654_1001428_pt1 | contig 19054 bp, 12 predicted proteins | sample SaaInl1SG_22_DNA_FD_184646 | JGI IMG/M metagenome (GOLD analysis project Ga0209654, IMG submission 184646) | Marine microbial communities from expanding oxygen minimum zones in the Saanich Inlet - ESP_161SG_22_DNA (SPAdes) (version 2) | ecosystem: Environmental > Aquatic > Marine > Intertidal... | reverse complement strand
TAAGTGTTTTTTCTTCGGGGTGAGCGTTGCGAATTATTTCCGAAATATGATAGCCTAGTCGTCCATTCCCTTTGGCGTTTAGGTGAAGCATGTCAGAAATAAAAAGTTTGGAATCGACCTCTCCGTTTTTGTCGGTGAGCCATGGCCAGCAATCCATGAAGTGATAGTTGTACGCTTCTGTTCCTTCTTTAATTAGGCTGTTCACTGCCTTATATCTCGCTAGATGCTTCCATCGTGATGGCGAAGGTTTTGGTGAAAGAAAAAACACGGGAAGATCAGGATGTGTTTCCTGGATCCAATTCATCAGTTTCCAAGCGTCAGAATGAATAGTAAATACTTCTCTTTGGCTGCCGTCTTCCTCTACATGAACTATATCATTATCCCCTTCGTAGATAACGAGGATATCTGGTTCAGTAGCAGAAATGAGTTCCTCTTTGTAACGGTAAAGATCGTCGAAACAAGATCCTCCGATGCCGGCATTGATTACCTCATATTCTGGAAAACTTTCAGCCAGGTTGTCCCACAGTCGAAAGGTGGAGCTTCCGGCAAAAACAATCCTTGTTTTTTCGTGGGATAGTTTCTCGGATGCTTTCACGATCCGACGTACATCGCGATCATAGTTTTGACCGCATTGCGCGCTTAGAGTTAATGGTGCTAGGTATGTGAATGAAGCTAGTAGAGATAATGATAAGACTCTGTTCATGATCCAAGATGTTGATATAGGTGAAGATACATCAGTCCTGTTCGTATTAAAGGGTGTTCTAGGACATAAAGAAAGGAAAATAGGCTTGTCCTGCAATTGTCCGGTGGACAGGTCAATTCTAGTTTTTATACTTGTTTGAGCAAAATTTAGGGGTGAACTATGGCTCAAAGTGCCGGAAACACACGTGTTTCAAGTTGTCTAATGGTCGCGAAAGTGCCTTAGATAGAATTGCCCCAGAAATGTGCTAAACCTAGGCCCGATAAAGTGTATCACTAACCCGTTTAAATAAAACATGTCCTGATAAGGAAGTGCAACTAACACTATGAAAGAGCAGAAAATTATTTTTCTAGGCGACCAACTAATGCAAGGCCACAAGGTTGTGGTGGAGGGTGAAGAAGTCAAAATTGACAACGAATCCTACTATAAAATTTCCAACTACGATGCCATGCGTCCGTTCTTTATGAGCATCGTGAGCGATTCCAACCACTGGATGTTCCTTTCAAGCACGGGTGGATTATCTGCTGGTAGAAAGAACAGTGAGTTTGCGTTGTTCCCATACTACACTGATGATAAGATTACGGAAAGTGCAGAATACACTGGTTCGAAGACCATTTGTTTGGTGGAACGTGGGGAGAAGGTAAGCTTGTGGGAGCCATTCTCGTCGAAATATGATGGGGTGTATAACGTGAGTAGAAATCTTTACAAGAATGCTTACGGTAATAAGATCCGCTTCGAAGAGGTGAATCACGATCTGCAAGTCACTTTTACTTATGACTGGAATTCGAGCGATAAATACGGCTATGTTCGTAAATCTGCCCTAACGAATAATAGTTCTGAGAACGTTATCGTACGCTTTGCGGATGGATTGCAAAATTTGATGCCATATGGTGTTGAGGCCGCTTTACAGCAAGCTTCGTCAAACCTTGTTGACGCTTATAAAAAGTGTGAACTAGAGAAGGAAAGTGGTCTTGGTCTGTTTTCTTTGAGTGCTGTGATCGTAGATAAAGCAGAGCCTAGTGAGGCATTGCGTGTAAACGTGGCTTGGTCACTGGACCGTCCAAATTCAACCAAACTGTTGTGTTCGAAACAGCTAGATGCATTCCGCAAAGGAGCCGTTCCTACTGATGAAATAGATGTTAAAGCAGAACGCGGTGCGTACTTCGTCTGTGACGAGGTGGCTATATCGGCAGGTGCCTCTGAAGCTTGGAGTATCGTTGCTGATGTAAATAAAGGACCTGTCGAAGTCGCAGATTTGATGGCTGCTCTAAGCGACCCTGCTGCATTGAAGGCTGATGTATTGGCTGATGTAGAAGCAGGATCTAAGCATTTGGTAGAATTGGTTGCAGCTTCTGACGGTTTGCAGCTAACAAACGATCGACTGCTCAACATTCGTCACTTCGCCAATACGATGTTTAACATCATGCGTGGTGGGATCTTCGACGATAATTACAATATTGAAAAGGTCGATTTTGATAAATACATGGCGAAAGCCAATAAAGAGGTCTATGCTCGCACAGCGGATGTAATTGGTCAGTTATATGACGTGTTTGACCTTCAGACATTGAAGTCACTCGCTGAAGCTACTCCAGATGAGGACTTCAAGCGCCTTGCCTTAGAGTACTTACCATTGAAGTTCAGCCGTCGTCACGGGGATCCTTCGCGTCCTTGGAACAAATTCTCGATCAACACACGTGATGAGGTGACTGGAGAAAAAATCCTCGATTATCAAGGAAACTGGCGTGATATTTTCCAGAATTGGGAGGCATTGGCACATTCATACCCTGAATTTATGGAGGGTATGATTCATAAATTCTTGAACGCTACGACCTTTGACGGATATAATCCATACCGTGTGGTAAAAGAAGGCTTTGATTGGGAAACTATTGAGCCGGACAACCCATGGTCGTATATTGGATACTGGGGTGACCACCAGATTATCTATTTGTTGAAATTCTTAGAATTCATCGAGGCCTACTATCCGGGTACTTTGAAGGGGTATTTTGGACAGGAGCACTTTGTATATGCGAACGTTCCTTACCGTATCAAGGAATACCAAGACCTTCTCAAGGATCCAAAGAACACCATCGATTTCGACCATAAAGAAGAAGAGGCTATTCAAGAGCGTCGTGCTTCCGTAGGTGTAGATGGTGCCTTGCTATTGAACGGTAACTCTGAGATTCACAAGGTGAATTTCATTGAGAAGATTCTCGCTACGGTACTTGCCAAGGTGAGCAACTTCATTCCAGAGGGCGGTATTTGGATGAATACCCAACGTCCGGAATGGAACGATGCCAACAATGCACTTGTTGGTAACGGGGTGAGTATGGTTACCTTGTATTACCTGCGCAGATTCTTGGATTTCTTTGAGGGTATGCTTGAGGGAGAGAATGGTGATGTGAAGCTTAGTGCTGAGCTAGCTACCTTCTTCCGTGGCGTAGTAGCCGCATTAAAGGCCAATGAAGGCTTGATCGAATCGGGCTTTGATGATGTTCAGCGCAAGGCAGTATTGGATGCTTTGGGTGAACCGGCAAGTGCCTACCGCTTGGCTATTTATGAAAGTGGCTTCTCGGGTGGTTTTGAAACTGTAGGTGCTGAAGAGATCCGTGGCTTTGCAGCATTGGCAAAAGCATATATGGAGCAAAGTATTCGCGCGAATAAGCGTGAGGACGGGTTGTACCATGCTTATAATTTGATGACTGTTGAGGGCGATGCTGTGAAGGTGAGCTACCTAGCAGAAATGCTAGAAGGCCAGGTTGCGGTATTGAGCTCGAAGTACTTATCGGCGGCGCAGAGTGCAGATGTATTGGACGCTTTGAAAGCGAGCGCATTGTTCCGTGAGGATCAGTACAGCTACATTCTATATCCAAACAAAGACTTGCCTCGATTCACAGCGAAAAACTGTATTCCTGCGTCTCGCGCTGAAGCTTCAAAATTAGTAGCAGCACTTGTAGAGGCAGGTAATAAAACAGTCGTGCTTAAGGATAGAAATGGCGTATACCACTTCAATGGCATGTTCAACAACGTGAACAGTTTGCACGCTGCACTGGATGCATTGCCTGCGAAATATGCAGAGCTCGTGGCAGCCGACCGAGGTCTACTTGCGACCATTTTTGAAGAGGTGTTTGACCACAAGTCGTTTACAGGACGCTCAGGAACATTCTTCGGTTACGAGGGATTGGGATCCATCTACTGGCATATGGTGAGCAAGCTTCTTTTGGCAGCTTACGAAAACACCAACGCAGCGTTACAAACTGAGGATGGAACATTGATTGGACGCATGTACGATCACTATTTCGAAATCTTGGCGGGTATTGGAGCGCACAAGAGTCCAGAGTTATACGGTGCCTTCCCAACAGATCCATATTCGCACACACCTGGCGGTAAAGGCGCACAGCAGCCAGGAATGACCGGTCAGGTGAAGGAGGATTTGATCAGCCGTTTCGGCGAGCTCGGGGTAACCGTTAAAAACGGCCAACTAAGTTTCGAGCCGAAAATTTTACGCAATGAAGAATTCTTGGATAACCACAGTGTATTTGAGTACGTGAATTTGAACAATGAGGTAGCCAAGATTACAGTGCCTTCTGGCGGTTTAGCCTTTACTTTTTGTCAAGTTCCAGTGGTTTACGAAAGAGCTTCAAAGGCTAAAGTGATTATAGAAATGCAAGGTGGCATTAAGAACATTGAAGGGGGCACTTTGACCCAGGAATTGACCTCAGAATTGTTCCGTAGAACAGGAAACATCAAGCAGATCACTGTATCTGTTGTGAAATAATATTGAATGAAAGGAGTAGGTAGAAGAATTCGGAGCTTTTTTGCATTGGCAGCTATGCTAATGTTGAGTTCTTGTGCCTCAAGTAACGAGCCTATGGCAAAGAGTAAGAGTGCAAAAGAAATACTCGGTAACCCAGAGTACCGAGCTATTTCATACGGAGGATATAGAGGTAAAACAAGGGACGAGCAACCAACGGTCGAAGAGTTGAAAGAAGATCTTAAGATCATGTCAGCTATGGGGGTCCGATTGCTTAGAACATATAACCTTCAACTTCCGCACGCACCCAACGTGCTCAAAGCTATTCGTGAGCTCAAAGAGGAAGATCCTGCTTTTGAGATGTATGTGATGCTAGGTGCATGGATCGACTGCCACAATGCTTGGACGACAGAAGCTCCTGATCATAGTAGAGAGAGCGAAGAAAACAATACTAGCGAAATTCAAAAGGCAGTGCGCTACGCCAACGAATACCCTGATATTGTAAAAATCATTGCCGTAGGTAACGAAGCTATGGTCCATTGGGCGGCGAGTTATTTCGTTCATCCATCAGTCATCTTGAAGTATGTAAATTACCTCCAAGAGCTGAAGCGCATGGGCAAACTACCGGCGGATCTTTGGGTGACCTCTTCTGATAATTTTGCCTCTTGGGGTGGTGGTGAAGAAGCCTACCACCTGCGCGAGTTAGAAGAGCTAATCATGGCGGTAGATTACGTGAGTATGCACACTTATCCTTTCCACGACACACATTATAACAGCGCTTTCTGGCAGAGTCCGGCGGATGAAGCCAACGGGTTTTCCGATCACGACCGTGTTTTAATGGCTATGCAACGTGCCGCATTCTATGCCCAAGGTCAATACGAGAGTGTGAAGGCCTATGTACATGGAATTGCACCAGGAAAACCTATTCATATAGGTGAAACAGGCTGGTCGAGTACTAGTGTGGGTTTTTACGGGAACAACGGTTCCTTTGCGGCAGACGAATACAAGCAAGCCATCTACCACAATGCAATGCGCGAATGGACTGATGCTGAGGGTATTAGTTGCTTCTATTTCGAGGCCTTCGATGAACAGTGGAAGGATCCGAATCATCCGGAGGGTTCAGAGAATCATTTCGGACTCATCACTTTGGATGGGCAAGCTAAATACGGCCTCTGGGATTTAGTCGACGAGGGAGCTTTTGAAGGATTGACTCGAGGTGGAAACGGAATAACAAAAACCTTCGAGGGTGATACTACTGCTCTTTTACAGACTGTAAGTGCCCCAAAAAGAAGACGTTAAGATGAAAAAATTACTGACTTTACTTTCTTTGGTTTTTATCGCTTCGTGCACTAATGAACCTGCTGTTGAGGCTCAGCAAGAGGTGATTCAAGGCGACTATTTTAAGGCAATTTGCTACCATCCTGTCAATGTTGGACAAACATTGCGCAGCTGGGAATTCCTGGACCAGGATATGGAGTTGATGCAAGAGGCAGGTATAAACGTGGTGCGCGTTTACGTCCCAATTGCGGAGAAGGAAGTGCTGGACAAATTTGCGGCACGCGGTATGAAGGTTATTACGAGTTTTGGGTACAACCAAGACAGTGTTTACGATCTGAATTCAGGAACTTACCTTGATTATGTAAACAAATACAAGGATCACCCAGCCATCTATTTATGGGAGTTAGGCAATGAATACAACTATCACCCGGAGTGGTTTGATGGCGATTTAAAGAATTGGTACGAAACCTTAGAATTAGCTACGGATGCTATTCATGCGGTGGATTCTAACCATCTGGTGACCACAGCGCACGGCGAGGTGCCAGATTCTACAGCGCTGTATTATGGTCGAAACCTCGATATGTGGGGCTTTAATGTCTATCGATGGGACCTCCCAGCCTCTTTTGTGGCCGATTGGCGCAAGAAGAGTGATAAGCCTTTTTACTTCTCGGAACTGGGTGCGGATAGTTATATGACTATTGAAAAAGACAGTCTAAAACAGGGCGTGAATGAGCGCGCTCAGGCTTTGGCAATTGGAAATATTATTGATGAGCTTACGCCACTAGCGAATGAATTTGAAGGAATGACTCTTTTCTCCTTTACCGATGGTTGGTGGAAGGCAGGGAACCCGGAAATTCAAGATATTGGCGGATGGGCACCAAACAGCAGTGGTGTACCATACGACGGTTCTCCAAATGAGGAATTTTGGGGGATTGTAAATATTGATAGAACTAAAAAAGAGGCCTTCTCTACTGTGAAGGACCGATTCCTAAACCCATGATCAAAAGCAAAGTCATACCAGCTCTTTTAATTGGCCTAATAACACAAGCCTGTAGCCAAGAACCAACTATGGAAGTGAACGTATACGAAACCTCTGCAAGTGGGAAGAACCTAGAGCAAGTAAAGGACTTTGAAATCACTGAAAATCACTCTTCCATTAAGGTCAACCTCAATGCCAAGAAACAGCAAATCGTTGGTTTCGGAGGAGCATTTACTGAGGCTTCAGCATACAATCTGAACCAGCTTAGTCCTGAGAACAGAATGGAGGTCTTGAAGGCCTACTTCTCACAAGAGGGCTCAAATTACAGCCTCACTCGCACTCATATGAATTCGTGTGATTTCTCAGTAAGTAACTATTCTTACACGCCTGTTGAAGGCGATGTGAATTTGGAGCATTTTACCATTAAGGAAGACATGGATGATTTGATTCCAATGATCAAGGATGCACAGGATATCAGCGAAGACGGTTTCAAATTATTCGCTTCCCCTTGGTCTGCAGCACCATGGATGAAAGACAACAACGAATGGCGCGCAGGAAAACTCAAGGAGGAATACTATCCAACATGGGCATTGTTCTTCAGTAAATACGTCGATGCGTATAACGCAGAAGGCATAGATATTTGGGGCTTCACAGTTGAAAATGAGCCGCACGGAAACGGAGGAAACTGGGAGAGTATGCATTACTCGCCAGAAGAAATGACACGCTTTGTGAATGAGCACCTCGGTCCGCAGTTGGAAAAGGATGGTAAAGGAGATTTAGTGATTCTTGGATACGATCAAAACCGTCAAGGCATACAGGAATGGGCGGATGTTATGTACAAAGACGAAGGGTCCAAAAAGTACTACGACGGTATGGCCGTTCACTGGTACGAAAGCACCTACGATTATTTCCCTGAGGAGCTGGAATACGCGTATAAATCGGCCCCAGAGATGCTTCTTTTACAGACGGAAGCATGTATAGACAATCAAGTGCCAGAATGGAAAAATGATCACTGGTACTGGGAAAAAGAGGCGACCGATTGGGGTTATTACTGGCGCGAGGAAGAAAATCGCTATTTGCACCCAAAATATGCTCCTGTTAATAGATATGCCCGCGACATTATCGGTTGTTTGAACCATTGGGTACAAGGCTGGGTCGATTGGAATATGGTCCTAGACCGTCAAGGAGGTCCAAACTGGGCAAAGAACTGGTGCATTGCTCCAGTAATCGTAGATACCGAAAACGACGAGATCTACTACACGCCAATGTTCTATGTCCTCCAGCATTTTAGCAAATTTATTCGCCCGGGCGCAACCATTATTGACACTGAGCAAAGCGATGAAGAGTTAATGGTCGTAGCGGCACAAAATATCAACGGATCCATCGCTGTTGTGGTCTTTAATGAAGGCGACCAATCGAGAAGCTTTGAATTAGAGATTGATGGTGAAAAATTACTAGTTTCTATTGAGCCACAGGCCCTTCAAACCATAGTAACAAAACCTAAAGCAGAATAATATGAGTACAACCGGAGTAGTCCCAATGGGGCAAAAAATAGCCTTTGGTGTAGGCATGTTGGCCAATCAAATGTTCCCTGCTGCTATGAGTATTTTCATGGTAGTGTTGGTGCAAGATTTAGGCTTTCCTGGATGGATGTGGGGTGTGATCTTCTTTGCGCCGCGAGCATTTGATAGTGTTCTTGATCCAATCATGGGATTCATTTCGGATAACACTAGGAGTAAGTGGGGGCGTCGTCGCCAATACGTTTTCTGGGGTTCCTTGTTGATGGGATTCGCATTTGCCATGTTGTGGCAGTTGTACCGTGAAAATAGCGTGATGTATAACTTCACCTACGTGATGGTTTGGTCATTTGTGTTCTATTTAGGTCTGACCATATTCGGTGTGCCGTACGTAAGTATGGGTTACGAGATGAGCGACGATTACCATGAGCGAACCAGTGTTATGGCCATTTCACAATGGATCGGTCAATGGGCTTGGGTTATTGCACCGTGGTTCTGGGTGATCATGTACGACCCGACGTGGTTCCCTTCAGCAGATGAGGCTACGCGTTCATTGTCCATTTGGGTAGCCGTAGTCTTCACGTTATGTGCCATTGCTCCGGCGGTGTTCATTAGAGGAGAAAGCACCACAGATAGAGACGATTACGAGCCGCTTGACTTTAGAGGGATTTTAGGTAGTATTAAAAAGATTGCTCAAAATTTCATCGAGGCGTTTTCTTCGCCGCCTTTCAGAAAACTTTGTATTGCCACCTTCTTAATTTTCAACGGCTTTAATACTGTTGCCAGTTTCACTTATTTCGTCATTCGCTCGCACCTCTTTGGTGGAGCTGCCCCTGGGGTATGGCCAACCTTGTTTGGTTCTGTGGGCGCTATTGTAACTACGTTTATCGTTATTCCAATTGTAGCGCGCATGGCAAAAACTTTAGGTAAGAAGCGTGCCTTCATTCTATCGCAGTCTATTTCCATTGTTGGATATACGTTATTGTGGTTCTTGATGATCCCAGGCAAGCCTTATATGTTCTTATTCGCTTTGCCTTTCCACTCATTCGGAATTGGAGGTCTTTTTACCATTATGATGTCCATGACTTCGGATGTATTAGATATCGATGAGCTTAATACAGGCAAACGCCGTGAGGGTGTCTTTGGTGCTATATACTGGTGGATGGTGAAGCTTGGTTTCGCCTTCGCAGGTGCTTTGAGCGGTCTCATATTAACCTTAGTCAACTACCAAAGTGGTGCTGAAGAGCAGACTGAAGGGGCAGTTACAGGTCTTCGTTTGGTGTTCTCAGGACTTCCGATAATTTGTACTCTTATCGCTATCGCAGTGATGTGGAACTACAAAGTAGATGAGAATTACGCGAAAGAGGTACGCGCCAAATTGGACGCTAGAAAAGCCGCTGAAGCATAGAAACTAACCAAACTAATCAAGATGTCTTTTAGAGGAGATAAATTTATGTCGCTAACGGGAGGTCCTTCCCTTGCGATGACTAGCGATCAATTAACAGTAGAAGCACGCAAACTTTTGGATGCGGGTATTCACGGCATTTGTTTCAGTGCTTACGACGAAGGTCAGGCACCTGGGGACCAATTGTCTGAAGCTCAAATACGACGCAAGCTAGAGATCTTGAAACCTCATGTCGGATGGGTACGCACTTTTTCCTGTACCGAAGGCAATGAAATCATTGCGCGAGTGGCCCATGAGTTGGGAATAAAAACCCTAGTAGGTGCCTGGTTAGGGGACGATCTTGTAAAGAACGAAGACGAGATTGCTGGGCTCATCGCATTATGTGCTGAAGGCGTTGTTGATGTCGCTGCAGTTGGAAACGAAGTCCTTTATAGAGAAGATCTTGAATCGAACCAGTTACTTGATTACATCAATAGAGTAAAAGCTCAAGTTCAAGGAGTACCGGTTGGTTACGTAGATGCCTATTATGAATTCACTGATTATCCTGCTATTGCCGATGCCTGTGATATTATCTTGGCTAATTGTTACCCTTATTGGGAAGGATGTTCATTAGAATATTCTCTGATGTACATGAAACAGATGTATCAGGAGGCCAAAAATGCTGGCCGTGGGCAGAAGCGCGTAATAATTACAGAAACAGGTTGGCCTTCTAGCGGGCAAAGCATAGGCGGCGCGCATGCTTCGTTTGAGAACAGCTTGAAGTATTTTATCAATTCCTCGCAGTGGTCGAACGAGAGTGGCATTGAAATGTTCTATTTTTCCTCGTTTGATGAAAGTTGGAAAGTTGAAAAAGAAGGTGATGTTGGAGCTGCATGGGGTCTTTGGGACAAAAATGAAAAACTTAAGTTTTAGTCTATTTGCGCTTTTAGTGCTGCTAACCTCATGTAAGAAAGAGGTTGAATCTCCGAAAGATCAGCAGATACTTGTCATTAACAGAACCTCTGGACAACCTTTGCCTAGTATCGAGGTCGCCTTAAATGGCCAATTCCAAGGGTACACCAACGAGCAAGGCTATGTAAGTGCTTCACAGCTTACTTCTTCGGATACTTTAATCCCCGTAGAGGCTGGTTTTGAATATACACTGGTCACTCAGTTCGAAACAGAAACACAGTTGAATACCACCTATTGGGCAACCAAAAAGGCGAGTGAGAAGGACAGCCTTGCGGTTGCACTATTGCTGGATCTTCAAAACGTTTTCGGTCTGCTTCCTACTGTGCCTTACGGAACATTGGTGAGTACCTACGATCAAGCCTTAGCGGCAATCGTATTAACACTCGCTGGTGAAACACAAAGTGCTGAACGCATTTTTGATTTCTTTGATTCTAAGAGAACTTCAGAGCTTGAAAATGGCCCTGGCGGCTTTTTTCAATTCCGCTCAGTAGACGGCACCCCTGCCGGGCGTCGTTGGATGGGGGATAATGCATGGCTCTTGATAGCACTAAAGAACTACGAGGAAGCTACAGGGACGGATAAATATTCAACGTTAATTGCTTCATTAGAGAATTGGCTCATTGGCCTGAATGATCCTGAGAATAATGGGCTTTGGGGAGGCTTTGAAGCCAACGGGGATACCATTCACAAGATTACTGAAGGGAATATAGATGCCTTTGCAGCTCTTGATGGCTATACCAACATTCACCGCAGCATTTTAAACCATCTTGAATCAGAGAAATGGGATGATATAGACGGCAATTTTGTAGCATGGCCTACTAATCCTCCGTACAAGTTTGCCTTGGATTGTAATACCTGGGGTTATTGTGCTTTTCCAAATTTTGACGATGCTGCTCGTTCAGCCATCAGTAAATATGCACTAACCGTCGCTAGTACGGGGACTGCTGAGCAAGTTTCTGGCTACTGTTTTGATGAGGATAAAGATGCGCTTTGGTTTGAAGGAACTGGTCAGGTTGCTGTGATGCATTGGGTAGCAGGCGATCGTCAATCTGCAAGTGCTGTCCTCGGGAACCTCAATAAAGGCTGGATTGCCGGACCTAGCGGGGAAGGCCTTCCTTACACTGCGAATCAGGGAACTTCGTATGGCGCAGATCCTCTTTGGACAGTTGCGGATACAGAACCATGTGTTAGTTCAACCGCATGGTATTTGATGGCGTCTTTCCGACACAATCCGCTCTTCCAAGGTCGTAGGAAGAATATACCTTCAATAGATCAGTATTGGGCACCTTAAGGTTACAAAATCACATTTGATTTTCCGGGAAGCTCGTACATTTTTAAATCCACTTTTTCAGAGATTACCAAAAATCTGGAGCCTTGTAAGAGTTGGCTGGAAAGCATAATAGAGTAACCTTCTCTTTGAAGTAAACGAATGGCAAGTTTAAGGTCATAGCTCTCATTGAAGCCACGTTTTTCTACATCGAAGTTAACCTTCAGTATAGAGTCTGTCATTCCTGCACCGTCAATAGTGATTTCAAATAGTGGTCTATTATCGACCATTTCTACATCAACAGAGCAGTATTTATTCTTGTTGTTAATGGCGAAATCTAATACAGATCTTAAACCGAAGATTTCATTGCTGTTCAATATAGTGCTAGAGTCTGTGTAGCCAACGCCAAAGGAAACCCAATACTTATACGCTATCTCGAATTCTTTCAAGACTTGTTTCAAGGGTAGGTCTCTATTCAATTCAATTTGGTTTAGTTATAGAATTGAGATATTTATCAATAGAGTTTAACTGTCGAATACTGTTCTCTGTTATTTCTCTTGATTCGCCATATGTATTGATTCTCACAGATTCTAATGATGCCCTCAACAGATTAATAGGCTTGTGAACGCGATGTTCAACTTCGTCCAATAATTCAGATTTGAGCGCAAGAGTTTTTTCGTTGGCGGCTTTTAATTGTTCATCTTTTTCTGCTTGAATTAAATCAATAATGATGCGGTCAATGCCACTTGAATAAGAAGCAAGATGAAGCCTGTTATTCGGATGAATTTCTTCTTGAACAAGACTTGCTTTGAGATTTTCTTTAACGGCATAATGACCTTGCGGCGGATTCAAAATATAGCCTCATCTTTGCGCCATGGAACACAAGAGCGGCTTTGTTAATATCATAGGAAATCCCAATGTAGGGAAAAGTACGCTGATGAATGCTTTGGTGGGTGAACGGTTGTCGATTATTACGCCAAAGGCCCAAACTACCCGTCATCGAATCTTTGGCATCTTGAACGAGCCGGAATACCAGATTGTTTTTTCTGATACTCCGGGTGTTATCCAGCCTGCTTACAAAATGCAGGAGCACATGATGAAGTTTGTCTCGGACGCCTTCGATGATGCGGATGTGTTTCTCTACCTAGTGGAGCCTGGAGATAGAGCCCTCAAGGATCAAGGTTTTTTTGAGAAGCTTTTGAGAGCCAAGGTACCTGTTTTGCTAATCATCAATAAAATAGACACTACCGATCAAGAGAAACTCGAAGGGGAAGTAGACTATTGGGGTGAAGCATTACCAAATGCTGAAATCATTCCTATTTCTGCTCTAAAGGAGGCAAATACAGCGTATCTCTTGAAGCGCTTAATTGAATTGATCCCGGTTAGTCCTCCATATTTTGAAAAGGACGCCTTGACCGATAAAACAGAGCGCTTTTTTGTAAGTGAGATCATTCGGGAGCAGATTCTGTTGAATTACAAGAAAGAGATTCCATACTCCGTAGAGATTGATGTGGAGGACTTCAAAGAAACCGAGGACATCATTAGAATGCGCGCAGTCATTTATGTAGCGCGCGACTCTCAAAAGGGAATCATCATTGGGCACCGAGGTACCATGCTCAAGAGGGTAGGCATAGGTGCCAGAAAACAACTCGAGAAGTTCTTTGCTAAGAAGGTGCATCTTGAGACCTTTGTAAAAGTTAAAAAGAACTGGCGCGACAGTGATTTACATCTAAAGCGCTTCGGTTATAAACAGTAAGTATGAGCAATATCGTTGCCATCGTGGGACGCCCAAATGTGGGAAAAAGCACGTTATTTAATAGACTAATCCAGCGCAGAGATGCTATCGTAGATTCTGTTGCAGGTGTTACTCGTGACCGCCACTACGGGAAAAGCGATTGGAACGGTAAAGAATTTTCTGTGATCGATACCGGTGGATATATCGAAGGTTCAGAGGATGTCTTTGAAGGAGAGATTCGCCAGCAGGTGGAATTGGCCCTTGATGAAGCTTCAGTCATCCTATTCGTTTTAGACCTACAAGCCGGCCTGACAGAATTTGACAAAATCATTGCTGACCTTCTTCGCAAAACAGAGAAGCCAGTTGTGTACGCTGTAAATAAGGTGGACAACAGCATGCTGGAGTTGGAAGCGACAGAATTCTATGGCCTGGGCATTGAGCGCTATCACACCATTTCAGCAGTGAACGGTGGTGGTACCGGTGATTTGCTGGACGAGCTCACCGAATACATGGATGAAAATCCTGTGGACGATTATGAAGACCTTCCTAAAATGGCCATTGTGGGTCGTCCAAATGCAGGGAAATCTTCCATCGTAAATGCGTTGTTTGACGAAGAGCGAAACATCGTTACCGAGATTGCGGGAACAACGCGCGATACGGTAAATACCCGCTTCAACAAATTCGGTTTTGATTTCATGTTGCTTGATACAGCCGGACTTCGTAAAAAAGGCAAAGTGCATGAAAACTTAGAGTTCTACTCAAACATGCGTTCTATTCGCGCCATTGAACATGCGGATGTGTGTATGATGGTGGTGGATGCAACGCGCGGATTTGAGGCTCAGGATTTATCCATTGTTTCTCTCGTTGAAAAGAACAAGAAAGGCTTGGTTATCGTGATCAACAAATGGGATTTGGTCGCTAAGGAGACCAACACCATGCGCGATGCGGAAATCTATATTCGCAAGAAGCTCGAGCCATTTACAGATTTCCCGATCATCTTCACCAGTGCACTTACAAAGCAACGTGTATTGAAGGCCTTTGAAGAAGGAGTGAAGGTATACGAACGCCGTAAGCAACGCATTTCAACTTCTAAGCTGAACGATGCGATGCTGGAGATCATTCAAAACTACCCGCCGCCAGCGGTGAAGGGGAAATATGTGAAGATCAAATTCTGTACACAGCTACCTACACGTACGCCGCAGTTTGCCTTCTTTGCGAACTTGCCACAGTACATCAAGGAACCTTACAAGCGTTATTTGGAGAATAAGATGCGTCAAATGTTCGATTTCCACGGTGCTCCGATAGAAATCTTCTTCCGCAAGAAGTAATTAAAGCTCATAGCAAATAACGGCTGCCCCTTGACGAAGGATTAAAACAGGCATTCCTGTAGGGCTTAATCTACCCGCTACTGCTGAACTGCCAGTAAAGCTGCCGAAGTTTTCTCCTGTTTTGAGGTTCACTACTTGTACGGCAGATTCCCCTAGAATGAGACCAGTGCCACCAGGGTAGCACAGCACATTTTCTATGCCTTCGGCTTTGAATATTTGAGTGCCGTTTTCACTGCGAACTTCGATCTCTTCCGCGCTCCAAACCACCTTGCCGTAACTTTCGAAACTTATTCCGCGTACTTCACCCATAGGATCGTTGGAGGTAGCGCTCGAACCGTCCCAGCTTTGACGCTGCAATTCACCTTGTGCTCCAGCACGCTCGGCATAAGGAATGGCATCGTTTTTAATTGCCCAAGGAGCATTGGAAGCTGTAATACTCGCAGTTTTAATACGCTCTTCACCTCGTCTGTTCAATATCAGTGGCTTGGTGGCCGTGGAAGTAACAATGTAGTCTTTGCCGTTCTTCTGGAACAGCTCCGGGGCGGTAACAAGTCTTTCGCTTGCAGCATCCGTTTTCCAACCTTCAATGCGCTTCCCTTCGCTCGAATAGTTGTAAAGTTTGGCGCCGGCGGCAACCAGGAAGCGGTAGTTTCTATTGCGGTCGTAATCGAGCACGCTCACCCCAACATCGGTGGCCTCAGGCAGTATTACTGGGTACTCTTCAACATCGCGTCCCAAAAGATCAACACAGTGCAATTTGGTTGTTGTTGCAAAGAGCAATTGGTATTTGTTGTTTTTGAAAAGATCCACTTGGTGAAGCTCTCCTGCTATAGGTTCCTTGAGCGATTTCTTCCAGTTTACCGTGCCGTCGGCAGCAATCCAATATAAAGTGTGGTTTTCGTCTTGAACGACAACATCGTTTTTACCGGACCTGTGATTTTTAACGATCCAAGGACCAGCGGTAGCGGCACTTTCTAGCGCTGTGGACCACAAATAGGTACTCGTTTCTATTTCTTCTTTTTCAACCTCCGTGCTTCTGGCATTGCCAAAGGTGAGGTCATTTTTTACTTCAAGATTCCCGTGAATCACAAATTCCTTAGCGCCTTCTTTTTCTGGGAATTTTAGATATTTCGTGGCCGATTCCGACTGTGCCGTAAACGCCACACCAAAGTGCCCTTTCTTATCAATACCGCTCGCTAGAGCACGTAAGGATTTCACGTTTTCCCAGGTGGCCTTGGCAGCCAACTCGTTTGCATAGACCTCAAGTGTTTGTGGGGAGGCTGCAACCAGCAACCAATCGTCATAAATCATCCATGAAGGTGTGCCGAGGTTTTTGTACCACCAACCAAACAGGGCACTAAAGAGGAAACGGTTACTTTCTTTCAGCGTACCACTAGGGTGGCCTTGAAACAGCGAATTCCCCGAGCTCAATTTTTTCAGTTGTGCGCTAACAGCATCTTGATTAGTGAGCTTGGCAGCTACCACTTTTTCCTGGCCGTAGCCCACATTGACAAAACTGCCTTCGAACCAACTTGCCGCGGTAAGCGGCTCGATCTCGAGCGGATCTAGCAGTGCTAATGCTTGCTTGAGTCGCTGCTTCTTGCCTCTGTACCCATTGTATCCACGCAGCCACTCAACGGTATTGCCGACGTTCATTTTCACGGCATGGGAGGCCGATGCCGCTATTATTTCACTGACTGAGGTGCTCGAAGGAGAGACGTCGAAGGTACTGAAAAAGGTATTTGTCGAATCGGGGTTGATGCTCACGGAAGTAAGCAATACGCGGCCTTTACCAAAATCGATATCTATTTCTGACCAGGCTGCCAGATGCTCGGTCCAATTCCAATCTTCACCCGCGAACCAAGTTCCTACCGAAGGAAGCTCTTCGTGCTGCACAAAAAGATTCAATGCATCTGAGCTGTTTGCGTTGTTCCATAGTTTCTCAAAGCCCGCATTGTCGATAATGTTGTATCCGCTACCCATCTGATTCATCGCTGCTTGCAACAACATCTTACTAGTGCTTATTGCTGCTGAAGATCCAGATTTCAGCGCGTAATAGTTTGAATCTAAAGCCATAACTGTCCCGTCCGTATAGCCGCTCATTCGACTGCTGTCACTAACGGTCGTGGTCCATATCCAATCCATCTTATCTGCACCAGAACCGCAAAGCGCACCGGTCCATATTCCGGCGCTCATGCTCATCAAATCTGCCACGGGAACTGCCGCCGCTGCGGGCAGCTGTGTGGAATCTGCGAATCTTGCCAATTCCTGTGCATCATTTACGCGTAGCACTAGAGCGCTATTCATTGGGATAAGCGCGGTAGAAGGGTTGGACTCCGGCGCACTGGAACAGCTCGCCAAAATCAGCGTAAAGAATAGGGAAATGAAATAAGTAATGCGGTGTAACATGAACCAAGGCTTTGGTTCAAAGCTAACGACCTCTAGGGCGCTCCAAGTATAGGGGCAGGGGTTAGTTTTTCACAAATTGGCTAATCGCCAAACAAGTTCAGTTGTGCTGGTAGAAGCTGGAAACTCTTGCGGTGATGCGGCGTTGCACCAAACGCTCGAATGGCATCGCGGTGCCCTTTGGTGGGATAACCTGCATTTCGTTCCCACCCATATTCTGGATATTCTATGGCCAATTCCTTCATCCGGTCGTCCCTGTAGGTCTTCGCCAACACTGAAGCCGCTGCAATATTCATGTAGGTAGCATCGCCCTTGATTTGGCAATGGTGTGGGATGTCTTGATACGGTTTGAATTTATTACCGTCCACAGCGATAAAATCGGGACGTTGTTTTAATTGATCAATACTGCGGTGCATTCCGAGAATGCTCGCATTCAATATGTTGATTTCATCGATCTCTTCAGGGCTCACGTGTGCCACTGCCCAAGCAATAGCTTCCTTCTCAATGATGGGGCGTAGCATGTACCGCTGCTTTTCAGTCAATTGCTTGGAATCATTCAGTACAGGATGGTGGAAGTCCTTTGGCAGGATAACGGCAGCAGCGGTCACCGGTCCACTTAAGCATCCGCGCCCAGCTTCGTCTGTGCCGGCTTCAAACAACGCATCTATATGGTGTTGCAATTTCATCCCTTCAACGCATCAATCCATGGCTGGGCGCTCGAGGCCCAATCAAAATCTTTCCCACGCTCCAGCGCCAAAGCACTCCAATGTTCCCGTTCATTTTGCACACGCTCCAAAGCAGCTGCCCAAGCATCGACATCATAGGTCGAAACTAATAAACCTTTATCTGCAACTACTTCCGTTATAGCGCTATTATCCGACGCAATAACAGGTGTGCCGCACTGCATAGCTTCCACCAGCGGAATGCCGAACCCTTCCATAGCACTAGGCATGCAATAGGCAATAGCGCCTCGATACAGCATTTCCAGTTCTTTCGGGTTCAATCGGCCCATCCATTCGATGCGGTCCGGATGTTTCAATCCACCCACTACACTCTTTAATTCAGGGTCGCTAAAATGTGGCTCCCCGGCAATTCTTAAGAGGCCGAAATTTTCTTCGTTAGAACACCATTTGTCAAAAGCTAAAAGCAGCGTTTTTAAATTTTTGCGTGGGGTTAATGCGCCCACGAAACAGAAATATTGCCCTACATAAATAGATGGTCCAGATTCGAATTTCCGTTGAGGAGCATTGTAAGTCACCGAAATTTTTTCCTCTGGCAACCCATACGTTGCTATCAGGTCATTCTTGCTCCAATGACTCACCGTAAAGACCTTCTCGGCTACTTCAGCGCCTCTTTTGATGTTCTTACTGTAATATTTCGCCACCGGTGCTGGGACCCACTGCGGGTGGTGCTCAAAGTTGAGGTCGTGAATGGTGATCCACTGTTTGACGTTGGTCTTTGCAGGCAATCCGTCAGGCGACCAGTACAATTCTACATTCAGCCGCTTCAACATTTGAGGAACGGCCCAATTGTTCCACATCGCCCAAAGCCACGGATGGCGGGCTGGGGGTGAAACCACGTGAAAGGAGAGGTTGGGGAAATCAAGGCCTAATCGGTCCGTATCGACCTGACGGTCCAAGAGTAAATGAAACTCGTGTTGCGGAAAAGCCGGAATGATCTGCTCGAGCATCCGAAGGGTATAGACCCCAGTGCCCTCTAATTTTCCGGGCAGTAACC
>Ga0209654_1001427_pt1 | contig 19068 bp, 17 predicted proteins | sample SaaInl1SG_22_DNA_FD_184646 | JGI IMG/M metagenome (GOLD analysis project Ga0209654, IMG submission 184646) | Marine microbial communities from expanding oxygen minimum zones in the Saanich Inlet - ESP_161SG_22_DNA (SPAdes) (version 2) | ecosystem: Environmental > Aquatic > Marine > Intertidal... | reverse complement strand
TATCCGGTTGTTTCTATTCCCTCCGCTTCTAATCTTTTGCCTGTCACTTCAAACAGGGACTGGCTTAGAGAGTTTGATGAAGTCATTCTTTACATTGATAATGATGATGCTGGTCAAGAAGCTATTACTAAACTTGCCAAGATTATTGGCTATGAAAAGATTAAAGTAGCTGAAGGTAAATATAAAGATGCTTCAGATGAATTAATTAATGAAGGCCACAAAGCAGTCCTCTCTGCTATCTGGAATGCAAAGCAGTATAACCCCCAGGGTATCATGACAAGTGACTCACTGTGGAAAGCTCTGGAGGACTATGATAGGATTGAAAGTATACCTTACCCTTCTTGCTTTGATGGTCTAAACGAAAAGCTTAAAGGCATGAGAGCAGGTGAGATTACTTTATGGACTAGTGGTACTGGTTCAGGTAAGTCTACTATGCTACGTGAGATTGTATTTAATCTTCTTGAAACTACTAAAGATAAGATTGGTATTATCTCTCTTGAAGAGTCACCTGCTGAGACAGCTAAGAAGATGTCTGCTATGGCTTTAAATAAAAACCCTACAGAGGAAATTCCTCTTGAAGAGTTACGTCAAGGCTTTGATAAAGTGTTTGGTGACGATCGTATACTTGTATTAGATCATGCTGGTGCTATTACTGATGGTATTATTGAACAGCTTAACTACATGGCAGCAGTGGGCTGCAAGTATTTGTTTATTGACCATATCACAATACTGGTTTCCGAAGGAGCTGAAGGACTTACTGGTAACGAAGCCATAGATAAGATTATGAATGATCTTCTTCGTGTAGCTAAGACTCATGGAGTATGGATTGGTCTTGTATCTCACTTAAGAAAGACTTCAGGCGGTAAATCATTTGAAGAAGGTGAGTTGCCTTCATTAGATGATATCAAAGGCTCTGGTTCTATCAAGCAAATCTCTATGGATATTGTAGCGTTTGCTCGTGATAGTGGTAATGCAGATCCTACATTACGTAATACAATTGATATGAAAGTACTTAAGTGTCGTTATACAGGTCTTACTGGCCCTGCAGGACAAGCTTATTATGAACATACAACTGGTCGTATCAAGTCTATTAACACTGAATTCTAAGGACAGTAATGAAGAACCTTGTTGTAGAATACCTGAGTGAAAGACTCGGAAAGGTCATCTTTAATACTAAGAAGAAACAAGCATACGGACCATTGTATCTTGCTAAGATTCTTAAGGATGAGGATGGAGAAATCTATGAGGAAGATTTAGAACATCTAGTTAATGTTGCTACTAATATTATTCTTCATAAGGCTGCTGATGATCCTTCAGGAAAAAAAGGTGAGGCACTTTTAACTCATACTGCTATTTCTATTGGAGTTGAAGTAGCTAACTTTAAAAGAGTTGAATTAAATAAACCTGTTTTATTACATATCGGTGATTTATTTTTAGAGGCTTTCTATCATTCTGGATTTATTACTATTGAAATCCAAGAAGGATTTGCTCCTCGTTCAGGTTCACCTTATGTAATTCAAATCACAGATAAGTTCTCTGATCTAGTACAAGTAAAAGAAGCTAAAGGTTTAATCCTTTACTCTACTGGTAATATGATTCCTGAGATTAAGAATATCCTGCAAGGAGATAATCTTGCTGTTATTAAAGGAATTAACTCTGAAGTAAGTAAGATACCTCTAATCTTACATCAACAAGATTTTAAACAAGCTATTAAAAATAACGCTCCTTGGGTGCAATCACTTAATCGTTTACAACAACAACCTTGGATGGTTAACCGTGATGTACTTAAAGTTATTGAAAACAATCTTGATACTATCTTACCTGAAGCTAAGAAACGTTTAGATAAAGCTAAGAAGTCAGATGTAGATGCAGCGTATAAGCTGCTTAAAGAAGATCCTTCAGAAGATAATAAAGAAAGCTATAACAAAGCTGCTTTAGAGTGGAATGAAGAACTAGTAGTGCTAAGGGATATCTCTAAGCGTACAGAGCTTGAAGCTATCTTTAATAAAGCTAAGATGTTATCTATCTATCCTGAGTTCTATCAATATGTGGATGTCGATTATCGTGGAAGAGTATACTACAAAGAACCCTTCTTTAACTTTCAAGGATCGGATATGGCTCGTGCCTTATTCTTATTTAAAGAAGGTAAGCCTCTCGGTACTGAAGGTCTTAAGTGGCTTTACATTCATACTGCTTCTTGCTATAACCAGTCTTATGATGTGGACCATATTCCTAATTGGTGTAGTTATGACTACGCTAATTACCTTAAGGATGAAGGTCTTGAGTCTATATCAGTCGATAAGATGACTCTAAAAGACAGAGAGGAATGGACTAAACAGAATATAGATTTAGTATTTGATAGTGCTAATAAGATTCTTAACTGTGAAAAGCCATTCTCATTCTTAGCTTGTTGTATTGAAGTACGTAATGCTTGTCACAACACTAACTATATTAGCCATCTACCTATCCCTATTGATGGTAGTTGTAATGGTTATCAACACAGTGCTGCTATATCTAAGGATGAGCATACAGGCGCATTAGTATCATTAACACCTACAGACATTCAAGCTGACTTATATGTTAAAGCGGCTAAAGCTTTAATTGAGCGTATGCCTGAATGGTTTGAAGCTAGACCTGATATGAAGATGAAGCATATCCGTAAGTACATTACTAAGCGTGGAACAATGACCAGAGCATACTCAGCTGGTGCAGAGAAGATCGCTGACAGCATGTACGCTGATTGCTATACAGGAGGGATCACTGACAGATTCAACATCACTATGGTTGACTGTGAAGAACTAGCACGTAATCTTATCTTGGCTCTTGAAGATGTCTGTCCAGGGGCTACTCATACAATGCAGTTCCTTCAGTCATTAGTTAACTTTGAAGTAGGTAAGACATCAGCTTATGATATGGATGGTTCTGATTGGACACAAGCTAAGAAAAGAACTGTACATGCTCGTAAACAAGCATTAAAGAAAAAGAAAGATAAAACACTAGACGAAGAATTAGAATTAGCTATGATTGAAGATCGTTTAAATCATGTTAAGGATACTCGTTACGTGTCGTATGGTAATGGAAAACATTATCTATCGTGGGTAACTCCTTCGGGGTTCCCAGTGTTCTATCATTCTTATCTCACAAGAGAGCAGAATGTATATGTAACTCTTTCAGGTGTTCCTATTGGACACAAGAAAGACGGAGAGTATACAGGGCGCATCACTCATATCCTTCAAGAGCCAAGCAGCTATGCTTCACTTCAAGGTCTTATGAGTGGTATCTCACCTAATTACATTCATAGTCAAGATGCTTCTCATATGGCTATTGTAATATCTAATTGGACAGGTAGCTTTGGTGCAGTACATGACAGCTTTAGTACACATGCTCGTGATGTAGAAGATTTAGCTAAGTTAACTAGACGATGTTTTGTTAGTATGTATTCTGGTATGGATCTATTCGTAGACATTGCAGAAAATATATTAAGCAGTACAGATAACTTTGATAAAGAGTTACCTGTTAGTGGTAATCTTGATATCAATCAAGTATTACAATCAGAATATTTCTTTTGTTGAGGACACAATATGGAAATCTTATTACCTATTATTGCCCTATGGGGTGTATTTTATTTATTTAATTCATGGAGATAAACATGGCTGAACAAAAAAGTTATAACCTTAGAACACTACGTGGTGATGAATCATATGATGATAATATGTTTCAACAAGATATGAAAGAATCTGGTATTAATATTCCAGACGATTTGTTATATACTCCTGAATTAAATCAGTATGTAGCAGCTAAAATGCGTGATAAAAATATTACTGAAATGCAAACAACAGTTAATCCAGAAACCGGAGTTAACTTTACTGAAGAAGAAGCAAAATCTTTTGCAGAAGAAACTTATAATAATGTAATAGAAAAATCTAAAGCATTTTCTAAGTAAATAAAAAAGCCCCCAAGGTATAAACCAAGGGGGCAAACTTTATTATTATTATTATTAGGTAAAGAAATACATTAAGTCTTGCTTACGCTTAATCTCATTAATGATTTCTTGTTTCTTAGAACTCGCTGAATCTTTTTTAAACTTACCATTAGACGAAATAATTTCATCCATACCTTCACGCATTCCTCTTATAAACACAAAGGCATCAAGAAAATTCATATTCTTTTCTGCTTCTTGTAATACTAAAGTAGTACTTCCAGCAGGTTTAATATAACGAGTTGGTTTAAATTGTGGTGTAGCTAAATCCATTAGCTTAACACTGAAGTTTTTAAAGCTACCACCTCGATCATCAGGATTAATCCATCCAATCTTTTCATACATTTCTAATTCGCTTCGTAAAGCTTTTTTACGATTTTGAGCGTACTTAGATTCTCCTCCTGACTCAGTATCATTGTCCCAATTTTTAAGACGATAATACAAAGTATCAGCACGAGCTCCTATAGCAGCAAACTCTCCATTAGAACCAATATCAATGGTAGTTCCTTTACCTTCTCGCTTTACTTTATTACTAAGTTCTTTTTGAATATCCATATATTGTCTACGAAAATCTTGAATGAATTCACCCATCATATCGTATTCTAGAATCTTCATTGCAGAACCTTGATTTACAGAATTAACCGCAAAGAAATAAGGTGCAAAACCATTACCGTCAACAATTAAGTTATCGTGAACAATAGCAAACCATAGAGGTGTTTTTGAAGCATCCGGATTAACCATGTTTACAGCATCAATAAGAGTAGCTGATTCACGATATTGACCTAACAAAGGACCAATAAGATTAATATTATAAGTGTTTGATTCTGGAACATAATGTTTATTGCCATTAATTTTAGCAACATACATTAATTTTTCTCTAGCAGCTCTTGTTGGGTCTTTTACTTTTTCTTTAGCTCTAAATTCAGCTATACGATCACCAAAATTAATTTGAACAGCAGGGCCATCTTCTATTTCTCTATAGGTTTCACTACCAATAGCAGCTTTTTCTCCAAAATAAAGAGTAGGCTCTGGAAAACGGTTAAAGAATTGTAAGAACTCTACAATGTTTTTAGGTAATTCTTTATTCCATTGATCGCTATTAGATGATAATACTTTACCATATAGTGAAGATATATCTTGAATTAAATCAGTACGGCTATCGTAATAGTTACTAACTTTTTGTTCAAAATCAGGATATTTTTCTAAAAAAGACAGTGCTTCTTGATCATGGGCAAACATATATTTACCGTAATCATCTGTAAGGAGAACTTTTTTAGCAAAGTCATCATAAAACCCTGGGTTTGTTTTAGCATACTCTGCAAATGTTTGACGCATTATATTAGCTAAATCTGCTTTTTCACTTTCTAAACTAACATTTGATTTATCAAATAAGTATGGAATATCATTACCAAATTTAGGATTAAGAACTTTATCTACTTGATCATAAAATAATTTCCTTGGTCCGCCAAGCATTTTATGAATAGGAGAAAATACAACACCCGTTCTTTCTAAAATTTCTTTACGTGCTACATCCATAGAAATAAATGTACGCCCTGCTGAATTCATATCCATATCAACCATTACTTTAGGATTCCAAAATCCATCATTACTAACAGCATCAATAAGTTCAGATAAAGCAATATAAGAACTTAAAGTAAAACCAAATGTTTTCTTATCAGAAGAAGACAACCATTTTCCAATAGCATTAATTTCATCAGGAGTTAATTGAGGCATTTGAGCCTGCATTAATTCTCCTGTTTGAGGATTAACATTTAAGTTAAACTTAGTTAACGCTTGAGTATTAATTGATCCATCATTATTAACAAAACCTAATTTATTAATAGCAGATCTAAGTTGATAACCAGTAGCACCATGTTCTTGAATAAAAGCAGGAGTCATTTGAACTACACGCTCTTCCCATGTCATAGTTTCAGAAGCTTTTCCTAAAATATTTTTATGAATAGCAGCCATAATAGAAATAAGCTCCATACGCTTATCTTTAATTCGGCCACCATCTTTAAAATGATTTAAGAAATATTTTTTAGAAGCTTCACTCATATTAGACAAAGAATTAATATCTTCTTTAGTTACTTTAATATGAGTTGCTATTGGGTTATTAGCTAAACCTCTATTAATAAGGTTATTTTGAGCTTCAACAGCAATATTTTCTGGATAAAAACGATGTACTGATGGATCTGACTTATGGTAATTATATTCAGGGCCAGAGTTTAAAATTTGACTATAAGTATTTAAAGAGTTATTAATTTTATTAACTGTCTTTTGATACTCTTGTTGTCTTTGACGCTGACCTCTTGAGCTACCACCTGCTTTATCTTCAATCTTTTGCATACGCTTAGAATCAAGACCTAAGAAAGAAGAAGGATCTTGACCAGCAATAATTGAATTATTAGTAGTTAAAACAGTTAATAAGGCTACTGCACCTAATTGTGTTGTAGTAGTTGAATAAGGAACACTACCTACTTTAACAGTAAAGTCTGTAATGTCAGATAACTTACCACGCTTAGTATTAGGGGAAGGATAATTTCTTTCTAGGGAAGTATTAGCGTATCTTGGAATTAAACGATTACGTACTTCTTTAGCTTTGTTATAATTATTATACCAACCTGTATTTTGATTAGCAGGGGTTTTAGCTCTACGAATATCTCGACGTTCGCTAATAGTTTCTTCAACCATATTACGAGTTGCACGAGAAAATTCTACACCTTTTTGTGTAGGTATTACGTATGATTCCCCATCATTACCTTTTACTAGCTTAAATAAACCAGAGTCTAATGCTGTTTCACTTAATAATGAACCAACAATATCATTGTTAGCACGTTGAGCTACTTCTGGACTAGAACCTTCTGCTAATTTAAGATTCTTCATATACTTTTTATAAGCTGAAGCTAAACGAGAATCAAAGTATTTAAGCTTAATACCATTACTATGTACAACAGCGTCTTCTTTAATGCCACCCATTTCTTCTACTGAAGAAGCAAATACATCTCCTTCATCTGGAGTTCCAAATAAATCTGGAGCTGCTTCTGTATCTTCCATTTCAGATTGAATATCAGTATTAATTTTACCTGACATTACTTCCATAGCAACAGCTGAAGCAGCATTAACTACACCACCTATAGCAGCCTTTTTATCTACTTGAAATGCATTAGAAAGAAGATCAACACCTGTTTGATTTTCTTCTGTAACATCAATAGTGTTATTAAGAATACCACCATTAGGAACATTAGCATTAATACGAGTAAGAGACTCAGTAGCATTAGCAGCTACTTCTTGTACCTTACCTAGATCACTTGAAGGAACAATATTATTAAAGTTAGAAGATAATTCTTGATAAGAAGAATAATCAATAACACCTGGACGTCTTAAAGCATCCGCACTTTGTTGTTGTTCTTTAGCAATAATATCTAATTTCTGACCAATATCAGTAATCTCTTCTCCTTGAGTATCATATAAAGGTCGTTGAAGAGTTTGATTTAATTGTTCATTAGATAATGTTTGAACCGGAGGAGTCAACATATCAGGTTGACGTTGTTCTCCTGTTTGAATAGCTTGTGCTACTCTATTTAAATTAGCATCAAAATCAACAGTAGGAAGGGGAGTAGTATCTACATCCCCAAGTCCTTCTGATGGCTGAGTTGAAGGAGTAATTTTAACTTCTTCAGGTATTGCCTGTTGAAAGTATTCTTCTTCAGCAGGTAAAGGAACCTGAGCTCCTTCAATTACTGGTACATCTTCAACACTCGGTTGAGCACCCGTAGGTACTCCAGGTCTAGTACTAGAAAATTTAGCCATTAATAAGCTCCATTAAAAAATATCATCAAGCTCCCATCCTAGTTGGTTAATAGGTCCAACTAAAGGAGCTGCTTTTTGTATTCTACTAGGTGCATTATCTGCACCAGAAAAGATTGCATCGACTGCAGTAGTAACACGACCACCATAGCCTAATACAGGTGCTTGTCCTGATATTTCATCAAGAGCAAGATCTAACCAACCATCACTTCGAGTATCATATAAAGGAAATACAGTGTTAACAATACGCTCACCTGAACCCATTAAACCTGAAGCACCAACTGCACGTTGAAACTTTTCAAAGTCATCTAAGTAAGGTGTTTCTTCTCCATATTTAACAAGGTCTCGAAGATACTGTGATAAAAAGCCTAAGAATAAAAGAGTAGCAATAGTTCCAATAGTATTTATTCTACTATCTAAAGGTGTATTACTATTAAATAATCTACGATAAATCCTTGGAAGAATAGTAGATGTAAATGTAGAAATAAAACCTTGGAACTGGAAAAATAAAGCTGTTCTTGGATTCTGATAAAACTTAGGTCGATTACTTTTAGTTGGATGTGCTATTGCTTGGTTAACAAATCTAAATGAAGCAAGCCTCATTTGTTCATCATATTTAGTTTCTTGCTCTGGTGATAATTCATTAGGATTATTATAAATATCAACCATAAACTGAATATCAAGACCAAGATCAAGTAACGCTTCTCTAGCTTCCATAGATTGCTTTGTAGGAAACTCTCCTTCAGTAGCAACATCATATACCCATCCATGAATAGCATCTCCTGCTAAAGATAAACGCATAGAACGGGTATAGTTAGTTAAGCCTTGAAGACCAATAAGTTTAAAGAAAGAGTTAATAGCTCTTTGTTTATTAACACCAGCATTAACATCATTCTTTTGAGCAACTGATTGAGACTCTTGTAAAAAACCTAATTGAAAAAGATCATTACGTTTTTTATTTGTTGTTATTGTGTCTGCTCTTTTTACTCGACCACGGGTAGCTCTAAATACACCATCATTATAGTATTCACCAAACTCTTTAGCAGCCTCTTTAGCTGCATCTTTAATAAATCCTTTATCAAAGATAACATTTTTATTAAGACTATTACTAACTAAAGATAATTCAACAATAGAAGAAACTGTTGCTAAAGGTAATTGATTAAGCGTTGTTAAGAATAAAGCATTTTGTTGAAAGGATCTCCACAAAGGACTTTCAATTCGCTTATATTCTCCTTTACGAATATCAATATAATCTTTAAATTCAGCTGCAAGATATGAAGCTTCTTCTGGTGTTAACTCATTTGCTTCAGTAGCTTTTTTTAAATAATAAGCTAGCTTAGCTCCATCTTTTCCTAAGAATTTAGCATTAGCTAAACGAGCTGCAGTTGAACCATTAATAGCAGCCATATTATAAAAGATATCATCATTTAAATATTTAGCTAATTCTGGGCTTTGTCTTAACTTCATCAGATCTACATTAGACTTATCTAACGGTGTATTAAAAATATCAGTATTAAATAAATCATCTGCTTCTTGAATATTTTCTATATCAAGAATATCAAACGCTAAGCTTTCAGCATCTTTAGGGGCTATTCCTGCTGCTTCTAAAGCTTCAACAAACTCACCCATATTCTTAGCAATTTGAACTTTATTAAAAGTTTTTTGTGTAAGAATATTTTTAGATTCACCTGTTAATTGTTCAACTTTTTTATTATAGTTATAAAATCTTTCAGCATAATCAATAAAAGCTTCTTGTTGAGCTTCAGTACCTTGAGGCATTTTAAGCCCTAGATTATTAAATGTTTCTTTAAAGTTAAGATATTTACCTTTATTATATTCATTAGAAATTTTATCAAATAAATTAATAATATCTTTGTTAGCAAAGAAATTAGTAATATCTTGTAAAGAACGAACTTGAAACTTATTTAAAGCTTCTTGTTCTGAACCAACAATATTATTAAGAGAACTTTCAGTTAGGTGTTGACTGTCTTCAATACCTCCACCATAATAAACGTTATTACCATTTATTAAGGCTAAAGCTTTACGAACATTTTCACCACGATTACCAAAACGATTATGTAATTGATTAGCTAATCCTCTCCATAATTGACCAATACCACCTTTAGAAACATCTCGTAATGTTTCAATTACATTACGTTTAGTTTTACGTTCTAACTCTGGTTGGGCCATTTCATTAAGATCAGCATAGTCTTGGTCTATATTAGAAGCAACAAAATCTATGTTAAGTTGATCTTGAGTAGCACCTTCTCGAATAGCTTGTTCTCTATATTTAGTATCAACAGTTGTTTTAGTAGGGTCTGCTTTATCATAGCCACTTAAAGCACCTAATACATTTAGATTTTCTTTTACTTGACCTGTACCTGATAATGTTCCACCAAGAGTAAATCCAGCTACAGCAGCATTAAGTAAACGATTAGATAATTCATCAGTATTAATTGCATTAATATCAAATGATTTTTCACCTAGAGAAGCTAATACTTCTTGCCCTGTTTCTGTTAATGCTTCTGATGCTCCACCTCTTAAAACAGCTTTTCCTGTTCCTTTTCCTAGATCTAAGTATTTACCTCTAAACTCAAGTGCTAAAGCATCCTTAGCTGATTTAGAAATTCTTAGTAATTCTTTAATAGTCTCATTACCGAGACTTGCTTCTGCTAACTGAAGATTACCTTTAAATTTTTGTTTAGCTAAATCATTAATTACTTTAGATCTAACTGCACTATCTTTAATAAAATTTTTAGATGCGCTTGTAACTCCTTTTAAACCTATACGTTCTAAAACACCTTGACCAATACCAGAAGCAATAGCACTAGTAGGATCTTTTCTTTCTTGAGCATTATAAGTTTGACCAGTATAAACAATAGAAGGTATTGCTAAAGATGTACCATAAGTAGCAGGAGCTAAGGCAACAGACAAAATAGAAGATATCATATAAGGGGCTGACATAGCAGCATTAGTAAAGATATAATCTACAAATTGAGACGCACTATTAAGTCTCCAATTACCTTCTTCATCAAAAGCAATTTGATTTTCTAATTCAGGTAAACGAGATATTTCTCTTTGTACACGATCAACATTAGGTTTTCCTGTGTCATCAAAGCCTAAAGTATCACCAATAAGATCCCAAGCACCCCAAGCACCTTCTTCTATATTAGCCATGCCTAAAGCAAAAGCAGTAGATATAGAGTTAGTTGCTTTATTATCTAATGTACGATCTAATGGAGATCTAATTTGTACTCCAGAAGGAGAAAACAAATCAGGAGCTATAGCATATTGTTGTTCACTAACAGCAAGAGGTTTAGCTTCTAATTCAGTATATTGCTTTCTTTGTTCTCTAACAAGATCACCTGCAATATCCCATTCTGTTTCAGCATTATCTAATTTTCTTTGAGCACGATCTAAACGCCCTAATAATGCTTGATTAATTTGAGATTTATCAGAGAACAATGTAAGGTCAGCAAGTCCTGATTCAAGTAACTTTGAAGAAAGTTTTTCACCTGTTTCAGGATTTACTAAGTCACCTACTGCTCGCCCAAAAGGATCTAACTTTTCCTGAGTAATTACAGGTTGAGTAAATCCTTCTTTTTGAGCTAAGTTACCTACATAGCTTGCTGTTAATTGCCCTCCAATTTCCCCAGGAACTACTTTATCATCTTCTAACTTAGAAACTTCTGGAGTATTTACTCCTTGGATTCTAAGACTATTACCTGTTTGAATATCTTTAACAGTATCACCATCAATAAAAACAGGTTTAGAATCGGAATCAAATAGATCCCCAAGAAAATTGTCAGCCATATTATTCACCTTTAACTGTTAACTCTTCATCAGTTACTTTATTATCTTCTGTTAAAGAAAGTAAGAAAACATAAAAGCCTGTTTCACCTTTACCAGCACTATATTGTTGCTTTTGTTTATCAGACATTTCAGACCAAACATAAGCAGCCTTTTTAATCATACGATCTTTTTCTGCTTTAGCTTCTGCTGGATTATCTTCAAACTTAGCTGTAGCAATCATGTCTAATTTATTACTAACATTAGCTAAGTTAACTGGATCTACAAATTTTTGTTCATTAATATCATCTTCATTAGGATCAATTATAAACAAAGATTCAAACCCAGGTCCAACTTTAGCTATTAATATTTCTTGAGCTAAGAAAGGTTCAATTGAAGTAACTTTTTTATCTTCATTTTGTTTAGCATATTGAGCAGCTGAACGAGTAGCTCTTTGTGTAATAGCGTCCATGTTATAAAGAGTACTAACTTCTTTTATACTATAACCACGATCTTTAAAGAAACCAACAGCTTGAGTAGTAATTTCTGATTGAGTAGGAAAACCTAATTCAGGAGTTTTACCTGCAGGAAATTCATTATCAATAATACTATTAATATCAGACTCAGCACTTTGTTTCCAATTATTATAATCTTTTGTAGATGTATCAGTAGTCCACTTAGGTGTGTTAGGAGGAATAGCGTAACGATTTCCTTTAGGATCTCTAGCATAAAACTGTTGAGTAGTTTTATCCCAATAACCATTAACTCGCTTTCCACCTACATCAAATGTTACAAAATCTTTACTAAACTCTGTTGATTTAATAGGCTTAAGGTCAGTAATTTTACCTGTTTTTAAATACTTATCAATAGACTCAGATGTATAATCACCCATAGCTTTTTGAGCAATAGCTTGTTTATTAGCTACTTTAGCATCTACACGCTTAAGATAACTTTTACCTGCAAAGTTAAGAGAACCACCATGAGAATACCCAAGAGCACGAGAACCAAGATACATAATAGCCATACGACCTAGTTCTTCTTCATCAAATAAATTACTAAATGCACCTTTAACAGCATCAATCGCTGTGTTTAACCATTTAGGATTTGTACTTGCTTGTTGACCTGCTTGTTGAACATTAAATTCAATAGCTTCTTTTGAGTCATCATCTTGATCGCCATACTGATAAGGATTAGGCTCAGCTTCTGTAGAAGTTACTACTTGTTCTGCAACATCTTTTTGTTCTTGTTGAACATTTGGCGGTGTTTCTTCTTTAATAACAGGTTCACTAGTTGCTGTTTTAGTAACACCTGCTGCAATTTCTGCAGGAAAACTTCCAACTACTTGAGTACGATCAGGTACTTCTTCACCTCTAATACGAGCTAATTGATCTGCTTTTTGATTAATACTAGTTTCTAATTCTGTAGTAGGGGCTGCTTGAGAAGGTAAAAGAGATTGAAGAATACCTTGTCTTGCATTAGGAAATTCACTTGCTAATGCACCTCTAGCAATTTCTTCTGTCATTTTTCCATTTTTAATTTGCTCAGAATAAAACGCTGCTCTATCTTCTAAACTAACTTTAGGAACTTCTGGAGGAGTTTCTGTAGGTAATGGAACTTCATCAGGAGTAGTATCTTGACCTTTATAAGTAGATTCTACACCAAAACGACTATCAACAACAGGTTGTCCTGATTGATTAGTAATAGTATTTTTATTACCTACACGTTGAGCTGCTTCTTTATCAATTACTGATTTAAGATATTCAACACGAGCAGGAGTTTGTTTAGCCCAATTAGAATTATCTAATTCAGCTTTAGCTGTTTCATAATCACCTGCATCTAAAGCCGCTTTAAACTTTTTAAACTCAGCAGTACCTGCAGTACCTAGTTGAAAGTTCATAGAAACAAGACCTTGTTGTAATTCTGGAGAATAATTATTAAAGTCTTTAAAATTTTGTTTAGCACCTTCAGTAGCTGTATTAATATCTTGAGTAAACATATTAGATAATTGATCAGGAATATATTCTATTTCTTCTCCTGCATTAAGCCTTTCTAATACTTTAGAATCTGTAATTTTATGCCCTGCACCTACTGTCCAATTACCTCTACTATCTTTATAAGGTTTTGTTTTATAGCCTTCTTGTTGAACAAGTAATTGTCTTACAGCTAAATCTTCAGGAGGCTTAGATGCTTCTGGTAAAGTACCAGGTTGAGTAGGTACTTCTGGATAAGGGATTCCGCCTTCAATAGTTTCAGGTATAGGAACTTTCTTTTCTTCAGGTTCACCTAAGCCTAAAGGAAGTAATTTTCCTTCATTACCTAACCACCAAGATAAATCTGTTGGACCTATTCCTTCTTGAGCATATACAGGTTGACCTTGAGAAGCATATACTGTACGAGAACATTCAGGGCAATTACAAGAAGCTTTACTGCCTTTAGCAGCATACTTTACTTTACAACCACCAGCAGCATATTCAGGAATAGTTCCACCTTGTGCAGCTTGTACAGCTCTTCCTGCTTCATTCATAGCATAAAGTTCAGGGCCAAACATACGTTCAGCTTCAGCGTTCATTACACGTTCACCGGGAGTTAACCATGCAGGTACTGTGTCTGTACCCTTAGGGCCACCGGGATGAGGAATTTCTTCCATAGGAGGCACTTCAAACTCTAAGGATAACATGTTTCCATAACGATCTTTTTGAGTAATCTTTTTAAGACCTTTCATATTACCTCCTACTTTATTACCTTTATTAAAATATGCATCATCAGTTGTTGATGGGGCTTCTTTTCTATCTTCTGTTCTTACATTACCGTATTCATCTGATATAGTAATTTGATTTGGAGTTGCTTCAGATAATGTTTTAAAGGATTTTTCAATACCTTCTATTTGATTATCTAAAATACCACCACCAACAATTTGTGCTGGGATAGTTCCCGGAGCAAAGAAAGGTGCTTCTGTTCCATACTCATATAAACTCCAACCAAGATCCATCATAAGGCCATCTGGATTCATAATAGTAGGAATATTAGAAGTATTAAATCTTGAACTATTTTCAACTTTAGCCATACAATAAGGACTAGTTGGATTCTTCAAACAATAAGAATCATCATAAGCCATGATTTACTCCTTAGAAGAACTAGGAGAATAGAACTTCATTTGATATTGGTCATTAATTTTTCCACCAGAACTTTTATAAGTAGCACTAGCTAATGGTCCAACATAACCACCTTTACTAAAGAAACCTAAAGCTTTGCCTGCTAATATTCCTGCACCTATGTAAGGCATTGCAGTACCTAAAGCAGCCATACCTGCGCCCATACCACCTGCAGCTGCACCTGTAGCAGCACCTGTAGCAGCACCTGTAGTAGCAGCCCCAGTAGCAGCAGGAACAGCACTAGGAGCAATTTGAGACATAATAGCATCCTTAGCCATAGTTGCACCTTGGCCTGCTAACTCAGTTCCTTTATCTAAAGCTCCTGTCATAGCTTTTTGTTTAGCCATATCTGTAAATTGACCGACAATACCTTGTTGTTGAACAGCTTGAGGTTGTTGAAATCCAGTTTGAACATTAGGTTGCTGACTAGCTAAAGGAGATTTAGCAATAAATTGTTGTTGCCTAGGGTCACGTTGATACATTATTTACCACCTGATGTTCTAGTTTCTCTTGGAAGATTACCTGTTACAGCTTGACTATAAAATCCTAATTCTTCTTTAGGTACATCTAACAAAGCTTGTTGTTGTTGCTGTTGAGTTAAACCTACATCTTGTAGTGACTGAGCACCACCTTCAGCTTGTTGTTGACGTTGTAAAGCAAAGTCCATAGCCATATCTGAAAGTGCAGCTTCACGAGCACGATCACCTCTAGCAGACCCTAAACTACCAAGACTACCTGCTACATTAGCTCCGGCTACATTTTGAAGCATACGTTGAGTTGCAGCTTGAGTATCGTAAATACCAGTACCTTCAATAGCTTGTTGAGCTAAACCTGTTTGTGCTTCTTGCCCTGCTAATTGTTGTTCTGTAAATCCAGCCAGACTTTCACCTGCAGCCCCTGGACGTAGATTACCTTCCTCATCAAACATACTCTCTAAACGAGATGTACCTAGCTGTAATCCTTTTTCTAAATAAGGCATGAACTCTTCGGGTACTGTACTAGTACTAGAGCTACCTCCACCTGAAGACATAAAATTCTCCTATTGAATTTTTCCGTGTACCCCATAAAGAGGAGTAGCATTGTATTTCTTTTGTAAAAACGTTATGTATTCTTCTGCATTTTTATTAGAACGAATACTGTCTGCTCTCCAACGAGAACCATCATGATCTTTAACATGTTGTATCATATAGTTAAATAAACGAATAGTAGTAAAAGCTGTATTATAATCATGATCAACAATACAATCTTTTACATCCATAATATATTCACCATTGTAATAACTTTTAAATGTAGAAGCTAACATAAAGCCTTTTAATACATTATCTTTAGTATAATTACCAATAGCTAAATAGTGTGGGCTATTATATTGTTTATCTACAATACTACATAAATGTTCAATCCACATTCTTTCATTACGGTCATAAGGGTAATCATTATCTTGAGTAGATTTATTCATTAAGTTAAGACAATCAAGAATGTTATTATCGTTTAATTTAATTATCATATGTCCTCACATATTAGATGCATGGTTAAGGGGGCAGCCCCTTAGGTTATACTATAATTATATTAAGAGTTACCTAGAGTACCCCGTGGGGCGTTTACCACTTTACTTTGTTAGCCCAATAAGCAGCACTCATTGGACCTTTATTGATATTCTTACGGTGTCTAGCCTTCCATGCTTTGTTTCTTTTACTACCCTTAGGGGATCCCTTAGTTCCTGCCTGCCCAAAGCGAATAATCTTTTCTTTTCCACCTGAACAAGCTTTAACTACATGAGACTTAGTACCATGTCCCGGAGTACTCCTAGGGCTATTACATTTCATTTTCTTTTTGCTTAGAGGGCCACTCATTCTAATTCCTTAGCAAGCTCTAAGGTTTCTTTTATTCGCCTTTCCCATCCTTTACCAAATGTATCATAGATAGATAAGTTACGAATAAATTCTTGTCGTTGATTAGTTACTCCTTCAATGACAAAATCTTTTCCTTGCTCTTCAACTGTAACCCATACTGCGCTAAGCGTGTGAGGACCGATGACGCCATCACCATTTGTAATACCACATACACTTTGTAACGCTTTGGACGCACGAGAGATTCCTGAATTAACACCGTAGTCCATGACAACGCAAGCAACACCAATAGGAAGATCATCACCTTTAATTCGATTCCAATAATCTTCTTTGTATATAGCCTTAGCATCTGACTCCGATAATTTATCAATTTCTACATCAGGATAAGCTCGTTTAGAAATACCATATTTGGTTTCTCCACCGGGATCTTCAGGGTGATTTACATATCCACCTTCATGCTTAATGATCATGTCTAATACAGTATCAACTGACATTCTTTTTCCTTCTTTTTCCTGATGAAGTCACATCATGCTTAATAGCTAATGGACCTTTCTTTTTTCTTATAGATTTTTTCTTTTCAGCAGCAGTCATTTTCTGAGCTACTTTCTTTGGCCTACAAGAAGGATATGGTCTTTTAGATTTAGAAGCGGAAGACCTACCACAAGATTTACCTGTTTTAAGATCTACCCACTCTTCTTTAAACCATTGAGTAAGACCACCTTTCGGCTTACTCATAAGTTCCTCCTCGTTTCTTGTACTCCCTTACAATCCAAGCACTAGCATATGCAGATGGAAAGGCTTTAAATTTAGCTCGAGCTTCTCCTTTAACACGATTATACAGTGATTTATTCTTGGGTTTAGGGGAAGCCATCTTATGCTCCTTTCTTTAAGCACTTACCCGCAGCTGTACACTTACCGGGTGCTGGACATCCTGCACAAGGCTTAAATTGCCCTTGAGGTGCTAGTGGCCCTTTCATTGGAGGCATACTGCCACCCATCATATCCATTGGATTCATTTCTTTCTCATTCCCATAATTTTATCTGCGGATTTAAGTCCGAAGGAAGCAGATACTGCAATAAATAATAAGTACTGATACCATTCGGGTAGGTTATTTAAGACTTCAAAGCCTTGTTTTACTCTGTCAATAATAGATAAATCATCAATAGCTACACTATAAGTAATAGCAATAATAGGTAATGCAAGTACTATAGACCAGAATTCATCTTTCCAAGAATCTTTAGTGGCATCAGCCATTTTAGATTCCCAGTCAGCATCGTTTTGAATAACACTAATCTTACGTTCTTGAATAGCTTTCTTTTCGTCTGCCTTACCTTTAATAAAATCTTTAGCCAGGTCTACTGCTGGACCGAGGAGCATCTGGAGCATTCTTGCTTTCCTTCTTAGATTGATAAGCACTAGCCCCAAAGAACGAGGCGACTAGAGCAGATACAGCAACAAAGTAAGTGGGACTAATATCACCCAAAATACTAGCGGCGGTATTAAGACCAAACAAATCACAGAGGAAGATGCCTGATGGATATAAGAGCATACCCCAGAGCGCAAACCACGCCATCTTGCGAATTGAGTCACGTTGAGCATCTTCGTCTTCAGTACGTCTACGTAAGTCTTCAAGCATAATTTTACGTTCTTCAGCATCTAATACCCCGTCACCATTTAAATCGTACTTTTCTTGTTCCGTCATACTGCGTTTCCTGTAATATCAGTTTGTATGCAGACTGCTTCATAGTTAATCTTTGGCTTTGGTGCAGTAGCCATGAAATATTCTCGTGCTTCAAAACACTTTTCTATTGTTGGATACGGTCCTTGTGGATACACTCCGTAGCCGGGGGCTTGTATTATGATTGCGAATAGTAACCACATGATTATTTACCTTTGCTTGTTATAAGCCAATATACGAAGTAAGCACATACCCCAACAGCAGAAAGGGTGGCCACGGTAACAAGGATACCAATACTCCAGTCTTTAATGAGTTTACGTCTACGGGCTTTCTGTGCGGCAATTCTCTTACGCTCATTTTCTTTCAGTTGTTTCCTGTTGGCTATAAATTTACAGTAATCGTCCCAGAGACCAGCCCGCCCTTGGTAGATAAACATTTGTTTTATTTCAGCTTCTTTCTGACGTATCTTTTCTAATTCAAAGAAGCATTCCATGTCACCATCTTTAGCTTTCTTTTCTATTTGTTCTTTAGCGTCAGCTAGCTTGTTGAGTTGTGGTCCCATTTCCCCGACACTTTGGATGTGTCCAGCGAATTCTTTAATAGCACCGATAGCTTCGTTGGCTATTTTAATTGCAGCAATAGCTTCAAAGATCATTAGGAGGTTTCCCTTTAAGAATCCTCTGTATTGTTTTTGTTTCGTATATACGAATACCTGTCCAAATAATTGTAAATAAAGCAGCCATAGGTGGTAATAATTCACCTAGTGTACCCACAACAGTAAATATACTAACTGCATCTACAACTTGTTTAGC
>Ga0209654_1001425_pt1 | contig 19075 bp, 20 predicted proteins | sample SaaInl1SG_22_DNA_FD_184646 | JGI IMG/M metagenome (GOLD analysis project Ga0209654, IMG submission 184646) | Marine microbial communities from expanding oxygen minimum zones in the Saanich Inlet - ESP_161SG_22_DNA (SPAdes) (version 2) | ecosystem: Environmental > Aquatic > Marine > Intertidal... | reverse complement strand
GGTTTGATTATGCGAACTTGGTTGGTGCTTTTGGAGTGTTGCTTGTCTTTTACTTTAGGAAAAAGCGCAGATGAGGATGCTGGTTTTGATGCCCACCTTCAACGAGCGTGAAAACATCGAAACAAGTATCAGTCAAGTTCTCAGTGCAAATCAGGATCTGGATTTACTAATTATTGACGACAACAGCCCGGACGGCAGCGGTGAATTGGCTAACCAAATCAGCAAGAAAAACTCCCGGGTGTCAGTTCTGCATCGCAGTACCAAGGAGGGTCTTGGCAAGGCTTACATAGCTGGCTTTGAGTGGGCAAAAGCGCATAACTACAATTTTGTGATTCAGATGGATGCTGACGGCTCCCACCAGCCCAAGGATCTGGGGAAGCTAATAGCCAAGGCTAAGCAAAACCGAGTTGTCATCGGCTCGCGTTGGATTACCGGGGGAGAGGTGCTGAATTGGCCCTGGTATCGAATGGCCATCTCTCGTGCTGGCAATTTCTACGCCCGAAAAGTTTTGAAGACAAACATCATGGACATGACAGCAGGTTACCGACTCTACTCGGTGGAAGATCTTTCCAAACTGGACCTAATCGACATCCGGGCGCACGGCTATGGTTTTCAAGTTGAAATGACGCTGCTTGCCATTGATCAGGGGCTAGAGGTTATCGAGGTCCCGATTAGCTTTATCGAAAGAGTGGTCGGTAAGAGCAAAATGACGCTAGCAATTGTTATTGAGGCTTTTTGGCTCTGCACAAAGTGGGGGATTAGGCGCTGACCTGACCTTCGGCCCGCCGCTTTCGCATGCTGACTAGCATCTCCTCCAGCAGTTCCTCAAGCTCTTCCTGAGAGCGCCTCTCCTTGACCATGTCATAGTGAGTTCTTGGAGCATCGTCTTCAGAGACATCCCCGGTGACAAATTCTCCGTCAACCAATCTTTGAGCGGAAGCTTGGCACCTTTGGCATTGCCAAACAACGGGCAGCTCAACACCCTCTGCAAAAGCGAGCGAGAATTCATGGCCCTTCGGGCACTTGAATTCGACGAGCTGGCGAGCTGAAAGCTCCACTCCAATGTCACTTTCTAGCGACTGAGAGCCGAGACGCATTCCGCGCATGGATTCCGACATTGTTACCTCCGTGAAGGGGACAACAGAATGGCTCTAGCCCAATTCCGCCTAACCCAAACTTCACAGAACAATCACAGGTTGGAAGCCAGGTCCGTGCGGTCGGTCACAATCCCGGATGCGCCAAGCTCAATGAGCTCAGTCATCTGGAGTCTGTCATTGATTGTCCAGAAGTGAGTTTCGATATCCAATGTCGACAGCCTCTCGATCAAAGGCGCACTAGCAAAATTTATGGGTCCGTATTTTGTGGGCAGTTGAAGTGCATCTATTTGTTTTGTTAGAGACCGAAGGCCAATTCCGCCAAGGAATTTGTGCGAAAGCCAAATTTGAATAACCGTTGACATCGATCCCGAAGTTGCAACTTCTGCACTAAGTAACTCAAGAGTTGCTCGCCGACGTCGATTAGAGAAGCTTGAAACTAAAACCCGAGAATGAGAATCTGTGTTTTCAATTGCGGTAGCCGTTGGAATAATCGCATTTTTGGATTTGACATCGATGTTGAGCTTGGCCACGGGGAAAGCCGTGAGAGCCTCTTCGAGAGTCGGAATGCGGGTGCCACTGGGTAGGCGAAGTTTCTTAAGCTCATCTAGTGAAAGCTGTCCGACCCTGGCCGGAACACCAAATAGCCGCTGAAGGTCATCGTCGTGAAATAGCACCGCCACGCCATCGTTTGTGGCCTGGGTGTCAGTCTCAATGAACTCAGCACCGTGATCGATGGCAGCGGCAAAAGCCTCGAGGGTATTTTCATCAACGCCTTCAAGTTTGTGGCTGAAGCCACGGTGGGCAAAAACCCTCGGTTTAGGGGAGTCGAAATAGTTTGACTTAGCCATGGCAACTCCTCTGAACGCACTAACCTGTGCTGGTGACCAAGTCTAATTTCTATTACCGCTTCGCCAAGCTGATTTTTGGTCTGGCTATCTATGGCACAGGTTTAGGCATGATGGTTCACGCAGGAATTGGAATTCCTCCCTGGGATGTCTTGGCCCAGGGGTTATCCATCCAGTCCACGCTTACTTTTGGTCAGGCCACAATCGCTGTCAGCCTGATCGTCATGCTTTTTTGGATACCGCTGAAAGTAAAGCCCGGTATCGGCTCGATTTTGAATGCGATTCTGGTGGGTCTATTTGCAGACTTGACAATGCCGCTCTGGCCAGAGATCGATAACTACGGATTGAATCTGCTGCTTTTCATTGCTGGCTTGCTTGTGATCGCCTATGCAACTGGACTGTATATCTCTTGCGGGTTTGGAAAAGGACCAAGGGATGGACTCATGATGGGCCTTGCTAAGAAGTTCAACGCTCCGTTCTGGATAACCAGAACGACTGTGGAAATAATCGTCGTGACGATTGGATTCCTGCTCGGTGGCCAAGTCCGTGAGGGAACTTTGCTGTTTGCACTTACTATCGGCTACCTAAATCAGCTATCAATGCGGCTTTTTGGCTTAGCTGATAAATCCGGTCGGGTCTAGCCACAGCATTTCTGAGCGCGGCCAGAATGGACCTACTAAACGCCGATAATAAACATTATGTCAAGTAACAGGAATCAAGCCCCTACTCGCTTTGAGTCTTGTGCCTAAAAGGCCTGTGTGGCTTTTGCCCACTGTCTTGCAGTTGAATCTGCTGCACCTGAGGCGATGGCGGCCTTTGCAGCCAAGAATCCTGCCTTGAGCCTGGTTTCGATTGGAACAAGTCTCTGTTCCGGATCTTTGGAAAGTTCGTAAGCCACAATGCCAGCTGCAGCATTTAAGCAAACAATGTCGCTGATAGCTTCAGAATTAGCAAAGTCCACTCCACCGAATAGGTCGGTCGCCACCTTGGCGTTGTGATCTGCATCGCCACCAAGCAGCTGTTCCTGTTGGGACCTAGCGACCCCGATATCCGCCGGGTCAAACTCGAATTCCGTTACTTCACCGTCGACAACCTGCCAAATCCTGTTAGAGGCTGTCGTGCTCATTTCATCAAGGCCATCATTTGACCTAAAAACAAGTGCAGTTCTGCCCCTTTGGGCCAGCTCCGCGGCCATTAGCGGTGCAATTGTCAGATCCGCGACCCCGAGTGCGGTGGCCTGCGGTTGCACTGGGTTAGCCAGGGGTCCAAGAAAGTTGAACGTCGTGGGGATGCCGAGTTCTTTCCTGGCTGTGGCAACATGCCTCATTGCGGGGTGAAAAACCGGGGCGAAGAAAAATGTAATTCCAAGCTTTTCAAAGACCTCTGAGACCTCGGAAGGGCTCAGCTCTAGGTTGATACCGAGTTTTTCCAGCATTTCTGAAGATCCAGTCTTGCCAGAGGCGCTCCTGGAGCCGTGCTTCAGAACTGGGATTCCAGCGGCCCTAGCCACAACGGATGCCATAGAGGAAATATTCACTGTTCCGACCAGGTCTCCCCCGGTTCCGACAATGTCCAGAGCATCCGGAGAAATGGCTAGTGTTTTTGCATTCTCAAGCATCACATCGACCAGTCCAGCAAGTTCTTGACTGGTTTCGCCCTTGGTTCGAAGACCCAGCATGAATCCAGCGACTTGAGCCTCTGTGGCCTGGCCAGACATGATTTCGCTCATCGACCAGTGACAGGCTTCCCTGCTCAAATTCTCCCCGTTTACCAGGGCTGAAAGCGTGGATTTCCAACTGTGTTCTTGCATTTTGAAAGTCTAACGAAGACAAATCGCAATCCGTTTCTAAAAAAGTTGGAAAACCTTGTCGTTTTCAAGCCTCCGCTCGGTTACGTCGGGTAAACTTGGGTACATGTCTGCTACTTCTGCACCCGTCGCGCCATTGGCCATCAATAGACCCAGTTCCACCTCGGTTGGAACCATCGTCTGGCTTGGCAGCGAAGTTATGTTTTTTGCCGGTCTCTTCGCAATGTATTTCAGCCTTCGTGCTGGTGCTCCAGACCTTTGGGCCAACGATGCACAGATTTTGAATGTGCCGTTCGCCCTAATCAACACGCTGATTCTTGTAGCAAGCTCTTTCACCGCTCAATTTGGTGTCTTTGCAGCTGAGAGGCTGCAGCCTCGAAGGACAGGCCTCTCCCCTGCCAAATGGGGAATGGTCGAGTGGTTCTTCCTGACCTACATCATGGGTGCAGTATTCGTCTCTGGTCAGATCTGGGAGTACGCGATGCTTGTCTCAGAGGGCATAACCCTGAGCTCAAACTCTTATGGCTCTGCCTTCTACATCACCACTGGATTTCACGCTCTTCACGTTATCGGAGGGCTCGTGGCCTTCTTGATAATCATTGGAAGGGCTTACGCGGCCAAGAACTTTGGTCATAAAGAAGCCACAAGTGCGATTGTGGTTTCTTATTACTGGCACTTTGTAGACGTAGTCTGGATTGGCCTTTTCGTCGTCGTTTACGTACTCAGATAGCAAATGGAGAAGCAGTTGAAATCAGCTAAACCGATGCGTCGTCGCCCTTGGGCAGCCGGCCTTGTTGTATTCCTTGGACTAATCCTGTCCGGGGGTGGCTATGCGGCAGCAACCAACGTTGTGGTTTCCGAGTTTGGCTCCCCTGAGCAGGTCGAGGAAGGCAGGAAGCTGTTCCTTGCCAACTGTGCCTCGTGCCACGGAACCAACGGTGAAGGTGCGATTGGTGGACCGAGCCTTATTGGTGTTGGAGCCGCCTCGGTTGATTTCCAGGTTGGAACCGGAAGAATGCCAGGTCAAGGTTCAGGGCCTCAGCTTTATAAGAAGCCGGTCCAGTTCACCGAAGAGCAGATTTCAGCGATGGCGGCCTATGTGGCGTCACTTGCTCCGGGGCCTGCCATTCCAGACGAAGAGTATTTACGTGGAGATGGTGACCCATCGCACGGTGGAGAACTATTCAGAATCAACTGTGCAATGTGCCACAACGCTGTTGGAGCCGGTGGAGCACTGACCGAGGGCAAGTTTGCCCCTGGTCTTGCCGGAGTAACTCCGAAGCACACTTACGAGGCTATGGTCACCGGACCACAGAACATGCCCGTATTCAACGATGCCAACCTGACTCCCGAGGACAAGAAAGACATCATCACCTACCTGATGTACATCGAAGAGAATGACTCAGTTGGTGGATTTGAACTTGGCTCAATTGGTCCCGTTGCCGAGGGATTATTTACCTGGATCTTCGGGTTAGGTTTCATCATCGCCATCACTGTATGGCTGGGCGCAAAGTCGAACTAGGAGAAGAGCTATGAGTGAAATTGAAAAGAGCTACTCCCCTGGTCTAGCCAAAGACATTGAGAAGCCGATTAAGGATCCGGGAATCGAACCTCACAGAGTTCGAATGACCGACAAGAGCGAAAAACACGCCAGAACTGCTGAAAAGCAAATTGCTGCGATGTTTGGGCTGAGCGTAGTGGGCGCAATCATCGCAGTATGGGGCTTTTTCGCGTTCCCAATCATTGACGGAGACCTTTCGGCCACTCGAAACAACGCGCTGTGGATGGGTCTGGGTATGGCTCTCTCCATGCTGGGTATTGGCTTTGGAGCCGTCCACTGGGCCAAGACACTCATGCCTGACAACGAAGTTTCTGAAATGCGTCACCAAGCTAGAAGCTCGGATGAGACCAGAGCTCAGGCTATCGAAATTGTGAAACTTGCAGATGGTGAATCAGGCTTCACAAGGCGCAAACTCATCCGTCGCACCATGTATGGAGCAATTGCATTCTTCCCGATCCCTGCAATCGTAATCTTTGGAGACCTGGGTCCCGTTGTTGGAGACACACTTCGTCAAACCATGTGGAAGGCAGGAACTCGTCTTGCAAAGGACCCAACTGGTATTCCAATCAAGGCGTCTGAGGTAACCATCGGTTCGGTTTTCCACGTGATTCCAGAGGGTCTCAGCGAGCTAGAGCATCACCTTCTAGAAGAGAAGGCCAAGGCGGCAGTTCTGTTGGTTCGCGTAAATCCAAGTGATCTAAATGAAGATCCAGCGAAGGCAGACTGGAGCTACCAGGGCATCGTCGCTTATTCGAAGATTTGCACCCACGTGGGTTGCCCGGTTGCTCTCTACGAGCAGCACACACACCACCTGCTTTGCCCTTGCCACCAGTCGACGTTTGACTTGGCAAACCACTGTGAAGTTGTCTTCGGACCAGCTTCAAGACCACTGCCCCAGCTGCCAATCGCAGTGGATGCAGAAGGATACCTAATCGCACAAAGTGACTTCTTGGACCCTGTCGGTCCTTCGTTCTGGGATATGAGGAAGTAAATGACAAATACGACTGAAAACAAGCCAGCTGCATCTGACGCCAAGCCAGGATTTGTGGGAGGAGCTGCTAACTACCTCGATGAGCGCCTAAGCGTTGCGGGTGTGCTGAAAGGCTTTGGCCGCAAGGTGTTCCCAGATCACTGGAGCTTCATGCTCGGTGAGGTCGCACTATACAGCTTCGTTATTCTCGTTCTCTCTGGAACATTCCTAACATTCTTCTACCAGCCCTCCATGGCCCACGTTTACTACGACGGAAGCTACGCACCTTTGAAGGGTGCTCACATGTCGATTGCTTATGCATCTAGCTTGGACATCAGTTTTGACATCCGTGGCGGATTGCTAATGCGTCAGGTTCACCACTGGGCTGCTCTGCTATTTGTGGCAGCTGCCGGACTACACATGCTCAGGGTGTTCTTCACAGGGGCATTCCGTAAACCACGTGAGCTCAACTGGGTTGTCGGATTCTTGCTATTCGTAATGGGTATGGCTGCCGGGTTCACTGGCTACTCACTTCCAGATGACCTTCTTTCTGGAAATGGACTGCGCATTATTGATGGAATGATCAAGGGAATTCCACTAATCGGGCCCGCTGTAAGCTCCGGATTCTTCGGTGGCGAGTTCCCAGGCACGGAAGTAGTCGCAAGGCTTTACAGCCTGCACATTATGATCGTGCCAGCCTTGATTATCGTTCTAATCGGCGTCCACCTGATGATGGTGGTTATCCACAAGCACACCCACTACTCAGGCCCTGGCCGCACCGATGACAACGTCGTTGGTTACCCACTTGCTCCTGTTTACGTTGCCAAGGCTGGAGGATTCTTCTTCCTAGTGTTTGGAGTAATCGCCGCGATTTCTGCCACGTTTACAATCAACCCAATTTGGAACTACGGCCCTTACGACCCCTCCCCTGTTTCGGCAGGAACACAGCCTGACTGGTACATCGGCTGGTTGGATGGTGCCCTGAGACTTGCCCCATCAGGTTGGGACATCTCAGTGTTTGGCTATGTAATTCCAATGGGAGTCATGGTGCCACTGGTTGTATCACTCGTCTTCTTGGCACTCGTTGCCGCCTACCCGTTCATCGAAAACTGGGTCACCAAGGACAAGCGTGAGCACCACGTCCTAGACCGTCCAAGAAACAACCCGACCAGAACTGCTATCGGCGCTGCCGGTGTTACCTTCTACGGTGTCCTATGGGCCGGAGCGTCAACCGACCTAATTGCGACCAACTTCCAAATGTCGCTAAACCAGGTGCTGGTTGCAATGCAGATTCTGCTCATTATTGGCCCGGTGATTGCTTACTGGGTGACCAAGCGAGCATGCTTGTCCTTGCAACGCAAGGACCGCGAAATGGTGCTACACGGTCGCGAAACCGGCCGAATTGTTCGCTTGCCACACGGTGAGTTCATTGAGGTTCACGAGCCAGTAGACGAGTACGAACTTTGGAAACTAGTTGACTACAAGAACTACGAGCCAATTCTGGCAAGGCCAGATGCAAATGGAAAGATTTCCCTGGGCAACAGGCTTCGTTCTGCAGTTTCACGCCTCTACTTCGAAGATCGGATTGCACCGGTGTCTAAGGCAGAGTACGAGCTAGCTCATGCGGATCACGCACCAGAGCCAGTCGCAGCGAAGCCAAAGAAAAAAGCAATCAAGGCCTAACACTTAGTAAGCCAACTAACCCCAGGTGACTTGATTCACCTGGGGTTTAGTTATACCCTCTCTCCCAGCCAAAAGCCCGTGGATGAGAGTTTCATTGATAACGCAACTCAAGATGGAAGCTCGAATCGTCTTGACAGGTGCGCGGAGCTAAGTGCGCAGCGTGTACATGGATAAGGCTCGGTCAGTATCCTGCAAAGAGCCTGGAGATATAGGTCGCTAGCCTTGGCTCAGCTGGTGGAGGCGTGACAGGACATCAAAGCAGAGACTCGACTGATCTTGGCCTTAGCTGAGCGAATGTAGGCAAGTTTGAACGCAGCGTCTCGAACATCGAGGACGGCCATGAGTGGATCGAGGATTAGAGCTGGGGCTGAGTTTCCTACTGCGCATGCTCTATTGGCACACAACGGTGTTTCTAGTGGGCGTGTGCTCCGCGAGAATACTCAAAGACAAAACCAACTACGGCTACGATCGCAAATGGAACGGCGATGTAGGTGAGCCACCAGCCAACGGCTAGGGACAGGAACAGAAGCCCGCTTCCCAAACCAAGGGCTATTGGCCACCAGCTCCAAGGGCTGAAGAATCCAACTTCACCCGCATCGTCGGCAATTTCACCGTCAAGGCTGTCTTCTGGCAACTCCGCACTTCTGCGCATGCCACTGTAGAGGTAGAAGGCAATGAAGAGCGACAAGATTACTAACAGCCCGATAGCAGCGGTTCCAATAGGCTCAATCGCACCAAAGTACAGGTAAGACCAAATGCCGTATCCGATATCGGCGATCGTAAAGTAGGCCGCCATCACAAGAAACACCCATATATTCGAACGCATTAGGAGATTCCCTCTTTGCTGTATGAAGCCTTCGCCTCGGGAGCGGCGTGCTCCGGATAGTTCAAGTCAAACGCTGGGGATTCAGAACGAATTCTTGGGATCGAGTGGAAGTTGTGGCGAGGAATAGGTGATTCAGTTGCCCACTCGAGTGAACGTCCGTAGCCCCAAGGGTCCTTGAGCTCAACCTTCTTACCTGTTCGGTAAGTGATCCACACATTGAAGAAGAATGGCACCATCGACAGGGCTAGCAGCGCTGCACCGGCAGTTGATATCAAGTTCATCTCAGTGAACCCGTCTTCTTGCAGGTAGGTTGCGTAACGTCGAGGCATTCCCAAAACGCCCAACCAGTGCTGCACCAAGAATGTGGTGTGGAAACCGATAAACAGCACCCAGAAGTGAATCTTTCCAAGGCGCTCGTTCAGCATCTTGCCGGTGAATTTCGGCCACCAGAAATAGAAACCTGCGAACATGGCGAACACCACTGTTCCAAAGACCACGTAGTGGAAGTGAGCAACAACGAAGTAGGTGTCCGAGATGTGGAAGTCAAGAGCAGGAGAAGCAAGAATAACTCCGGTTAGACCTCCGAATACGAAGCTGACCAAGAACCCTAGGCTCCAAAGCATAGGAGTTTCAAAGGTGATCGAGCCTCGCCAGAGCGTACCAATCCAGTTGAAAATCTTCACACCTGTGGGCACTGCAATCAGCATGGTGGTGAAAGCGAAGAATGGCAGTAACACCTGACCTGTGACATACATGTGGTGAGCCCACACGGTCATTGACAGCGCTGCAATGGCGATTGTCGCATAAACCAAAGTCTTGTAACCGAAGATTGGCTTCCTGCTGAAGACCGGGAAGATCTCCGAAACGATTCCAAAGAAAGGCAACGCGATGATGTAAACCTCGGGGTGACCGAAGAACCAGAACAGGTGTTGCCAGAGCATCGCTCCCCCGTTTTCCGGATCAAAAATGTGAGCTCCAAATTGCCTGTCAGCTCCCAGAGCAAACAAGGCTGCAGCAAGCGGAGGGAAACACATAATTACCAAGATTGAGGTAACGAGAGTGTTCCAGGTGAAGATTGGCATGCGCCACATCGTCATTCCCGGAGCGCGCATCGTGATTACTGTGGTGATGAAGTTCACGGCACCGAGAATTGTTCCAAATCCAGAAAGTGCTAGACCGAATACCCACAGGTCTCCACCGATACCAGGTGAGAAAGTGGTGTTTGAAAGTGGAGCGTATGCAAACCAACCAAAGCTAGCTGCACCTTGGGGGGTGAAAAACCCGGAAACCGCAATGAGGCTTCCGAAGCTAAAGAACCAGTAAGCGATCGCGTTGAGTCTTGGGAAAGCCACATCAGGCGCACCAATTTGCACTGGCATTAGCACGTTGGCAAAGCCCGCAAACAATGGAGTTGCGAACATCAAAAGCATGATTGTTCCGTGCATCGTGAACAGCTGATTGTACTGTTCCTTGGTGGCCACAATTTCTAGCCCCGGAAGAGCCAGTTGCGCACGAATAACCAGCGCCATGACGCCACCGATTAGGAAGTAGATGAACGAGGTAATTAGGTAGAGGTAGCCGATTTTCTTGTGATCGGTGGTTGTCAGCCAATCGACAAGAATCTCACCCTTGCTGCGCTTTGGAGTAAATGCAGGTGGATTGGTTCTGGTTTCGGTGATCGTAGCCATTTGTCCTAGCCTCTAATCGCAGGATCCCCGCCAGGGAGATTCTGATTTCGGTCGTATTCGGTTGAAAGCTGCCCTACGTTGCCCTGGGCCGCCAGAGAAGACATTTGCGAGTCATACTCACTCTGAGACACGACTTCTACATTGAAAAGCATCATCGAGTGATACTCGCCACAGAGCTCTGCGCACTTTCCAACGTATGTGCCCTCCTTCAAAGGAGTAAAGAACATGCTGTTGGTGTGCCCGGGGAACATGTCCTTCTTGTACAAGAATTCCACTACCCAGAATGAGTGAATAACGTCTCTGGAGCTTAGGTCAATCTGAACCGTTTTTCCAACAGGCAAATAAAGAGTTGGGAGAGTTTCAAGCACGTTGTCTTGGTTTCCCACTACCTGCGCCTGAATGCCGCTGTAGTAGACGTTGTCATCCACATAATTGAAGTCCCAGCTCCACTGCTTTCCAATTACCTCGATGTAAACATCAGGGTTTTCAGTCTTGGCCTCGATGGCAGTCATGTCTCTAGCAGTGAAGGCGAAGAAGCCGATTACCAGAATCAATGGCACGACGGTAAACAAAGTCTCAATTGGCATGTTGTAACGCATTTGAGCTGGAAGGCCCGTCTCGCCCTTGCGGCGGCGGTACACGATAAGTGCCCATCCCATTAGACCCCAAGACAGAGCACCAACAGCCAAAAGTACAATCCAAGATGTGCTCCAGAGTCCAATAATCCTGTCCGTGTGATTAGTCACACCAGCTGCATCTGGCAGGAATCCTCTTTGCATTTCTGGGCTACACCCTGCCAGCAAAAGGGATACCCCCAACATTGTGGCTATCGCAGCTACTTTGGAACGCTTTTTACTCAATGGAAATCCTTCTAACATCGCCCTAGACGTGGTCCAAGTCTAACCGAAGAGTTTCTCTGAGGACGCCCAAAACCCAAGGTTTAACTGAAAGAATCCCCACATGCACAGCTGCCATCCGCGTTGGGATTGTCAATGGTAAATCCTTGCTTTTGGATGGTGTCCTCGAAATCAATCGATGCTCCGTCTAGATACGGGACACTCATCGGGTCAACTACGACCTCGACGCCATCAAAGTCAACTACCGAATCGATTTCTTCGAGTTGCTCATCAAAGAACAATTGGTAAATCAGACCTGAGCAGCCTCCTGGCTGCACAGATACCCGTAGGCGAAGATCGTCACGCCCCTCCGCTTCTAGAAGTGAGCGGACCTTGTTTACTGCAAAATCAGTGAGCTTTACACCGTGAGTAGTTGCCTGTGACATTTGAAACCTCCGTTGCAATAGTTTAACTGGTTATTTCTTGAGGTCATTCCCGTTTAGCAGAATCAGGCTCTGTGCCAAAATCGCCCGTTTCAGGGTCGGCAGATGCTGAGATTCATTTGGCGAATGAGCCCTAGAATCAGGCTCTTCCACACCCGTCACAAGGATTTCTGCCTCCGGAAAAACCTTTGCGAACTGCGAAATGAATGGGATAGACCCGCCAATGCCAATGTTCACGCTTTTATTCGGCCATGCCGCGCTGAAAGCCTCGTGGGCAAGACCTGCGGCCCAACCATTCTTTGCCAAGTATCCAGGCCCAAGTTCATGCCTGCCAAATTCAATTCTCGACCCAAAGGGTGCGTGCTTCTCAAGGTGGGACTTTAGGGCGTCGAGTCCTGATTGCGGGTCCTGGCTTGGTGCAAGCCGGAGTGAGACCCTGGCCCTAATTGAAGGCTGTGCGGTGTTGGATGACACGTCAACCGCTGGCATATCCATCCCGATGATTGTGATTGCAGGCTCTCCCCAAATTTGCTGAGTTATTGGCTTGTCACCGATTCGCTGAACGCCTGGAAGCAGTCCCGCCGCGTCGGCAAACTCTTTCTCGTCCATAACAGGACCCTCAGTCGCATCCGAAACTAGACCGCTGACTGCCACATTGCCATGAGCATCATTGAGAGTTGCAAGCAGCTGAATCATTGCGGTTGCAGCGTCTGGTAGTGGCCCACCATACATTCCCGAGTGAACGGCATGGTCTAGGGTGTGGAGCGTGAAGGTTTGCGAGACTGCGCCTCGCAAAGAAGTTGTCAGAGCTGGCGTGTCCTCAGTCCAGTTCGAGCTATCAGCAACAACTATCAAGTCGGCGGCAAGATCTGCTTCGTTGTCGGCCAAAAAAGCAGGGAAGGACTCGGATCCTGCCTCTTCTTCACCCTCGATGAAGACCGTGACGCCCAAATTAACTGTTTCAGCAAGTTCTATAAGAGTCTTTATCGACTGCAAATGCGTGATGATTCCGGCTTTGTCATCCGAAGCACCTCTTCCGTATAGCCTCTCCCCCACAAGTGTTGCCTCAAAAGGCTCGGTATTCCATAGCCCGTTCTCGCCCGGAGGCTGAACGTCGTGGTGTGCGTAGAGCAGCACATGCGGAGCACCATCGGAACCAGCGCGCCTAGCCAAAACAGCGGGTGATCCTTTTTCTCCAGATGGCTTCAATGACCTACGAATGTCCACGAAGTCAAAGAAATCTAATTTTCGAAATTCCTCGGCAACCGCACTGGCAGAGCGTTCGAGATTTTCAGGATCAAAGCTTGGCCATGCGATCCCAGGAATCTTCACCAGTTTCCCGAGTGTGCCAATTGCTGCCGGGAACTGGGAATCAACGAATTTGCTTGCGGGTTCTAGCCAGCTAGGGTTCATAGGTATTGAAGGAAACGGCATGGCAGTAATCTAGTGCCTAATCAGACAAGAGGATCAGATGACAGAGCAAGAGCCAACACAGGCAGGCAAGGGCCGACCGACTCCTTCACGCAAAGACCGAGAACTGGCCAGAAAAAGGCCGTTGGTTGGCGACAGGAGCAAAGAAGCCAAGCGCGTTGACAATGAGAAAGTCCGCGCTGAACGCCAAAAGGCAAGGCAGGGCATGATGGCCGGCGAAGAGCGTTACCTCGGTGCACGCGACAAGGGACCACAACGCAGATTTGCAAGAGATGTGGTTGACGCAAGATTCACCGCGGGAGAGCTAGTGTTGCCGATGCTGTTCCTAGTGGTCATGTTGACCTTTATCGACTCCTACGAGATTCAACTGATTGCCCTGTTTGCAATGTGGGGAGTTTTTGCAATCGTCGCCGTGGATTCATTTCTGGTTGGCAAATCAGTTAAGAAGAAGACTGCAGCCAAGTTCGGCATAGAGAACATGGAAAAAGGTCTCGCTTGGTACGGTGCCATGAGGTCGATTCAGATGCGTTCCTTGAGGATTCCAAAGCCTCAGGTCGCAAGATTTACAAAACTTGACAGTTAGTAAACAATCAACAATTAGGGAGTAGCGATGCAGCACAGATACCTTGGCAATTCAGGACTCAAAATCTCCGAGATAATCTATGGAAACTGGTTGACTCATGCTTCACAGGTAGAAGACAAACAAGCCATCGACACCGTAAAGGCAGCCCTCGAGGGTGGCATCACAACTTTTGACACCGCTGACGTCTACGCCAACCAGGCTGCTGAAACCGTTATGGGTAATGCCCTAAAGGGACAGCGCCGTGAAGGTCTGGAGATTCTGACCAAGGTTTACTGGCCAGTTGCCGAGAAGGGCCCGAATGATGTTGGGCTGAGTCGCAAGCACATCATGGAGTCAATCGATGGTTCCCTCAGGCGACTTCAGACCGACTACGTAGACCTCTATCAAGCGCACCGCTTCGATTACGAAACACCACTCGAAGAAACTATGCAGGCATTCGCGGATCTTGTCCGCATGGGCAAGGTTCTCTACGTGGGAGTTTCAGAGTGGAATGCTGAGCAGATCCAAGCCGGCCAAGAGCTCGCCTCCCAAATGGGCTACCGCCTGATTTCCAACCAGCCTCAGTACTCAATGCTCTGGAGGGTAATTGAGAAAAAGGTGGTCCCGATGAGCGAAAAACAAGGACTCTCCCAAATAGTTTGGTCTCCGTTGGCTCAGGGAGTACTAACCGGCAAGTACCTACCAGGAGCACCGCTGCCGGCTGACTCAAGGGCTGCCAACGCCGAAATTGGCGGCTTCATGGAGAAATTCATGTCCGACGAAACTCTTACCAAGGTGCAGCTGCTAAAGCCACTGGCCGATGAGATGGGCCTGACTTTGGCTCAGTTCTCTATCGCTTGGGTTTTGCAAAACAAAAACATTGCAGCGGCAATCGTAGGAGCGTCTAAGCCGGAACAAATTGCATCGAACATTGCAGCTGCAGGAGTTGAAATCCCTGCAGACACAATGAAAGCCGTCGACAAAATTCTTGGCGATTCGATTGTCACAGACCCATCACTCAACAAGAGCCCAGAGACAAGGCCCTAGCTTCTAGTCAAACGCCTTGCCCATAGCGGGCCGGCATAGACAAAGCCGGTATAGCCCTGGACAAGGTCTGCACCTAGAGAAATGCGTTGATTAAAGTCTGCTGTATCGGTAAGCCCACCCACTGATATCAGCACCATCGATTCAGGGACGACTTTTCTTGCCATCACCAGAGTGTCCAGCGCTCTTGCTGCCAATGGCGGACCGCTCAGCCCACCTGTCTGATCGATGTTGGCTTCATCCACCAAGCCTTCGCGAGAGATTGTCGTGTTGCTCAGTACCAAACCTGCGAGCTTCAACTCAACAGCTAGTTGCAGGATTTCCACAACCTCTTCGGTTGCCAAGTCAGGTGCAATCTTTAAAAGCACGGGCTTTTCACCAGATTCCGTCTGGACAGCCTCGAGAATCGGTCGCAGCGCGGCTACGCGCTGCAGGTCTCGAAGCCCTTGAGTGTTTGGGGAGGAGACGTTGATCACCAGGTAGTCGGCGACTGGTGCTAGCAACCTTGTCGCAGTCTTATAATCGCTGGCCGCATCCTGCTCGGAAGTAGTTTTGTTCTTGCCAATATTGATACCAATTATTGGGAGATTCTTGTGCTTGGCTCTAAGCTCCCCAACACGTGAGGCAACAGCTTCGGCCCCATCGTTGTTGAAGCCCATTCGATTGATCAAGCTGAGGTTCTTGGGGAGCCTAAACAGACGTGGTTTTGGGTTCCCTGGCTGACCAACGGGAGTTACGGTCCCTATCTCCACGTGGCCAAAGCCCAAAGCATGTAGGGGTCTAATGAGGGTTCCGTTTTTGTCGAAACCAGCTGCCATACCGATGCTGTTTTCGAATTCCAACCCCATGACAGTTGAGGTTTTAGCTGCCTTTTTAGCTCGCAGAATACCGAGTGCGGCTGCAATCTTCATTGCGCCCGCCACAAGTTCGTGTGCGAATTCCGGGTCCAATCGAACGAAGAAAACCTTGAACAGGAACCGATAAATCAAGATCAGCCTCGCAGGCTCTTGATTGCTGCCTCGAAGTCTTCCAATGAGTCCCAGGCTTGGTAAACACTCGCGAACCTCATAAATGCAACATGGTCAAGGTTCCTCAATGGTTCAAGGATTGCTAGACCGATGTCCTGGGCTTCGATGGAAGCGGCGCCAGTTGCGCGCAGCGCCTCTTCAACTTGCTGGGCCAAGAGTGCTAGATCAGCATCTGTGACTGGACGGCCCTGGCAGGCCTTACGAACACCTGAGACGATCTTGTCTCTCGAGAACGGTTCTGTTACGCCACTGCGCTTAGTGATCATGAGGCTTGCAGTCTCAATAGTGGTGAACCGCTTTTGACATTCTGGGCACTGACGCCTGCGTCTAATTGCAGACCCATCGTCGCTGGTTCTGGAGTCGATGACCCTTGAGTCTGCGTTCCTGCAAAATGGACAATGCATTAGGCCTCCTCTTGCCGGATAGTTGCTGCACGGCCGTGGGCATCTAACCCTTCTGCTATTGAGAATACCTCAAGTGCTGGGGCTATCTCGGATAACGCAGCTTGGGAGTAGTTGATGTTTTGCTGAGTACGCAAAAACGTCATCACCGAAAGCCCTGAGCTGAACTTTGCCTGGGCACCAGTTGGCAAAACGTGGTTTGATCCCGCTAGGTAGTCCCCCAGGCTCACCGGTGAATACGGTCCAATAAAAATTGCACCGGCGTTAGTGATTCTCTTGGCTACCGCCTGAGAATCACGCGTTTGAATCTCTAGGTGTTCGGTGGCGTATGCATTAGCGATTGCAATGGCTGTTTCAAGGTCTTCTACAAGGACCAGTGCAGATTGAACCGCGTTTAGAGAGGCTTCGATACGATCTTTGTTCACTGCCCTTGCAATCTGCTCCTTCAGTTCAACCTCTACAGCAGCAATCAGGTCTTTGGAGTCGGTTACCAGCACCGCAGCGGCGTTCACATCGTGCTCAGCTTGTGAAATCAGGTCCGCGGCAATGTACCTTGCGTTCGCCGTCGCGTCTGCCAATATCAAAATCTCAGTGGGACCCGCCTCGGAGTCGATCCCAATCACGCCACGCAGTGCTCTTTTTGCAGCTGCTACGTAGACATTTCCCGGCCCTGTAACCATCTGTACAGGATTTAGATCTAACTCGGGTATTCCATAAGCAAAGGCCGCTACCGCACCAGCTCCCCCGATTGCATAAACCTCTTCGATTCCGAGAAGTGCGCAGGTTGCCATGACTGTTTGATGAGGCAGCCCATCGGCCTGTGCCGGGGATGTCACGGCAATTCTTGGTACTTTCGCAACCTGGGCTGGGACAACATTCATCACAACGCTGGATGGATACACAGCCTTGCCACCGGGGGCATAAAGACCAACCGAGTCCATTGGCACATAGATCTGATCCACAAACCCGCCGGGCGTGACCTCGACAGAAACGTTTTTAGGCAGGGTCGCCTCGGACACTTTTCTGACTCTTTCAATCGATATTTCGATAGCTTCACGCAATTCAGGCTGGAGCGCTTCTAAGGACTCAGCTAGCTTCTCGGCAGGAACTCGAAAGCTGACCTCTTTGAGGTCGTCAAAAGCCAATGCATGCCTTTTTAGTGCGGCCAGTGAATCAGTCCGAACCTCAGAAATGATTTTTGACACAGCTTCTTTTACGGAATCAATGGAAACCAGGGCTCGAGGTAACTGCGTGTTAACCTCGTCCGAGGTAACGGCTGTCACAAAGTCTACTTTTCGCAAGTTACTACTCCGCTAAATGTTGTTTGATGCCCTAACCTTATCTGGAGATGACTATTGAAACCGACTACTTTGACCTAACCGGCAGCGAAGCACTTAAAACTGTCTTCAGAAACCACGCGACAGGAATCTCAATCGTGACCTCGACCGATGGAGTTGGCAATCCAATTGGCTTCACTGCTTCCTCAGTAACTTCTCTGGGCTCAACGCCACCGCTGGTGTCGCTGAACATCGCTCAGGGTGCTTCAAGTTATCAACACATACGACCCGGAAAGTTGATGGCTATTCACACTCTCGACGCCGATAACTTGGCACTGGCAGAGAAGTTAGCCGGAAGCAAGGAGAGTCGATTTGTTGACAAGGACTTTAGGGTTGGGCCTGAAGGAATTCCAGTATTTTTCAATGCTTCCTCAGTGCTTCTGGTCAGGGTCGTGAACAAGATCGAAGTTGAAGCAAACGCGTTGGTTGTTCTGAGCGCTGAGAGCGCTCACGAAAGGCGCTCGTCAAAGGAGCCCCTGATTTACTTTCAGCGGGGCTATCACACTCTTGGTCCGAGACTCAAGGACAACTTCTAACTGACCGCGTCAGTTCCCAAAAGTGCTTTCAGCTCACCAAATAAATCGTGACCGACTGCGACCCGCTGCGGAAGCATAAAGTGACGATCCGTTGACCCGACAAGCCTTACCTGCACTTCGCATGGGCCTGGATTCGAATCAAGAATCGCGCCCAATTTCAAGAGACGCTCTTTGGTTGCCAAATTTTCCATAATCCTGAGCTTTAGCACGCCGCCGTCCTCGCGGCCAGAGTCCAACACATCGATGGAGTATGCCTGAATCATTATTTCCTCGTCGCGCCTGGAAATCCTGCCTCTGACCGAAACAGTCTGGTCTGCCAACAAGAATTCTCTGTTTGACAGATAAGTTTTCCCCATAAACATGATGTTGATCTCCCCAGAGAAATCCTCAAGGGTGACCTGCCCGTATTGGTTTCCACTGGAGCGGGCGACCTTGTGCTGAACCTGGGTGATCAAGCCTGCCAGGGTGACCGTCTCGCCGTCCTGAATGTCACTTTCTTTGAGCGCTATGGTTCCCATGTCACTGTGACGCATCAGGAGTGACTCTTGACCTGCGAGAGGGTGATCAGAGACGTATAGTCCCAGCATCTCGCGTTCATTTGCTAACAGGTCGCGCTTTGTCCATTCGGGCAATTCAGGAACCTGAACTACTGAAGGATCGTCGTCTAGCACTCCACCGAATAAGTCGACCTGGCCGTTTGCAGTTTGCTTCCGCTTCACAGTTGCAGTCTCAATAGCCTCTTCAAAAATCGCCGTCAGTGAGCGCCTGGTGTGACCCAGCGTGTCAAAAGCGCCGGCCTTGATAAGAGATTCCACCACCCTTCGAGTAGCTGCCTGTTGTCCCACCCGGGTAAGGAAATCATCAAAACTACTGAACGGCTCCGCGGTTCTAGCCTCAATGACTGATTCGACGACGTTGTGCCCCACGTTTCGAACAGCCTCTAGACCGAAGCGAATGCTTTCACCAACCGCTGCAAACAC
>Ga0209654_1001423_pt1 | contig 19094 bp, 17 predicted proteins | sample SaaInl1SG_22_DNA_FD_184646 | JGI IMG/M metagenome (GOLD analysis project Ga0209654, IMG submission 184646) | Marine microbial communities from expanding oxygen minimum zones in the Saanich Inlet - ESP_161SG_22_DNA (SPAdes) (version 2) | ecosystem: Environmental > Aquatic > Marine > Intertidal... | reverse complement strand
ATCAACGCTAGTTCGATAGTGTCCGTCACATCACCAGCCCGCATGTTGGTGCAGAGCTTCCACGCGATGATGTAGCGGCTGTAATCGTCCAAGATTGTGCTGAGATAATACCAACCCCAGCCGATAATTTGAAGTAGGTGAAGTCTGTCTGCCACATCTCGTTGATGGCTGTGGTTTTGTCTGTGAACTCATCGGCGGCTTTGATCACCACGTAGTCCGGTGCGGTGATGAGATCGGCTTCAGTGGCCACACAAAAAAAATGGATTACAGCCAGAAATAAATGCAAACAAGATATTGTCTGCATACAAAACCTATACAAAACTAGATTGAATATCATAGCGACGAGGTCTTTGGATCTGTCTGTTGGAAATAAATCGACATCCTTCATTTACATGGGAGAACCGATTTCAGGATCATGTAAGAATGAAGCAGTGTTATCCAGCTGGGGGGAATGTGTAACTTGGGTTCCTGCAGGACCAGAATTCATGGGAACTAGTGTTAATGGACTAATGGCTTTTAAGTACCTTTACATTGGAGGCAACGGCCACTTGTGTGCAATGTCTGGCCTGGCGACTAAAGTGAAAGATAGTTGGTTATACAAAGAACCGGGCTCCACTTGCCAGTTGAGCATTGAATTCAACTCAAACGAACTGTCACTAAATCCCACATCTGATTGCAACTCATATTGTGGCGCTAGGGCACGCAATGGATTTGAGGAAGCCATAAAATATTAGCTTGGCGAGAAAACAACTTGTAACCATGTTGCGTTGATGGGGATCACTTGGATGCAGCGATGAGACTTTCAGAGTAGCTAACAATGGCTGCAAACAGTCAATATCCAGTTGAATTGATATTCAATACATATACACATTTCAGATCCTCATCTAACTTATTGGTAGTAAACAAAATTACCTCGAGACTTTCTCCTCCTAAGGGGCAGGTTGCAGGTTCGAATCCTGCCGGGGTCGCCAAAACACTCTTTGTGGCTACTGAATCGGAAACATGAGCAACGCACTTGCCCATGCATTCTCATCAACGGTTCAACACTCTCGCATTGGACTGAAGGGCAGCCATGCCATAAAGGATGTATGCGCAAGCGCCACTCAGGTAGCTGACGAATCGATGAGGTCCGAGATGGATGATGAGATCCTTGATGCTCTTCTGGCCGGGTTTCCTCTACCCAGCCTTGCGATTGATCGCACGGAACGGATCATCGCTGCCAATACTGAGGCGCTCACACTGATCAACCAACAGGCTAGGGGGCAGAACTATGTTACTATGCTGCGTCAGCCTGCGTTGCTTGACGCAATCGAGACGACACTGACAGACGGCATGGCGCGTTCAACACAGTACCTGAGCAATGATGGCGCGCAGGACACAGCGTTTCGGGTGAGCTGCCGTGCGGTGCAAGGTTTGGGCCGAAATATGGCAGGCGTCGTGCTCGTATCCTTTGAGGACATCACCGACAAAGAGCAAGCCGGCCAAATGCGCCGCGATTTCGTCGCCAATGTTAGCCATGAATTGCGCACACCTTTGACGGCGTTGATGGGTTTTATCGAAACCCTGCGCGGTCCCGCGCGCAATGATGCAGAGGCGAGCGTACGTTTCCTTGATATCATGCAAAACGAAGCGGAGCGGATGAACCGTCTTGTTGGTGATCTGATGTCGCTCAACAGGGTTGAGGGAGACGAGCGGGTACGGCCTACGCAAAGCGTCGTCTTGAATGACATTCTGAATTCAACGCTCCACACCTTGCAGCCCTTGGCGCGCGAGGCGGATGTGAGGTTTGAAACTGAATTCCCCGAGAATCCTATATCGATGATTGCGGATGGTGATCAACTTAAACAGGTCTTCACCAACATAATTGCGAATGCGTTCAAATATGGTGGGTCGGGGGGGCGGGTTACGCTGCGCATGAGCGAAATCGCGCGCGAACCGGTTCTGCGTGCGCCTGGGGTACGTGTTCAGATCATTGATTATGGTGCTGGCATTGATCCCATCCACTTGCCCCGCCTGACCGAGCGGTTCTACCGCGCTGATGACCACCGTAGCAAAGCGCTTGGCGGCACTGGTCTTGGACTTGCGATCGTCAAACATATTGTCAACCGTCACCGCGGGCGCCTTCGCGTCGAAAGTGAACTTGGCAAAGGCACGACCTTTACGGTTATTCTCCCTATTCACGAAAGCCTCTGAGCCAAAAAAAGTATTTCGGCGGTTGTCATAAACATGTAATGCGATTGTCACAAACCTGTTACGAAGCCCACGTAGACGGAGCGAGAGATTCCCGTGGGGGGATCGCTTTTAAATGCACAAACGGGAGACACCCATGTCTTTGATGAAACTCGCAACATCCGCATTCGCCCTTTCCGCAATGGCCGCAACAACTGCTGCTGCGCGGGATCAGGTACAGGTCGCCGGATCGTCCACTGTTCTGCCTTATGCGTCCATCGTTGCTGAAGCGTTTGGTGAAAACTTTGATTTCCCGACACCTGTTGTTGAATCTGGCGGCTCAAGCTCTGGCCTCAAGCGGTTCTGTGAAGGTGTTGGCGAAAACACCATCGACATTGCGAACGCATCCCGCGCCATTCGCGAAAAAGAGATCAAAGCCTGCGCCGAAGCAGGTGTGACAGACATCATCGAAGTGCGCATCGGTTATGACGGCATCGTTTTCGCCAGCCAGATCGATGGTCCTGCCTACACTGCCTTCCAGCCTGCAGACATCTTCAACGCTCTGGGCTCCAAGGTTCTTGTCGACGGCGCGATTGTTGACAACCCACACGCACAGTGGGCTGATTTCAACGCCGATCTGCCAGCGGCAGACATCATGGCGTTCATCCCTGGAACCAAGCACGGCACACGCGAAGTGTTTGAGGACAAAGTGCTGCTGGAAGGCTGTGAAGACACTGGCGCAATGGAAGCGATGATGGCCTCTGGCATGTCCGAGGATGACGCAGAAGATGCTTGCATCGACGTGCGCCAGGACGGCGCGTCCGTTGACATTGACGGCGACTATACAGAAACGCTCGCACGCATCGACGCCAACCCGAACGGTATCGGTATCTTTGGTCTGGCGTTCTTTGAGAACAACCAGGACAAGCTGAAAGTGGCGACCATGGGCGGTGTTGCACCATCCACCGAGAGCATCTCGACCGGTGAATACCCTGTGTCGCGTCCGCTGTTCTTCTACGTGAAGAAAGCGCACATCGGTGTAATCCCGGGCCTCAAAGAGTTCGCATCTTTCTTCGTCGCTGACGAGATTGCAGGATCTGACGGCCCATTGTCCGCGTATGGTCTTGTTGCAGACCCTGAGCTGGCGGCCACGCAGACAGCCATTGCAGACGAAACAACAATGGGCGCCAACTAAGCCCTGAAATATCGGAGGTGGCGCATGTTGTGCCATCTCCACCTCAAAGACCGAATGCCCCTAAATGGGGCATTTAGTACATAAACAGTCACGACGATTGGAACCCATATGCCGTTTACTTGGCTCATAGCGATCCTCGCTGCGATTGCGGCGATTGGTTATCAAATGGGGCGCAGCCGCGCATTGAAAAGTGCGGGCGGCGATCGCCGTGATCTCCATTCCTTGCCTGTCTATTATGGTGCGAACGTGGCTATGTGGGCCATCGTCCCCGCTGCGGCAGTGCTCATCATCTGGATGTTGGCGCAGCCGCTCTTTGTGAATTCTCGTGTCCTTGCGACGCTGCCCGATACGATGGTGTCGGAAGGAAGTTCCATCGGCCTTGTGATGAGTGATGTGCGCCGCGTGGCGGACGGCCTTGACGTTGCTGTGCAGCAAGGCGCGATGAGCCGAGACGAGGCCGCATCGCTCAGCACGGACACCTCTGACGTGCGCGAGCGCTTGGGAGAGGTTGGCGTCGCTCTTGGATCTGCAGTTAGTCCTGAAGTATTGTCAGGTGCGCAACGCTACCGGACGCTCAATGCCGCCGGCTCGATGCTTATGACGGTGCTGGTCCTGCTCATCGCGCTAGGTGGTGCCGCCTATGCCTACTCGAAATCAACGGCAAATTTCCGCGCCCGCAACAACGTTGAGCGAGGCATCTTGGCCCTGCTAATCGCCGCCGCCTCCGTTGCAATCCTGACCACCATCGGCATTTTGTTTGCTCTGCTCTTCAACACCATCGAGTTTTTCAAACTCTACCCCGCAGCTGATTTTTTCTTCGGCACCAAATGGGCACCCAGCTTTTCCGGTCGCGGAGGAGCGTCTGACCTCGGCGTGTTGCCGCTTCTTTGGGGCACCTTTTACATATCGTTCATCGCGCTTCTCGTCGCTGTGCCCATTGGTCTGTTTTCTGCGATTTACCTGTCGGAATATGCAGGGCCGAAAGTGCGCAGCATCGCCAAGCCGCTGATCGAAATCCTCGCGGGTATTCCCACGATTGTCTACGGACTGTTTGCGCTGCTCACCGTTGGTCCGCTGCTGGTGAGCATGTTTGGCAAAGATACGCTTGGCTGGATGCAAGGCGGCACGGCGGTGATGACGGCGGGCCTTGTCATGGGCATCATGCTGATCCCGTTTGTCTCCTCGCTGTCTGACGACATCATTAACGCTGTGCCACAGGCGATGCGCGACGGATCTTATGGGCTGGGGGCCACGAAGTCTGAGACCATCCGTCAGGTGATCCTGCCCGCTGCTTTACCCGGTATCGTCGGTGCGATCCTGCTGGCCGCGTCGCGCGCCATTGGCGAGACTATGATCGTGGTGTTGGGGGCAGGGGCCGCGGCCCGCCTGTCGCTGAACCCGTTCGAGGCAATGACGACCATCACAGCCAAGATTGTAAGCCAATTGACTGGCGACGCTGACTTTGCCTCGCCTGAGGCGCTTGTAGCCTTTGCTCTTGGTATGACGCTTTTTGTTCTAACGCTGGGGCTGAACGTTTTTGCCCTCTACATCGTGCGCAAATATCGGGAGCAGTATGACTGATGACTGACGTGAACATGACACCCGCCGCCGCGACCCCGAAGAAGACATCCAGCCTCTTGGTGCAGGACTCGCGTACACGTAAACGCAACGCGGCTGAAACCCGTTTCCGTATGTATGGCATGGCTGCCATCGGTGTGGGCCTGTTGTTTCTGGTGTTCCTGTTTGGCTCTATCCTGCGCTCGGGGCTTCCTGCGTTTACCCAGACTGTGGTGGAGATCGAATTTACGCTGACGCAGGAACAATTCGACACCGCAGAATCCAAGATGCTCAAGACCGGTGAATATCGGAAAATATTCGTAAACGCGCTGAGCGAGCAGCTTGATGCCAAAGGCTTGGAAGTTGATTTTGACAGCAAGGCAATCCAGCGGCTTGTTGGCAAGCCGGGCGGCACGATCCGCAGCTTTTTCCTTGAGAACCCCGACCACATCGGCACACCCGTTTCGTTCGAGCTTGCCGCGGCTTCCCGCGTTGACGGGTATATGAATGGCCGTGTGACACGCGATACGTTGGTCGATAGCCGGTTCCTGATGGCGACTGACCTTGATCTGGTGGACGCGCTTCAAGACGCGGGCATTGTCAAAGGCGCGTTTAATTGGAACTTCATTACAGGCACGGATTCCGGCGTGGACAACCCTGGTGGCGCTGGTTTGGGTGCGTCTGTGATCGGCTCGTTCTTTATGATGCTTGTTGTTTTGTTTTTGTCGCTACCCATCGGGGTGGCCGCGTCGATCTACCTTGAGGAATTTGCCCCCAAGAACCGTTGGACCGACTTGATCGAAGTGAACATCTCGAACCTTGCCGCGGTGCCCTCCATCGTGTTCGGTATCCTTGGTCTGGCTGTGTTCATTCAGTTCGCGGGCTTGCCTCAGTCAGCGCCGCTGGTTGGTGGCCTTGTTCTAACACTTATGACATTGCCCACGATCATCATTTCCACACGCGCCTCCTTGGCTGCTGTGCCGCCGTCGATCCGCGATGCGGCCTTGGGTGTCGGGGCGTCCAAAATGCAATCGGTGTTTCATCATGTGCTGCCCCTCGCGATGCCGGGTATCCTGACGGGTACGATTATCGGCCTTGCACAGGCTTTGGGTGAAACAGCGCCGCTGCTCTTGATCGGTATGGTTGGCTATGTCGCGCGAGAATATCCAGAGACGTTCGCGGGCGGCTTTACCGACGCCAATTCCGCCATGCCTGCGCAAATCTACACCTGGGCCAGCCGTGCGGACCCTGGGTTTTACGAAAAAGCATGGGGCGGCATTATCATTCTGCTGCTCTTCCTGATCACGATGAACGCCATTGCCGTGCTGTTGCGGCGCCGTTTTGAACGTCGTTGGTAGGGAACAGTACAATGAATGATATGAGAATTGTGGAGAGAAAAGTGGACACCAACGAGGTCAAGATCGCAGCCAAAGATGTGCAGGTCTATTATGGCGACAACCATGCCATCAAGGACGTGAGCGTCGAAATTGAAGACAAGACAGTGACAGCCTTTATCGGCCCATCGGGCTGTGGCAAGTCGACCTTTTTGCGCTGCATCAACCGAATGAACGACACCATTGATGTGTGTCGCGTCACAGGCGATATCCGCATCGATTCAGAAGATATCTATGACCCCAAGGTGGACCCCGTTCAGCTGCGTGCAAAAGTCGGCATGGTGTTCCAAAAGCCCAACCCGTTCCCGAAATCAATCTATGACAACGTGGCCTATGGGCCGCGCATTCATGGGTTGGCCAAGAACAAGGCAGATCTGGATAACATTGTCGAAAACGCCCTGCGCCGTGGCGCCATCTGGGATGAGGTCAAAGACCGCCTGCATGCGCCCGGCACGGGCCTTTCGGGGGGGCAACAACAGCGTCTTTGCATTGCGCGCGCTGTCGCGACCGAGCCCGAAGTGCTGTTGATGGACGAGCCATGTTCGGCTCTTGACCCGATCGCCACAGCGCAGGTCGAAGAGCTGATTGACGAACTGCGCCAAAGCTACTCGGTCGTGATCGTCACCCACTCCATGCAGCAGGCCGCGCGGGTCAGCCAGAAAACGGCGTTTTTCCACCTCGGAAACCTTGTTGAGTACGGTGAGACCTCCACGATCTTTACCACCCCCGTCGATCCACGCACCGAAAGCTATATCACTGGCCGTATCGGCTAAGGAGTTGAACATGAAAGAGCAACACATTGCATCAGCTTTTGATCGTGATCTTGAAGCGATCCAAGCACAGATTATGAAAATGGGCGGGCTGGTTGAAAATGCCATCCTCGAGGCAGCGATCAGCCTTGAGACCCGCGATGAAGAGCGCGCAGAAGCAGTGCGCGTCGCGGACAAGGCCATCGACGCCCTTGAAGAAATCATCAACGAAGAGGCCGCGCGTGTGATCGCCCTGCGTGCGCCTACGGCGAGCGATTTGCGCCTCGTGCTCTCGGTGATCAAAGTGAGTGCCAACTTGGAGCGCATCGGGGATTACTCCAAAAACCTCGCCAAGCGCACGGGCGTTCTGTCTCAAATGGAGCCTGTGAATGGCAGTGCGGGCGCTTTGCGCCGCATGGCCAAAGAAGTAGAGGGCATGCTTAAGGATGCGCTAGATGCCTATGTCGCGCGGGACGCCGCATTGGCGCAGGATGTGATCGACCGCGATATTCAGGTCGATCAAATGTATAATGCACTGTTCCGCGAATTCCTGACCTTCATGATGGAAGACCCCAGCAACATCACGGCCTGCATGCACCTGCATTTTATCGCCAAAAACATCGAACGCATGGGTGATCACGTGACCTCCATCGCCGAACAGGTTGTTTACCTAGTCACCGGCACGCTCCCGGACGAGGCGCGCGCCAAAGGCGACAAAACATCATTGCCAAGCTGAGGAGACCACGCAGATGTCCACTGATCAGCCCCGTGTTTTGGTTGTAGAGGATGAGCCGGCCCAGTTGGAAGTTCTGGCCTATAATCTAGAGGCTGAAGGGTTTGTAGTAAGCCGTGCGAGAGACGGGGAAGAAGCGCTTTTGCTTATCGCGGAAGACGCGCCGGACATCATCGTGCTGGACTGGATGATGCCCAACATGTCCGGCATCGAAGTGTGCCGACGCGTCAAGAGCAAGCCGGAGACACGCTCTACTCCGGTGATCATGCTCTCTGCGCGCTCTGAAGAAGTGGATAAAGTGCGCGGCTTGGAAACGGGTGCAGATGACTACGTCGTCAAACCGTATTCGGTGATCGAGTTGATGGCACGGGTGCGCACCCAACTGCGCCGCGTGCGCCCTTCCTCGCTTGGCCAACAGCTTACATTTGACGATATTATTCTGGACGGTGAGACGCACAAAGTCACACGCGGGACAGATGAGCTTAAGCTGGGACCAACGGAATTCCGACTGCTCACCACGTTCATGGAAAAACCCGGCCGCGTCTGGAGCCGTGATCAATTGCTAGACCGCGTTTGGGGTCGCGATTTATACGTCGATACACGCACGGTAGATGTCCACATCGGTCGCTTGCGCAAGGCACTTTCGCAACATGGCGGGGATGATCTGGTTCGGACAGTGCGCGGTGTCGGATACGCGTTAGGGTAGCGTCCAGTCCACCTTATCCCATCCTTTCGCGTCATGGCCAATCTGCGAAATGCCCACTTGCGTTTGTTTTGCGATGCTTCGTTGCTGTGTGCTTGACTGTTGAAATGCGTGTCGCTTAATTGGCTTGCGGCGCTGAGATTAACGCCACGCCACATCACCAAGGAAGATATATCCGGCCCCATAGATCGTTTTAATTAACTGCGGGTTTTTGGGATCTTCGCGTAGTTTTGTGCGCAGCCGAGAGATGCGCACGTCCATGGCGCGATCAAAGCTGTCACCGGCCCCACCACCAAGCATATCTTGCATTTGACTGCGCGATATCAGCCGTTTGGGGCTTTGCAGAAAGAGCCGCAACACTTCACCCTCAGCATGGCTGAAGGGCGTCTCGTCACCTGTCATGTCTTCCAGTACATAGCGGTCAAAATGTGCTGTCCAATTCGCGAAATCTGCGGTGTTTGAGCTGGTTTCAGTCGGTAGAGCTTTGCGAAGGCGCACGCGGATACGCGCCACCACCTCGGATGGGTCAAAGGGTTTGATGATATAGTCATCAGCGCCAAGTTCTAATCCGGTAACCTTGTCATGAACCTGTGAACGTCCTGAAATAATGATCACGACGGCACCTTGCTCCAACGCGAGGCGATGCACGAGCGCAAGGCCATCTGTGTCCGGTAAGGACAAGTCAACCAAACACACATCCGGCGTTATGGTCTTCAATGCGGCCTCAAATTCGCGGGCGCGCCCGAAACTGAGGGTGCGAAACCCTGCATCTTCCAGTGTTTCGGAAAGGATCGCACGGATTTCCGGTTCATCGTCAAGGATTGTGACCAGTGGCAAAGTGGTCATGGTGGTGCTCCGATCTGAACAGCGGTGGTCAATGCTGCATGTAGCGCAGTGTCGTTGAAGGGCTTTTGCAGAAACGCGCCACGCGCGCTCGCAGCTTTGTGCAAAGGGTCTGACGCGGGCAAGGATGTCATCAGCGTGATCGGGCGATCCGTGAACGCTGCAAGATCAAGCCCAGTTCGCGCGCCGCTAAGTTGAATATCCGCTAGCACATATGCAATGTCAGGAACACTGTTCAACAACGCTTCCGCTTCATGGACAGACGTTGCTTCAAGAACAAGATGGCCCTGCGCAACCAGCATGTCACGAATTGAAGCGCGCAAATCATCGCTATCCTCCACGAGCAAAACAAGACCAGCAGGAATATGGGCATCCGCCAAACGCAGCGGCAAACGCAGCAGAACGTGTGCGCCTTCATTGTTAAACAGCCGAATGTCACCGCCTGCGAGCTTTGTCATATCGTAGACCATCGCAAGACCAAGGCCAGACCCCTCACCACCTTTTGTCGTGAAAAATGGCTGTATCGCTTGTTCGAGTGCGCACTCGGAAAAACCAGACCCTGTGTCAGCCACCTCGAGTTCGAGCCAAGTGTCTTGCACCGCGCGCGCGGTGAGCGTGATCTGGCCGCCCGGCGGCGTTGCGTCGCGGGCATTCAGAATCAAGTTAAGAAGGCTGTCTTGAAGCATGCCAGCGTCAAGGTTGTACATGCCATCAGTCGCATTCTGTACGATCTTTAAGCTATGATCGCCACCAAGTGTTGGAGTTGCCATCGTTTCCAGTTCGTTCAAGAATGAGGACAGCGTGACTGGTATTGGGCGGAACGTTCTTGGCCCTGTCATATCAGCAATGCGATGAAGCAATCCGCCCCCCCGTCGCGCTGCAGCGAGTGTTGCAGTGATCAGATGCTCCGCGTCGCCGGGCAAGCCTGTCATCTTTTGTAGCTTGCCTTGCATCCCTAGAATGATCGTTAACAAATTGGAAAAATCATGTGCCAATCCGCTAGTGAGCTGTGCTGCCATCTCGCGGCGGCGGGTTTGCTGCAACGCGACGCGGGTTTGTGTTTCCTCGGTCACATCCATCGACAGGACATAAACGCCTTGCACATAGTTCTCCGCAACATCCGGAGTGAAGGCGACGCGGATCCGACGTGAACTTGAATGATGTGTGAACTCGAAAACAGAAGGTTCATTTTTGAGCGCGCGCTCAAGGTGTGGTTTGATCACTGCGTAAGTGGCGCTGCCCAGCGCATCAGCAGCGCTGAGCCCGACAATATCATCGGTGCTCCCTGGCATAACGTCTTGCAGACGCCGATTTGAAAACGTGTAGCGCTGCCGCAGATCCAAGTGCGCAATATGAGCAGGCATCATCTGTGTGGTTAAGCGCGTGCGCGCTTCCATCTGGGTGAGCTGATGTTTGGTTTCTTCAAGCATTGCATTGCTTGAGGCCAAAGCCCGGTTGGTTGAAGCAAGCTCTTCCGAGCGCGCAAGCACCTGTTCGCTCAGCACTTCGGAACGCGCGCGCAACAGTGCCTCTTGCTGCTTAATTTCGGTTATGTCTGTATAGACGGTGACCCAGCCACCCTCTGGCAAAGGTGCACCCTCCACGCTAATCACGCGACCGTTGGCGCGGGTGCGTTCCATATAATGCGGCTCAAACGCGCGGGCGAGACGTGCACGTACTGCAACAAATTCGTCCAGATTATCGACTTCGCCGTATTCCCCGGCTTCCGCAAGAAAGCGAATAACCGTTTCAAAGTTCACACCTGGTTCGATCATCTCGTCAGGGAGGTTGAACATCTGTTGCATTGGGCGATTGATGAGCACCAGTTTTAGATCTGAGTCAAAAATCGACATGGCCTGTTGGATCAAATTCAATCCAGCAGCAATCATGGTATTGTGGCGTGTGGCATGGCTCATAGGCATATGGCTACCATCGACAGGACTACGGCGGAAAGCCCTGTCGAAGCACTGTTACAATTCGTTAGGTTTCAGAAAAGTTACGGAAAAAGTTGACCTTCAGAAAATAGCTGGCACGGTAGGCGCAGCGAGTCGCACAAGCGGCCATGTTCGCGCACAAGCGGGCAACGGGAGGAAACATCGTTGACACAAACGTCTGAAGGCGTGAACGGATTGACGTCCGTTCCAGCGCTATTGCAACGCAACGCGGCCGAGTTCGGTGACAAAGCGGCTTACCGTGAAAAAGAGCTGGGCATCTGGCAAAACTGGACATGGTCCGAGGCTGCTGATGAGATCGATGCGCTTGCGCTTGGATTACTGACACTTGGCGCTGCTGAGGGTGATTTCATCGCCATCATTGGCCGCAATCGTCCATATCTCTATTGGGCGATGGTAGCAGTGCAATCTGTTGGTGCTGTACCTGTGCCTTTGTACTCTGACGCGTCCGCCGATGAGATGGCCTATGTGCTTGAGCATTGTGGCGCGCGTTTCGTAATCGCCGCGGATCAAGAACAGGTTGATAAAGTCACGGACGTTCAAGAGGATCTGAGCCAGTTTGAGCAGATGATCTATCTCGATCCGCGAGGCCTGCGCAAATACGATCATGCGAATTTGCATCAGTTCTCCAAAGTGCAAGACGCGGGCCGCGCTGCTGTTGGTGAGTTGATGCCAGAGCTGAACCGCCGCCGCGAAGCGCTAAATTACGACAGCACCTGCGTGATGCTCTACACCTCTGGCACCACGGGCAAGCCCAAGGGCGTTGTTCTAAGCAATCGCAATATTATCGAGACGTCCCGTCATTCGTCAGAGTTTGATAGCTTGAGCGCGGGCGAAGACATTCTCGCCTACTTGCCGATGGCTTGGGTTGGCGATTTCATCTTCTCGCTTGGTCAGGCGTATTGGACTGGTTTTTGCGTCAATTGCCCTGAAAGCGTTGATACGATGATGACCGATCTGCGTGAGATTGGACCGACGTATTACTTCGCCCCTCCACGCGTGTTTGAAACGCAGCTCACTACTGTAATGATCCGCATGGAAGACGCATCCCCGATGAAGAAGCGGATGTTTGATTACTTCATGACGCATGCCAAAAAAGTCGGACCCGACATCCTTGATGGCAATCCTGTTGGCGGTTTTGACAAGCTGAAATACAAGCTTGGCGATTTACTGGTTTATGGCCCGCTGAAAAATACACTCGGCTTTTCGCGTGTGCGCATTGGCTACACTGCTGGTGAAGCGATTGGTCCTGAGATTTTTGATTTCTACCGCTCGCTTGGGATCAACCTGAAGCAACTTTATGGTCAAACAGAAGCATCAGTCTTCATCACGCAACAACCTGATGGGCAAGTCCGCTCTGACACAGTGGGCGTCCCAAGCCCCGGTGTGGAGTTGAAAATTGCTGAGAACGGTGAAGTGTTTTACCGCTCTGAAGGCACGTTCGTTGAGTACTACAAGAACGCGGAAAGCACGGCGGATACCAAAGATCCAGAGGGGTGGGTCGCGACAGGTGACGCGGGTTTCATCGAAGAAGGCACAGGACATCTGCGCATTATCGATCGCGCAAAGGACGTCGCAAACATGTCTGACGGCGCTTTGTTCGCGCCCAAGTATGTCGAGAACAAACTTAAGTTCTATCCCAACATTCTTGAGGCCGTTGTCTTCGGCGCTGAGCGGGATCGCTGCACGGCGTTTATCAATATTGACCTGACCGCCGTGGGTAACTGGGCAGAGCGTAACAACATCGCTTACGCGTCTTATCAAGAACTTGCCGGTCATCCGCGCGTGCTTGAGACGATCCAAGAGCATGTTGAGACGGTGAACAAATCTGTGGCTGAGGACCCGATGTTGTCTGGCTGTCAGGTGCACCGCTTCTTGGTCTTGCACAAGCAGCTTGATGCGGATGACGGTGAATTGACGCGTACGCTCAAAGTGCGTCGCAAGATAATTGGTGAGAAGTTCGAAGACTTGGTGAATGCGCTTTATGACGACTCACCCGAAATCTACACCGAAACCGAAGTAACTTACGAAGATGGCCGCAAAGGCACGATCAGTGCGACATTGGAAATTCGTGATGCTGCTGTAGTGCCGGTCACTGCTTCGAAAATCGCTGCTGAATAAGGACGTATTATGCTCGATTCTACAGATAGCTACGTCACGAGCGACGGCCGCACCATTGGCGGCGTTGTGATGGAAATGAAGAACATCACGCTGCGTTTTGGCGGTGTTGTGGCAATCAAGGATATCTCCTTTGATATCCGAGAGGGCGAAATTCGTGCGATTATTGGGCCGAATGGTGCTGGTAAATCGTCGATGTTGAACGTGATCTCCGGCTTTTATGTTCCGCAAGAGGGGCAGGTGATGTTTCACGGCAAGCCACGCCCGCAGATGAAGCCATATGAAGTGGCACAACAGGGCATCGCACGCACATTTCAGAACATCGCTTTGTTTGAAGGCATGACCGTTCTGGACAACGTCATGACCGGGCGTTTGAACAAGATGAGCTCGAGCCTTTTCGCGCAAGCCATTTGGCGCGGGAAGGCGGAACAAGAAGAGATTGAGAACCGCGAAAAAGCGGAGAAGATTATCGACTTCCTCGAAATTCAGCACATCCGTAAAACGCCTGTCGCGCGTCTGCCATATGGTTTGAAAAAGCGGGTTGAGCTGGCGCGCGCGCTTGTCTCAGAGCCATCGATCTTGCTGCTTGATGAGCCGATGGCGGGCATGAACGTTGAGGAAAAAGAGGATATGAGCCGCTTCATTCTGGATGTGAACGACGAATTTGGTGCCACGATCGCGCTGATCGAACATGATATGGGTGTTGTGATGGACCTATCTGATCGTGTTGTTGTGATGGACTACGGCAAGAAAATTGGTGACGGTACCCCGAACGATATTCGCAATAACCAAGCGGTGATTGATGCGTATCTGGGGGTGGCGCATGACTGATGTTATTTGCCCGCGACTTAAAATGGAGGCGCTGTGATGCCCGAACAAATCGTCTTTGCGATGGAAGTGTTCCTCAATGGTCTGATGGCAGGAGTGCTGTATGCGCTTGTCGCCTTAGGCTTCGTTTTAATCTTCAAAGCATCTGGTATTTTCAACTATGCCCAAGGGGTCATGGCGCTATTTTCGGCAATGACCTTGGTTGGCATCATGAAGGGCCAAGTGCCTTTTGCGCATGTGATCAATGTGATTTTTGGCACGGATGTGCACTACTTCGGATGGACCGTGCCTGCGCTACTTGCGATTATATTGACCGTCGTAGTCATGGTGCTTTTCGCTTGGGCTGTGCAGAAATACATCTTCCGCCACTTGGTTGGGCAGGAGCCAATCATCTTGTTTATGGCAACAATTGGACTTGCGTACTTCTTAGAGGGCGTCGGCGACTTGATGTGGAATTCGGAGATCAAGAAGCTGGACGTTGGTTTGCCGCAGGGCATCAACGAGGCGATTGATAACTATACGTTCAACATCTTTGATTACGGTTTCTTTATCGACAACCTCGATATCGTGGCAACTTTGATTGCGGCCCTTTTGGTTGGTGGTCTTGTGATCTTCTCGCAGTATTCCAAAGAAGGTCGTGCGATGCGGGCTGTGGCGGATGATCACCAAGCGGCCTTGTCCGTCGGTGTCTCGCTCAACTTTATTTGGATCATGGTTTGGTCGGTTGCGGGTTTCGTTGCTTTGGTTGCGGGTATCATGTGGGGAACGAAGTCGGGGGTGCAATTCTCGCTTTCTTTGATCGCACTAAAAGCGCTCCCTGTTCTTATGCTGGGTGGATTTACGTCTATCCCAGGAGCGATTGTCGGTGGTCTTATCATTGGCGTTGGTGAGAAGTTGTTTGAGTTTGCGATTGGCCCGATGGTCGGTGGCGCGACTGAAAACTGGTTTGCGTATGTGCTTGCCCTGATCTTTCTGGTGTTCCGTCCGCAAGGCCTATTCGGGGAGAAGATCATTGAAAGGGTATAGAAAAGGGGGCTTTGCCCCCTTCGTATGCGCGACTTCCCTAGAGTTTATTGACAAGATGAAGGACGTTCCTAATGTTTTATCGTGAAGCTGGCGATTTCAAGACGTCCTACACGGATGACAATCAGACCTTTCCGATCAAATTTGATCGTTATCGTTACTATGTGGTTTTGGCGGTTGCCTTTGGGATCATTCCATTCCTGATCAATGATTATTGGGCGAACGCGTTTTTATTGCCGTTCCTTATCTACTCGATTGCTGCAATTGGGTTGAACATTCTGACAGGGTATTGTGGACAAGTTTCGCTGGGGACTGGCGGCTTTATGGCCGTGGGTGCCTATGCCTGCTACAAGTTGATGACGGTATTTCCAGATGTGAACATCTTTTTTCATGTGATTGCAGCGGGGGGTATTACTGCGATTGTATGCACTGCGTTCGGTTTGCCGTCTCTTCGGATCAAGGGCTTCTATTTGGCTGTTGCGACCCTTGCTGCGCAGTTCTTTCTCGTCTGGCTCTTCAATAAGGTCAGCTGGTTCTACAACTATTCTGCCTCTGGTCAGATCAACGCACCGGAGCGCACTGTATTTGGTGTGCCTGTAACGGGTGCGAATACCGAGGCTTGGGCGACCTATCTGTTCTGCCTCGTCTTTCTGGCTATCAGTGCGATTATCGCGCGCAATCTCACGCGTGGGATGCAAGGGCGCAAGTGGATGGCGATCCGTGATATGGATATTGCGGCGGAGATCATTGGCGTGAACCCAATGCGGGCCAAGTTAAGCGCGTTTGCGGTGTCTGGTTTCTTCATTGGCATTTCTGGCGCGCTGTTCTTCGCGGTCTATCTTGGCGCCGCTGAAGCAGGAGACAGTTTTGGTATTCAAAAATCGTTTCTTGTACTCTTTATGATCATCATCGGTGGACTTGGTTCTATCTTTGGATCTTTTGCAGGTGCGGCTTTCTTGGTACTGCTCCCTGTCGCTTTAAAGCTTGTGGGCGTTGATTTTCTCGGTTGGCCCACAGACATCGTCGCGCACATTCAGTTGATCATTGTTGGCGCTCTTATCATTATCTTCTTGATCGCAGAGCCGCATGGCATTGCCCAACTGTGGCGCGTTGCGAAAGAGAAACTACGCCTTTGGCCGTTCCCGCATTAAGCGAAGCGTTCAAAGTACAATAAGAGGCATAAGCCTCACACATCGGACTAACCATGGGAGGAAACACCCGATGAAGATAAAACTAACCACAATGGCGCTGACTGCGCTGATGGCCGCAGGTCCAGCAATGGCAGATCTCGTGTTCCCATCGCTTTCCTACCGTACAGGCCCATTCGCGGCAGGCGGCATTCCATTCGCTGACGGATATGCAGATTATTTCACACTCTTGAACGAGCGAGATGGTGGTATTGGTGGTGTTCCAGCGAAATTGATTGAATGTGAAACAGCCTATAACACTGAAAAAGGTGTTGAGTGCTATGAATCGACTAAAGACGAAGGCGCACTGATCTATCAACCGCTCTCCACAGGTATCACATACCAGCTAATTCCAAAAGCAACTGCAGACGGTATTCCAATCCACTCCATGGGGTATGGCCGAACATCTGCGAAGAATGGCAAGGTTTTCAGCCACGTATTCAACTACCCGGTGAATTACTGGGATGGCGCGTCCGTTGGTATAAATCACTTTAAAAAACAAGCTGGCGGGTCACTTGAAGGAAAGAAAATCACGCTGTTGCATTTCAATGGTGCTTACGGAAAAGAACCAATCCCAACGCTTGAAGCTCTTTCTGCAAAAGAAGGCTTCTCTCTGAACACAATCGCCATTGACTATCCTGGCCAAGAGCAAAAATCGCAGTGGCTCCAAATTCGCCGTGAACGCCCGGACTATGTTTTGTTTTGGGGCTGGGGTGTGATGAACCAAGTTGCGGTCCAGGAAGCATCTAACATTCGATTCCCAATGGAAAATTTCATGGGTATTTGGTGGTCTGGTGCTGAGCTTGACGTTCTGCCCGCAGGCGATGGTGCCAATGGGTACAAAGCGCTTCAGTTCCACAATGTTGGCAGTGACTTTCCTATCTTTGACGATATCAAGCAGTATGTCACAGATGCAGGCAAAGCGGCGGGAGCAGGTGATCAAATTGGTACGGTTCTGTATAACCGTGGCGTTTATGCAGCCTTTCTTGCTGCAGAAGCTGCAAAAGCGGCCCAAGCTGCGAATGGGACGAAAGAAATTACTGCTGCTATGATGCGGGATTCTATGGAAGCTTTGACAATCGATGAAGCCAAGATGGCTGCCGCCGGATTGCCTGGTTTTGGTCCAGAGTTCCAAGTGAGCTGTGAAAACCATGGTGGTGGTGGCATGGCTGCTGTTGCACAGTGGGATGCCGCGGCAAAAACCTGGTCTTTGATCTCTGATTTTGAAGCATCAGATAGTGGCATTATCGAGCCACTCATCATGGCTGACTCTAAAGCTTTTGCGGATGAGAATGGAATCGCAGAGCGCTGTAACTAGTTTAGGCCCTTTTTGGTCCGGCAGGCGTCACGTTTGCCGGACCATTTCCACCCCCCATTTATGACAGGCGTTTGACATGCTAGATTCTGCTCCGAGCACTGAGAAACTTCTCGAAGTGAACAACATTGAAGTGATCTACAATCACGTGATCCTTGTGTTGAAAGGCGTCAGCCTGCACGTGCCCAAAGGCGGTATCGTTGCTTTGCTCGGCGGTAACGGCGCTGGCAAGACAACGACCCTAAAGGCTATTTCTGGCCTTTTGAAATCAGAGCGCGGTGATATCACTAAAGGCTCTATCAACTATCGCGGTGCCGATCTTGCGGGACGTGACCCTGCGGATTTGGTGAGCTCAGGGGTCATTCAAGTGATGGAAGGCCGTCACTGTTTCGAACACCTCACCGTTGAGGAAAATTTGCTCACAGGAGCCTACACGCGCAAAGATGGCAAAGGCGCAATCGCTGCTGATCTGGAAATGGTCTATGATTACTTTCCGCGTTTGAAAGAGCGCCGTAAGTCGCAAGCTGGCTACACCTCTGGCGGTGAGCAGCAAATGGTTGCTATGGGTCGCGCATTGATGTCGCGCCCCGAAACGATTTTGCTTGATGAGCCCTCAATGGGCCTTGCTCCGCAACTTGTGGAGCAGATTTTCGAGATCGTGAAAAAGATCAACGAAGAGCAAGGCGTGACTATTCTGCTGGCAGAGCAGAACACCAATGTGGCCCTGCGCTATGCGCACTATGGCTACATTTTGGAAAGCGGACGCGTCGTGATGGACGGTCCTGCTGCAGAACTTCGTGAGAATCCCGATGTGAAAGAATTCTATCTGGGCATGTCTGACGAGGGCCGTAAATCCTTCCGCGATGTGCGGTCCTACCGCCGCCGTAAGCGGTGGCTCAGCTAACCTTTGCCTCATACTTCCTTTCGTTTGCGAGCCGACCCTAATGACTAAATATTTTGACACGCTTGAGACACGCTCTGCCGATGAACGCTCTGCACAGCAAAGCGCCGCTTTGATGGAGCAACTTGCACGCGCGGCGAGTGCGGACGGAAATTGCCTCGATTCTAGTGGCGTTGCGGGAATTGAAGATCTGGCTAAACTGCCAGTGCTGCGCAAATCTGAGTTGGTTAAGTGGCAAGTCGAAAAGCCCCCGTTTGGTGGTATCAATACGTCCAACGTTGCCCACATCTTCCAGTCTCCCGGACCTATTTATGAACCCGGTGGTATCTCTCATGACTGGTGGCGTATCGGTCGCTTTTTGCATGCGCTTGGTATCGGCAAAGGTGACATCGTGCAGAATTGCTTTGGCTATCACCTCACTCCTGCT
>Ga0209654_1001417_pt1 | contig 19133 bp, 14 predicted proteins | sample SaaInl1SG_22_DNA_FD_184646 | JGI IMG/M metagenome (GOLD analysis project Ga0209654, IMG submission 184646) | Marine microbial communities from expanding oxygen minimum zones in the Saanich Inlet - ESP_161SG_22_DNA (SPAdes) (version 2) | ecosystem: Environmental > Aquatic > Marine > Intertidal... | reverse complement strand
AAGATCAGTTTTTGGCAGACCGATATGTTGTAGGCACCTGTCCAAAATGCAACAACACCGAAGCCTATGGCGACCAGTGTGAATCTTGTGGAAGCTCTTTAAATGCCACTGATTTAATTGAGCCCAAATCGGCAATTTCTGGTGAAACACCAAGTCTAAAAACCACCACACATTGGTATTTACCTTTAGATCGTTATGAGGATTTTTTACGTTCTTGGATTTTAGAATCGCATAAATCCGATTGGAAAACAAACGTTTTAGGGCAAGTTAAATCCTGGATAGACGACGGATTAAAACCCAGGGCCGTAACCCGCGATTTATCGTGGGGAATCCCTGTTCCTGTAGCAGGTGGCGAAAATAAAGTGTTATATGTTTGGTTCGATGCGCCCATTGGCTACATTTCAGCAACAAAAGAATGGGCAGCCAAAAAAGGCAAAGATTGGAAACCCTATTGGCAAGATAAGAATACAGAGCTAGTGCATTTTATTGGCAAAGACAATATCGTATTTCATTGTATTATATTCCCTTCAGTGCTCAAGGCCATGGGAAATTATATTCTGCCAGAAAACGTTCCTGCAAATGAGTTTTTAAACTTAGAAGGACAAAAGTTATCTACTTCAAAAAATTGGGCCGTATGGCTACACGAATACCTTGAAGATTTCCCCGAAAAACAAGATGTGCTACGCTATGTATTAACAACAAATGCGCCAGAAACCAAAGACAATGACTTTACGTGGAGCGATTTTCAAACCCGTAACAACAGCGAGCTTGTGGCCATTTTTGGAAATTTTATCAATCGTGTTATGGTGCTTATGCGGAAGTATTACGCTGGTGTAGTGCCACAACCAAATGCCTACTCCAATGAAGATGAAGAAACAATAACTGAATTGGCCGCTGCGCCGAATAAAATCGCACAGCTCATTGAACAGTATAAATTTAGAGCTGCTTGTCAAGAAATGATTCAACTAGCCAGACTTGGAAATAAATATTTGGCAGACGAAGAGCCGTGGAAATTAATCAAAACGGAGCCTGAGCGTGTGGCAACCATTATGCATACGGCGTTGCAAGTAGCTGCTGGACTAGCCATTACTTCAGAACCTTTTTTGCCGCATACAGCGCAAAAGCTTCGGAACATGCTACAGCTTGACGAAAGCTTAGGCTGGGACAACGTTAGCGCATTACCGCTTATACCAACGAATCATAAGTTGGGTGAAGCAAGTCTATTATTTGAAAAAATTGAAGAGGATGTCATTGGTTTGCAACTGAACAAGCTTACCACTTAGGCAAACATATTTATAAAGTAACAAAGTTTTTGTTTAATTTAGCATAACCAAAACTTACTTTGTTAGCACATGAGTCTTACCCCAAAAAAAGCTTCTGCCCTTGGCATCTCATTTATAATCCTATCTTTCTTTGCTTTTTTTTTATTGGACTTTAACCCTCATCAGTTTTTTAAGAACCCTTTAGTTTTTGAATCAGACCAAAGTTTTATTGAGTTACTTATCACTATTGGTGTTCTTTTAATACTATATGCAGAAATTTTAAAATTTAATGATAATAAATAAATGTACCTACAATTTATGCAACCAAAACACCCTTTACACAAAAAACTATTTGTTTTTGGCTTCGTTCTCTTCCTTGTTTCTTTTCCGTTACTTATTTTACTTAAAATAGAATTTGTGGATTTTTTTTAACATCTGAACGCTATAATATCTGATGAAGGAATTGTGTGTGGGATGTTTTCTACTGGTGTTGGTTTTGTTTTCATTGGGATGGTTATTCGCTTATTTTCAAAAGCCTAAGCTATCTTTGCGGTAATGATTCGCATTGCCCATCACTCCATTTATGCACATCCATTGCCCGAAGGGCATCGTTTCCCCATGTTGAAATATGAAATGTTACCCGAGCAACTTGTTCGTGAAGGCACATGCCAAAGGGAGCAGTTTTTTGCTCCGGAACGTATTTTAGATAAGCATGTATTAAGGACACATTGCGAGGCATATTACAAACAACTAATTGAAGTTTCGCTTTCCAAAAAAGAAATACGGCGAATTGGTTTTCCCCTGTCAGAGGAGCTTATCGAACGTGAGTGTATCATTGCGCAAGGCACCTTAGAGGGATGTGATTTTGCATTAAAAAATGGCATATCATTCAATATTGCTGGCGGCACACATCACGCTTTTTATGATCGTGGGGAAGCGTTTTGTTTATTAAACGATCAGGCCATTGCTGCAAACTATTTGTTGGATACTAAACAAGCAACACAAATTTTAATCATTGATTTAGACGTACATCAAGGGAACGGAACCTCTGCCCTTTTTCAGAATAATCCAAGCGTATTTACCTTTTCGATACACGGTAAAGCAAATTATCCCTTTCAAAAAGAAGTTAGTGATTTGGATATCCCCTTAGATGACAATACAAAAGACAATGAATATCTGGATATTTTAAAACATCAATTAGCACATCTATTTACTACCGTTCAGCCTGATTTTGTGTTTTACCTCTCAGGAGTTGATGTCCTTAAAGAGGACAAACTCGGACGTTTGGCATTATCACTTGAAGGCGCAAAAAAACGAGACGAAATGGTATTATCATCTTGTTTTGAACGCAATATTCCCGTGCAATGTAGTATGGGTGGTGGCTATGCGCCGGATGTAAATTTGATTATTGAGGCGCACGCCAACACCTATCGCGTAGCAGCGGAAATTTTTGAATAAATTACAGCATTAGCATTTCATCCAAATGGATTTCTACGCTATGCCTTTTCTCTCCCGATTTGGTTTCATAATCTTTATATTCCAATCTTCCTTGACATGCCACATGGCTGCCTTTCTTAAGATGCGTTATGCATATTTCGGCTAGCTTATCCCACGCCACAATTCGATGCCATTGTGTGTTTTCAACGGTATTGCCTTCCTTACTTTTGTAACGATGATTGGTTGCAAGCGAAAATCTAGCTAGCTTTTTTTTGGAATCAAATTTGACTTCTTCGGGATCATCTCCAAGACGACCAATGAGCTGAACGTTGTTCTGAATTGTACTCATGATAAGGGGTTTTAAAGGTTAAATATGAATTAGCGCCACCGTTGACTTCGCAACAATAACGCGGCTTTTACAACATCTTGCCTGCTAATTTGTCCCACCAATCTGCCGCGCTCCAACACAGGAAGACGTCGTCTGTTTGTTTTATGAAACAGTGTAGCAGCATCAAAAATGGTTTTATCGGCTTCAATTACATCTACTTCCACAGACATGCTCTCTTCTACCCTACGGTCAAAAAAAGGTTGGTTAAAATATTTACCTTCAGATAAATGTTTGATACAATCTGCTTCTGAAATAACGCCTATTAGCCGAGACAATTCATCCACAACAGGACCACCCGAGATTTTGTTGCGAATTAAGATTCGCATCACTTCTAAAATGGATTGTTGCGGGGAAAACGTAATCAAATTGCGTGACATATAATCTCGAACCAATAGCGATTTCCTCCGCTTGGGCACAAGTTTTTGACGTGCAGCTTGAAAACTTTTGATAGGCATTGTTTATTATTTGTTGAACAAAAGGTACTAAAAAAAATTTAAACGCTTATATTTTTATATAAAAAATATACTTTTACAGTGATATGAAAACGGTTTCTATATTGGGTTGTGGATGGCTTGGAAAAGCAGTTGCTGATACGCTTATAAAGAAAAGTTACGCTGTAAATGGAAGTGTCAGGTCTGAAAAAAAAGGGAAAACTCTTAAAACGATAGGTGTCACACCTTACATCATTCAAGTAGAAAATACAGGGATTACTGGAGATTTTGATTCTTTTATCTCAAAAGCTGATATCCTTATAACCGCATTTCCACCTGGTATTCGACAGGATCCAAATGCAAATTATGCCGCTCGAATAAAACAAGTTTTGGCATCTCTTCCGTCCAATTGTAAGCTTTTACACATGAGCAGCATAGGTGTTTTTGGAGCAATGCAAGGAGAGGTAAACGAATCCACATTGCCAATTCCAGATCGTAATGTTGGAGAACAATTACTTGATGCAGAAAAATCTGTTATGGCCTTAGGTACTCATGCCACAATTATTCGTCTTGGTGGTTTGGTGGGCGATGGGCGGCATCCAGCAAAACAACTCGCTGGTAAAACAGGGATTTCTGCCCCTACGGCACCCACAAATTTGGTACATCAAATCGATGTAGTTAATTTTATAACGGCTATAATTGAAGGAAATTTTTGGGGGGAAACCCTACATTGCGTGAGTCCTTCGCATCAGCAGCGCGGTGATTTTTACACAAAAGAATGTGAAAAGAATGGATTAGCACTTCCTCAGTTTTCAAAAAACAAAAGCGGTCGAAACAAAAAAGTATTAGATACTAAAAGTGCTGAATTATTTGGGTTTACATATCAATTAGCGGGGTGCCATTTCAAGGACTGCTGAAGCTTCCACATGGCTTATTTGGCCAACAAAAACATTCCAGCTTTTTTTCATTTTTACTATAGCACCTGCCTGTTGCGCAGCCATATTTTGATCTAACCTTTTGTCTGCGGCAACGTGTATGTCAGTCACAAAAACGTTATAGCGTGAACGAATGGGGTTTGTGTCAAGTGCTTCTGGCCAGGGTTGGCCTAAAACGGTTTTAGCTTCATCCTTAATGGATTTCAGGGTAACTTCACGTTGCTCAAATGGAATCGTATTCAAAGACTCCATTAATGAAACAAGGTTGGATAGATTTAATGCGTCTAATTTTGGTGGTGAAGCCACACTGATTGAAGCAATTATGGAGTCTGCGTCAATAGGTTTATCTACATTTTGCTTGGTGGTTTGCTGCTTTGTTGATGTACAACTTGTCGTGATGAGGAGGATGCAAAAGAGTAAAATTGAAAAACGCATCCCCAAAGATAAGCTAAGTTAAAGAAATCCTCCCCCTAGTAAAAAAGGGGGAGATGAATTTCATTAATTTGTTGAAAAACCTTCCTTAACCACTTGAGCGATTCTCACGTGATCTGTACATGAAATATGTTTTCCTTCTTTGGTTCTGTTAAAATAAGCACGTATTTCAGAAGAATTGCTAGGTAATTTGACATTCGTTGCTTCTCTTATGGGCGTTCTAAATTCATTTAAACTCATGAAGTTTGCAACAAAATTCATTTTACGCAATGCCCCCGAGCTATCATCTGTTGATTTGGGCGTATCGTCTTGAGTAACATAAAAAGCAAATGACTCAGCGATATCCTCAACAATATTTGTTTTAGCGTAGTTTGTTACGTGTGAAGGTTCATTAAGCGTTGATCCGTCGTAAAAATTAGTATTAAATTTATGCAAAGCCGATGCTTCCCGTGCGCACCCCTCACGAATATAAAGCCTGTTGCAATCATTTTCAGAAATTAAAACGTCAATCTCTTTTGCCCGATTAAGCGTCATTATATGTCCAAATTCATGTGTAAGAACATATCCAAAATAACCATTTTCATTGTATTTCTGTGGGGTTTTCATTCTTGTTACTGGATCAGTGGTGTAATACGCCCGCGACAACTGTAAACCCATATACCATTGGTCATCGACTGTTTTAGATACATTAGTCACAAAACCTTGTAGTCCTTCATCAAAGTTAAACATTACTTCAAGATATTTTATTCCTATGTTTCCAAGTGAGGTCACCCCCACAATGTCATCTTTTACCTCCTGTTTTAATCCATTATCAATAATATTTTTTTGATCTGTGTCGGATATTTTTTCTCTATTAATAGCAATTAGGTTAAAATTGTTATTGTTATCCAAAACATAGGTGGCTATGCCATAATTCACTTTAATCTTGTTGATATCGTTATCTTCAACAATAGATTCAACAGGTGGAATTGAGCCTGAAATATTAAATTTATTACCCGCATCAGCCGTAAAATTTAATATAAATTCTTCGTGAACTTCTAGTTTTTTATCATCTAGAGTATGCAAGCGTATTTTTAAGTCTTTTGTCCTTTTAGGAAAAATCACCGAAGATGCGGTCCCTTTTCTCCATGTTCTCCCTGAGTCTGAACTGTATTCAAAGATGGGGTTATAATCATCTTTATTGATGTATTTAGCCGTTTGAGTGGTATCTATGGCAAGCTTTATAGTCAGGTCTTCTGAAAGATCTTTTGAAAGTGAAATGTCGTAAACAAGGGGCACTCCCTCTGTTGTTCCAGCATATGTATTTTCACCCGATATGGATGCGCTAAGATTCACATATTCATCTTTTTTACAACTTGTAGAAAAGATTAGAGCTAACAGGGCTATAATAGTAGTAAGTTTTAATCTCATGATATTTATTTTTGATTTTTGACAGGTACTCTCTGTGGTACATGGCTAGTATTAGTCGTGTAAAATTCATCAGCCCACTTTAACAGAGGTTTGTATGACTGAGGGACAAAACTTCTTCCGTTGATGTCAACTACTGTTGAATTAAAAGAAATTTTAATTTTGGATAAATCCCTTATTTGGGGGTTGCCAAACGTTTTTTGTTCGTTTTTTAAAGCAATTTGCGTAAGAATTGATTTGAGTGACTTGCGTTGCTTATTATTCAGCTTACCTTTAAATAGTCGTGTTTTATGAAAGTCTGATAAGACGTATGTACTGTTGGGAAGAACTTCAAGATGATATGAAAGACAAGTTCCAAAACATGGGCTTACTTCAATATTTAGAGGGGTTTGCACTGAGTTGTATGAACAACCTGAGCAATAAGCAAGAACTATTAGGGTTAAAAATTTTATTGGGGCAAAATTTCAACACAAATGTAAGTATCAAATTGTTAATGCGGCGTTAATTTTTGTTTATTGTGTGTTAAACTTTTTGCTTAATTATGAATTAAGATTTCATATATGAAATAAATCCAGCTCAGTAAACAATTCCAATGGTAAGGCTTCAATTCGTTTTGTAAACCTTTTAATGGTGAATAATTTTGAAGCAAAAGGAATGTCCCGTCCTAAAATGATGATGCCTATCGCATACGATTAGGATTTCATACTTGAGGTTTATAATCGACTTTTTAAAAATGGGGTTTTAATTTAAAACTTATAAAAGTTAAAATTTCAACTTTTCATTTTTATCCCACAGTCCCCAATAGGCACCTACTTCGCCTTCGGGTCCTACTTTCCAAGACTCGTCAAAGGATGAAAAATAAAACACGTCGATATTTGCATTTTTTGCCCACGCTTGGGTGTTTATAAAGTACTTCATGGCGTTTATTTCAGAAGGAACAGACCCTTTGAGCGGTTCGCCTTTACTTGGCCAGCCTGTTTCGGTAATGATAATTTTTTTCCCTTGAGCAGCACTTAACACCTGTCCATACATCTGCTGCATATGATTTAGTGCATATTCTTCGGGGCAGCCTTCCCAAAAGGGATAACAATTAGATAAAATAACATCTGAATGCTCCACAAGTTCTGGATGTGAAGAAAATTCATAATACGCATCAACATAGCCAATGGGTATATGTGAGGGAATGGACTTACGGACACGCTTCATAAATTTTAAGAGTGCCTCTAGTGTCAAATCGTTTCGGTAAAGCACTTCATTGCCTACGGCAGCGATATCTACACAACCTTCATTGGCAAGTGCAATTAACGAATCTATTTCAAGTTCATTTTTTTTATCATCGTCTCCAAGCCATGCGCCTACCATGGTTTTTAGTCCGTATTTGCGCGCCAAACGGGGAATGTGTTCATTACCCTCAATACAAGAAAATGAGCGTATCCATTTGGTGTATGGTTTTAAGATTTTTACTCGACGTTCCACTTGTGCTTCCGTGATGGTGTCACCAGGCTGTTGTCCGTCTTCATACATACTAAAGCAAATGCCGTGCATGCCTGATTGAAGTGTTTTATGCCATAACGCTTTAAAATCTTTGTGAATAAAGTCATTAGATGAAAAATCTTGAGGAATAAATGCATCAAAATCAATCCCTTTGTAGGACTTGTACGTTAATTCGTCTAAGCTAAATTCTACACCTTCCCTGTATGACATTTTATTCGTATTTACGTTTTTCGTTTTTATCCCAAATGCCCCATCGTGCACCTACTTCTCCTTCGTGATGTACTTTCCAAGATTCATCAAAAGATGAAAAGTAAAACAGGGATACTTCTTCTGATGCCGCCCAGGCGTTTGCGTTGACAAAATATGCCATCGCATTTTGTGAAGACGGCTTTGATTCTCCAACAACATCCCCTTTGCTTGGCCATCCTGTTTCGGTAACAATAACAGGTTTTCCATTTGCTATACTTTTGGTTGCTTGAACCATTTCATTTAAATACGATGTAGCAAATTCAATTTTACTGCCTTCCCAAAAAGGATAACAATTGATTAGAATTACATCACATGCTTCAACTAATTTTGGACGTTGAATAAATTGATAATATGCATCTACATATCCCAATGTAATGTCAGGAAGAGCACTTTTGACATGAGCCAAGTAATTAAGGATTTGTTGTTCATTTAAATCATCGCGCATTAAGGTTTCATTCCCCACTACTGCAATATCAACAAACCCGTCTTTGGCAAGTTGAATAAGCGCTTTTATTTCCTTATCATTTTCTTTTTTGTCAGCACCTATCCAAGCACCAACCATGGTTTTAAGCCCTTTAGCTTTTGCAACTTTTGGGATATGCTCGTTACCAGAAGTGCAGGAAAAAGAACGCACCCACTTGGTGTAAGGAGCGATGATCTCCATCCTTTCATTTATTTGACTTTCAGACAAAACATCGCCAACATTTTGGTTTTCACGATAAGGACTAAAGCAAATGCCGTGCAAACCTTTGTTTAAGGAATTGTCAAACAATGCTTTTTGTTTTGGTTTTGAATGTGTTGAAAAATCAATATCCGAATGAAATCTTGTTGTGATATTTACGCCCGTTAAGTTAGAGATATTACCTAACTGATACGTATTTGTTTTGACTGTGTCTTTTCGTGCTTTGATTTGTTTTCTAATTTCATTGGCGCGTTTCTCGTCAATACCATAATCTCGCATTATCCACATAGCGGCTAATGTGCCAATTGTAGGGAAAAAACAAAAGAACGCATGTAATCCATCTACTGCTCCTTGTTGTTCTAAGGTAGGTAATTCAGAGTTAAATCCTACAGCCCAAATAATGACACCACTTAGTGCTCCTGCTATAGCATACCCCACTTTGACCATCCACCAGTAAATAGCACCAAAAATACCCTCTCTTCTTTTGCCCGTATTAAGCTCATCAACGTCAATGACATCTGCAGTCATTGACATCATGATGGTAAATAAACTTCCTATTCCGAACGAGAATAACGGAAGTGCTATTATATACATCCAAGGTTTGCCTGGCACGAATAAAAAATAAAGCATGATATACCCTACAATAGAAATACTTTGACAAATCATAAAAGCCTTTTTCTTTCCCATTTTTTTGGACATCCAAGCTACAATTGGTATTACAATAAAAGTAGTCCCCAACGCACCCAAACATCCAAACAAAGAGACCCATATACCCGTAGCCTCAGCATCTCCATTGAAAAGTTTATATACAATCACAAAAAATGTAAGAGATGATACCGCCATAAAAGCGTTGTATATAAAAAAAGTAGCCCCGCATAATTTTCTAAATTCTTTGATTTTAAATGCTTCAACAAAGCTGGTATAGATTTTCTTAAGGCTCCCTCCAATATTTTTCAAGTTTAAAGGCTCATAGTCTTTATCTAAAGTGGATTCACTTTTAATGAAAATTGCTGGAACAATAGCACATATAGCGCAGGGTATTGCCACCCAGATTGCCAATTCTCTTGCTGCTACATCTGCAGATGGGAACCATGCAGGGTCATACATAATAACCCAAAACCATGGCGCAATCACCCATGCCCATTGTCCAATCCATTGGGCGATTGCCATAATATTGGTACGCTCGTGAAAATCGTTACTCATTTCATAACCCATAGCTACGTAAGGCACACTAAAAAAAGTTAGCCCCAAATAAAAAATAACTGACCACATAAAGAAATACCAGAAATTATATTGGACAGCGTTTTCTTTAAAAAGTTGCCACATAAAAACATAGGCAATCCCCATAACAAGTCCACCTATCAATACATATATTTTACGACGCCCCCATTTAGATTTTGTATTATCTGAAATAAAACCCATAATTGGGTCGGTTATAGCATCAAATAATCTTGGAAATAAATAAATCATCCCCCACATAAGACCCGAAAACATTAAGTCTTCAACCAATACTACCATAAAAATCCCAAGAATAGCAGGAAACATTTGATTTGCAAACATTCCCACACCAAAAGCTATTTTTTCAGTGATGGAAACTTTATGAGACGGTAAAGAATGTGCTTTCATGTGGTTGATTTAGTTGTTAATCATAATAGTCTGTATAGCTTGAGGACTTATACTGATGGTTTTGGTTAGGCCGTTAAGTAATAGTTCAAAATTTTTGGGAGAAGTTCCTTCATTAAAAACGACAACTGCAATAGATGCATCTGGGTTTTTAGCAGCAGTCACCATGAGTTCCTTGTCAGAATTTTGGGCATCAATGACTACCGCACCTGGGCGAATATATTTGCTAAAATGCGCCATGATGTAGTATAAGGGAGTAAAATAAACTTCGTCCTTTTCTGTATCTACAATTACTGGGGCAATGCACCAGTTATTTGCCCAGTTAGGACCTCCTTTTGTGTCTAAAACCATGTTCCAATCTACCCAACCATCAACCCAGTTGTTAAGACACCCAATAATATCTCTGGCATAACGATTTGCAGGGGCGTATTTTGGATGTAGGTATTTTTTAGACGCTTCGCGCCAATCATAGCCCCAATCTGTAGCTTCTTTTTTCCAATACCATTTATCGTCTTGCCACACCGGAACTTCGGCATCTATACAAGCCTCTGTTTGAATAAGGTATTTGTCTGGAGCCTTTTCGTGTGCGTATTGTAATTCTGTTGGGAAGTAGTCATACGTACTTTCATACCAATGCACGGCAGTTCCATCGTAATATTTTGATGATGCTTTGTCTTTATACATCACATCTACCCACTCGCGGATGCCTTCACGGTTTTGGTCATAGCCTAGTATAACCAAATCGCCCTTGCCATCAGCTTCTAATTTTGGACCTAAAAAATGTTGTACAAAATGGGTCATTTCTTCTGGGGAATAATGCATACTCTCCCAATTTTCACCATTCCCGTGTGGTTCATTTTCAACAGTAAAGCCCCAAATATCAATACCCTCTGTTTTATACGCATCCACATATTTGGAAAAAAACAAGGCCCAAGTGTCATAATATTCAGGCAGTAGTTTTCCGCCCACCCAACTGTTGTTGTCTTTCATCCAAGGTGCAGCAGACCAAGGAGAGGCAAAAAGACGAAAGCCGTCTTCCGAAACAGCCATAGCATCCTTTATCATGGGAATCAAATCATCTTTATCCTCATCAACAGAAAAATGAACGAGCTCCTTGTCGCCAGCAACAGGTGTATAGGAATAATTGTTCAAGGAAAAGTCACATGAATTCATGTGGGTTCGTGTAAGGGAATAGCGGGCTCCCTCTTTAGCAAAATACGCTTTTAGAATATTGTCTCTATTTTCTTTACTCACCTTATTGAGTAAGTATGCCGATGATTCTGTAAAAGCACCTCCAAAGCCCGTAATGGTTTGAAATTTTTTGGCTTCATCTAGGGTTATGGTTGAGGGCTTTTCACCAGCAACAAAATCAGTTCGTTTTGTGAGTTTATTTCCGCTTTCAGAGGTTTCAAAAACCTCCGCATCTAAGGGTTTTGTACAAGAAGCTAATGTCATAACTAATATAAATACGAATTGAGTTGTGTAACGCATCATGGTTTTAATTCAGGTTATGTTCTAATATGTTAGGAGGCAACACAGAAATAAATACATTCTCATTATTTCCGTTAAATGTTTTTGTAATGGATGCGCCATTTCGTGTAAGGCCGTCAAAAGTTCCGTTGTCAACGAAATCCCAAAGGGCATATTTGGCTTTTCCGTCAACTGTAATAAGACCAAAATGATTCTCAGATCCCTTTTGATTATGCGCATCTTTCCATGGCTCGTCAAACGCTTCAAAATAAAAGCAAGACACGCCATTTTTTTTAGACCATGAACGCATAAGCTCGTAATACTTTGCCTGTTTGTACTGGTCTGCTGCATGGGATCCTTTTCTGCCGTAAAACCCATTTGAAATTGTAGCCCACCCTGTTTCGCCAATATGAATGGGTTTATCAATGCCTAAGCTATTCATGTATTCTTTTACTCCTTCATATTGTAAAACGGCAAAATCACGAGCCCGCAACATCGCATCATCTATGAGTTGGCGTGGGGTTTTGTCCTTAGCGTCTTGTGGCTTAATATCCCAAAAAGCTGGATTATAATGTGTGTTGTGAAAGGGATACGTATGCATTGAAATATAATCCACTGCTGCCATAACTGCTTCCAGGTCTTCGGTATGGTATGAAGGGTCGCCTCCGCCCCAAGAAGCAAAATCGTCTGAACACGTAATCCACAAATCATTGGACAGTTTTCCTTCTTGCTTAAGGTCTTGCAAGTGTGTTACCCATTTTAAAATAATATGTGGCTCAACGTAATAAGATGTTGCCCATCTTACCATTGCTTCATTTCCAACAGCAATTATTTTAACTATATCTGGATATTGATTGGCAAGTTCAACCGCTTTGGCAATTTCTTGCGCATTGCGTTCGCTTTCCACATGATGATTCACCACCTTGTCTGTCCATGCGTTTAGGCAGTCAATCCATGCGCCTAGCATCACGTACATTTCAAATTCAGGATTTTCTGTTCTGATTTCCGAAATGGCTTTTAGCAAATTAGCAGCTTGTGGTAAATGCACATTATAGGTTCTCACAATACGAATACCCATAGCGTGAAGAATTTTCATGTCTTCTTTTAACTCAGCAATGGTGGGCTGAACATCACGAGATGTCTTTCGGTATCCGCCATACGATATTGCTTCGTATTTGGGGTTTCCTAGAATTTCGGCCGCAGTTTTGCTTTTCATACTCGATTGTTGTGTGTTACAAGACACTGAAAACCATAACACTAGTGTGAAAAATCCATATACTCCGATAATTCTCATAGTGCTCATACTTGAATGGGGGAATCAATATCCACAAATGATTTTTTTATTTCAATACTATTCTTTCAAAACAGAAACAATTATTTTATTAATGGTATTCGTTCTTTGAAAAACAGCGGTACTAAGGGTTGCATCCAATTGGTTTGACAAAAATGTCTGTGATTCGCCAGATTGAAAAAGCACTTCAGTACTTGCTGTTTTTGATTTTTTATATATAATGGGCACTTGACAATAGGTAAATGCCAAGGTGTCCTTTTCTAATGCAATCGTATTCTCTTCGCCATTGACGTTTACATAGTGGAACGTTTGCGGTGCACTTAAAAATTCAGAGCCTCGAAGAATGGTTGGATCAAATTTGAGGATACCATTTGTTACGCGTACACCCAGCTCTCCAAAGCGACTTATAATATCTTCTTTTACCTGTCCCGTCATACCGGGTTGTTGCGCACCTTTACCGCCAGGGGTATGCGAATACGGATCTGTTGGAAATGCACCATATAACGCTGGGGATTTATGCGCACCAATACCTGCATTGATTTCGAAATAATGATCAAATAATTTTCCAATTAATGCGGGATCTTCATTGGTGTTAATCGCATCACGGGTAATCTCATAGACTGCCAAAAGCAATTTGGATACCATATGCCAATAAATAGAGCCCAAACCTTCATAACCAAAGAAAGTACCTGAACGTCCTGTAAAAGACTTATGGTCAAAAACATCTTCGAAAACTTGCTCAATGTAAGCGGTTTCGCTGGTTACCATTACTTGATATTGCTCGGGCAATGCCTTCAATGCAACTTGCAGACTATCCACATTGTTAAAGTTTCCATTAAAGTGATAATCTCCTCGCAAATCCTTTGAAAGTACTTGATTATTATTGTCGCGAACCAATTTTGTTAGTAAGGCTGATGCATCCACTTTTTCTTTAGGAATCGTATTTTTATTAACGAATCTGGGGAGTTCTTTGTTTGGATACAATATATAACTGTACTGATCAGTTCTGAACAATGCGCTTGCCTTTAGTCCATCAAGAACATCGAGACTTTCTTTGGCAGATAAAAAGCCAGAGCTAAGCACAGCAACTTGACCTTCAAGCATTTCAGGAAGGTGCGAAATACGCACTTGTTCTGTTCCGTTTAAAGTCATGAGGTTATACGCATGATAAAGGTTGTCACGTCGTTTATTTGCCTCAATAGAATGCTCTAAAAATGCATTAGCTACATCCAAAAAGGACATGATACCTTCTTTACTCAGAATATTTTTATCGCCCGAAAAACGGTTGTCATAAATGGTGTTGCGGTATAAGCTTCCTGCTTCACCAAGCACATCCATAAGACTTTTTCTATCCAAATCTGAAATGCTTCCGCTAAGCAATGATTTGTGTTCTTGTAATCCCGTTGTAACTTGATTGAAAAACAGATGCAGCTCTTTAGAAATATGAAAATCTGCGCTTTCTGATTTTGTTACAACAGATTCAAAAAAGCGTAAAAAACGACGTAAATAATACAAGGTAACCATAGACACCCCGTTTCCAACAAGAGCATTATTGGCATCATTCCATTCGGGTCGCTGGGTGTTCATCCAAATACCACCTTCGGGGATAAAGTTTGACATTTTTGCCAGAACTGTTGCTAGTATTTTCTCTACGAGATTAACCTTGTAAATAAAAACGGTTTGGTCACGAAGCAATGCCCCATCTACCCCAATTTCTTCTCGCTTAAAGTGAATATTTTCTTCTCGTTCAAAGTCAAAATCGATGGTGTTTTTAGCATCTTTTAAAATGTCCTGATAACTCTTTATGCGGTAAGGCACATTGGCATATACAAACAAATCTTGTTTGAAATAGGACTCCAGCTTATTTGGATAATAATCCTCAATAAACTCTAAGAATTTCAAGAGATAAATAATTTGATGATCTCCCCAATAACCAATATATGACCAAGGGTTGTCAGGCTCAATAGTTTCCCAATCAAATCCGCCTTTGGTAACACGATACGGATTGTATCCATCGAAAGTGGTGGCATTCAAAAATTTATGAATCATACCCTCAATAAACTCTGGATACGAGTGTGCCAAGGCTTCCCAATTTTGGAAAATATCTCGCCAGTTTCCTTCGTAATCTAAAATTTTATCGCCACTTTCAGTTCGGGTGTTTATCGAAAACTTGTTCCAGGGGCGACTCGGGTCGCCATGACGACGGCTAAACTTAAGTGGTAAATACTCAAAGCACAAACGCTTAAAGTTTTTATTGTCATCTGCTTCAGCAATTTCTTTGAGGTGGTTAACGTCAAACATCTCAGGAAGTGATTCCAAAATAGGTTCTTTTAATCTAAACACCTTACGATTGGCATTGGCAATATAAGTTGTAAAATCAGCCTTTTCAATGTGGTAATTGTTGTCAAAAATACCACCTCGCATGATGTTAAACATGGTGTTGGCAAAATGACGAATGTTACGCAATCGATCATTAGTCATTTGCAATCCATCGGCAGCACCTACCAATTGTATCAGGTTTGTAGAACCCTTTTCAATATCTTCCAATACTTCTGCTTCCAACTGGGTGTTTTGGAGCAATTCATCTTTAATTGAAACAACATCTGAAATGGTCTTATTTACGTCTGCTACGAGCATCCATTTTTTTGATTCGCCTCCAGACAATGAAATGGTGTCAGTAATAAAATAGGCGCCTTTTTCAGCTTTGATATTTACTTCTTGTGTTGGGTCTTGTCCGCTACGGAAAGTATCCAATTGTAGCGATGAAATAAGTTTTGTAGAATTTTCAAGTCCAATAGACCAAACCACATTTGCTTTTAAAGATTCGCTGGGTTCTGCTTTATCTACAATGATGGCACTCAAGGAGTAAATCCCAAGTCCTGTATCTTCCTCCAACTCACATTTCTTGTAAGCATCTACAAGGTTACTACTGGCATTTTGCAAGGACGGATCAACGCCGTTTGGCAAAATATTTTGAATACCGTCTAACAGCTTTAACGAAATATTCTCGGCGCTGTTATTGGTGACATTAGACTTACGGACAAACCCATACTTGTCGCTAGAATTCCACTCATAAGTGAAAGTAACTTCTAGGTCGTGATTAATTTCTTCAAAAATTATTTTGTTGCCATAGGAGTTTTTATACAGATTACGTGTAATGGTATATATGCCATTGTGTTGCTCTGAGAAAGGTTCCCACAAGAAGTTTTTACCAGACTTGGCAACGATAAAGATGGTTTTGCTTCCTGTAGTTTGTGCAGACTCGGTAATTTTATCGTCGGTGTAGTATGGAAAGAGCGCATAATTGCTGTTCTGCCGTCCAGCAGATAAACTGCCTTTACTAGAAATAAACATCCAATGATTGGAATTACTAACAATACTCATAAAAAACGGACGCATGCCGTCGGCGTTTGAAATCTTGTAAAACGTTTCACCGTTTTTTGTCACTTCAGCTCCTTTAACTTCTTTATCTTGAAATTGCGCAGGATGCTGACCTAAAAACATGGATTTTTCAGCTGTCATTGTTGGTTTTGTAAGCGTTGTATTAGTCACGTTATTTTTTAAAGAGGTCTGTTAATTTTAGTTCAATTTGATTAAAATATAAGCTCATATAAATCTTTACCTTATTGATAAATTCTTATATAATCCACTTCCATGGTTGCCGTTGTAAAATTGGAGGGGATTGTACCGCCAAGAGTTCCACCCATGGCAATATTAAATAATACATAATGCGGAAAACGATAAGGCATACTATTATCAATAGCTTTAATAAAAAACACCTCGTCGTTAAAGAGAATTCTAATTTCGTCTTTTGTCCAAACTAGAGAATACAGATTAAAAGCTGTTGCCGTGTTTTGAACACGTTTGGTTCCGCCCTGATTTTTATATACTTTTGTTTGAGTATCACCCCAATGTAAATGCCCAATAAGTTTATTTTTATCCGAACCGTTTTGCTCCATAATATCTATTTCACCGCAAGCAGGCCAGCCCACACTTCCGTAGGTGCTGCCGTGATAGTTTCCGCGCTCATTAATATTCGCGCCTAATGTCCAAAAAGCAGGCCAAGTACCTTGTTCGGCGGGGAGTTTAGCGCTTATGTCAATACGACCATACTGAAATGCATATTTGGTGTTTAAGCGGGCAGATGTATAACTCTTGGTATTCCCGTTATAATTGTATTGTTCTTTTTTGGCAACAATCTTTAGCGTTCCATCGCTTACATAAGAATTTTCTTCGCGATTTGTATAATGTTGCACTTCGCCGTTTGCCCAACTATTTCCACTGATTGGAATAATTTGGTGATGCCACTTGTCATTATCTACAGCTCCATCATAATCAAACTCGTCTTGCCATTTCAATGTCATGCCGTACTTGGTAACCGTTGGTTCTTCTGGAACAACAGGCTCTACCGTAGGCGTGTCCTCTTTTCCACAACCAACTAAAAACAACAACAGTAACAGCAATCGAAGTATATACAGGTTCATGTTTGTCCTATTTTGAAGTGTACGTTTTTGCATTTTTACACCAAGTTTTGCTAGTTATTGGAATATAAACTGCTATTCAAATTTTGAATAGCAGTTTATACAAGTTTTCCCTAATTAATCTAATAAATTAGCTTATTGTTTATAGAAATAAACGTTATCTAAGTATAATGCAGTAACATTACTTCCATCATTTTCATAGATAAGCTGTCCAATTTTTGATTTTGGCGATAATGACAATGGAATATCAATACTGCTCCAAGCATCTCCAGTGAGGTCAGCGCTTGTCAATGTAAATACTTGCGTAGTATCATCTCCATTACCGTCTGCCCCATCAGCACCAAAATCCTTAATGGTTACTTTCAATTTTGCGTCACTAGGGAGTGATCCTGGAATAAACACATCAAAATGGAAATGTGTCATTTGAGAACCATTAACCGTTGGGCTTCCAAATTGATGCCCCACAAAGTTGAAGTTTTCGTAACTCAGAATGTTATCTCCATTTACATCAAAATCAGCAGAAGTAGTAGTCTGATAAGGCTCCCAATACCCGTTGTAAAAATCTACAGGTACATTTTCATATGCATCGCTAAAAATAGAAATAACATCTGCTGCTGCATGTGTTGGCGCATCTGGCAAATCAAATCTTCCTAAAGAATTAATGGTCAACGATCCAACAGCGTCAACGCCATTAAGTGATGCAGTTATGGTTGCCTCTCCAGTTCCCATAACTGTAATTTCACCTAGTTCGTTTACCTGAGCAACAAATGGATCCGATGTTTTAAAATCTAAATACGCAGGCGCAATAGCAGTCTTAACAACTGAACCATCACCTAAAGTAACCGTTTGTGTAATTCCAGTGGTTTTAATGACAGAATCTGTATAAGACGTCTGTGTGGTATTTTCACCTCCAAATATAAAGGTCAAAGGTTGCGCAACAAAACCTAATTTCTCAAATCGGATTTCATCCATCCAAAACGTATAACCAAGTCCGCTTGTATTGGCTGTTCCAGCAGAAAATGCAAACACACCCTTTTCTTGTACTAATTTTGAAGCGTCTGGAATTGGAATGATATATTTTCTCCAGTCTGTGGAAAGGGTGATGTTATTTAGTCCAACGGAATGCTTGTCGCCTTCGAAGTCAGTTCCAAATCCAAATAAACCAATCTCAGCCGTAACCGATCCTTTGGCCCAAAAAGTGAGCGCATCGTAGTTGGTTAAATTTCTTCCATTTCCTCTATCAACAAAAATACCGCCTATGTAGCCTCCTTGTGGATCATTTGAAGCCGGCACATCAATGCGAATGGAAGTGGTTCCCAAATACGCTTCTTTTGTGTCTGTACCAAAGCCATTGACATTGGCTCCGCTAGCTGGATCAAAAGAAACAAAGAATTGGTCTGTTAACGATACCGGAACATCCGTAAATACTTCCGGAATATCTGGATATGTTGCCAAGGCAATCTCATCCGAAAATCCTCTTTCGCAACTTACAATGACAACCGAAAGGAGTCCTGCAAGAACGAAAGGTAGTTGTGATTTAAACTTAAATTT
>Ga0209654_1001416_pt1 | contig 19136 bp, 17 predicted proteins | sample SaaInl1SG_22_DNA_FD_184646 | JGI IMG/M metagenome (GOLD analysis project Ga0209654, IMG submission 184646) | Marine microbial communities from expanding oxygen minimum zones in the Saanich Inlet - ESP_161SG_22_DNA (SPAdes) (version 2) | ecosystem: Environmental > Aquatic > Marine > Intertidal... | reverse complement strand
AGCATCGAGGAGCTCCATACCTTGGTAGATTTCAGTACTGGGTTTGAAGTAATCAATGAACCGATTCTCCACCTCTAACCGACTAATCCCAAAGAGGGCGAGCACAGCTAGACCACCTGAGACCACTAATACCACAGCGCCGAATCGCTCGACGTAGAGCGCTAAAAAACGGGTAAACGTGGGGTCAGCGGAAGTGCGCAGCGCACGGGTCGGCTCAGGCATGATCGCCATGAGCGCAGGCACGAGGATAAAGGTACACAAAAAGCCCACCACAATGCCGACGGTCATCATCATCCCAAAGTCAATCACGGGCTGAATGCCAGCCACCATCAGCGATGCAAACGCCACAATTGTTGTGGCCGCGGTGTACAAACAGGGCACTAGCATCAGGCGCGCAGCGTCGGCTGCACGAGTCGATCGATCAATATCGGGGGCCGTGTGTTCAAGCTCGCGATAACGAACGACCAGATGTACCGAAAGCGACAGGGTGACGATTAGAAGTACTGCGACAAAGTTGGACGAGATAACGGTCATCCGCCAATCAAGGAATGCCAGCAAACCGAGCATCATGATCGCGGTCAGAGCGCAGTTGAGTACGGGAGCAAGGACCCAGCGCCAATCTCTAAAGATGGCCGCTAACACCACGATCATTATGCCAACGATGGCGAACCCGAAGGTGATCAAGTCCGACTCAACGAACGCGAGCATGTCAGCCGCAATCATCGGCACGCCGCCAACAAAAATTTCTGCATACGGACGGAACCGCTGCGCTACTACACGAACATCGGCGACCAGCGAACGGCGCAATGCTGTCTCTTGCGCTAGCAGCTGATCGTAGCGCGCCTCTACCGTTGATAGCTGAGTGGTCTGCTCTGGAGTTAACGGTTGTAGTACTTTCGCCGCGCGCAGTGCTTCCCGCTCAGACAGCAATTGCTCCAGCTCTTGATTACGCTCAAGACTGACCTGCACGGTGGTGACATCACCTGCCTCGCCGACTAATAAATTTTTGTAAATGGGGCTTTGAGTGAGTTCTCGCAACGCGAGTCCCCGATCCACCGACGCATCTCGAAGCGTTGGCAACGCATCCGCTCGAGAAATATCAGTCAGTGACAGGGGCGGGCTCTCTAATAGCGGGACGTCAAGCACGCTCGTCACTGACGCGACACCCACTACTCGCGTCAATTCATCGACCATTGCCGCAAGTGGCTCTAGGGAGTCGGGGGACAGCAAAGGCATTTGCGGCCGCCATGTAAGCACCAAAAACTCACTGGTGTCGTAGTGACTGCTTACTTCTCGATAAAAGGCTAAGTCAGGGTCGCCCTGCAGTAACAAGGCGTCTGAAGACGCGTCGAGCCGCAGTTGCCCGACTTGGCTGAGGGCCAAAAAGGCCAGTGCGAGAACAAAGCCTGACGACAATATCGGGCGTCCGAGCACAACGCTACGAAAAAAGTGACTCATATTAGCAAATCCGTGTTGTGCCGCCTCAGCTACGCCTCAAGCGTATCGAGCAGTAGTTCGTGAAAACCACCAAATCCGCCATTACTCATAACCACCACCGAATCACCTGCCGTGGCCTTCGCTGCAACCTTGAGGGCGAGTTCGTTGATGTCTGAGACAATCTCAGATGGGCTTTGACTCTGCGTAACTATACGCTCAAGCGAGCCATCTAGACCGGGGGGTTGATACCAAAAAACGTAGTCCGCCATGCGCGTGGCTGCAGGCAATTGGTCCGCGTGCACACCCGCGCGCATAGAATTCGATCGCGGTTCAATGACAGCAATCACACTACCCGATCCTGCGCGTTTTGCCATCGTTTCAAGCGTACAAGCAATGGCAGTGGGATGGTGCGCAAAGTCATCGTATACAGCTATACCTGAAGGTTCACCGCGCAGCTCGAGGCGACGCTTAACCCCTGCAAAAGTACGCAACCCCTCGCCAATCACTGCTAGAGGAACCCCAACATGGTGTGCGGCGGCTGCAGCCGCACACGCGTTCCATACATTATGAGCGCCCAACATACCCCAGTGCACCGTACAGCTTTCTCCTCGCGGATTACGCAACTCAAAAGTCTCTCCCGCAGCTGAAAGCGCGCGAACGGACCATTCTGCGTCGTCCTCCAACTGCCCGAACGTAGTAACGGGCGTCCAAACGCCACGAGACAAAACACGGTCAAAAGCTTCACTGACTTTAGGTCTAATCAGCAAGCCGTTACCAGGTACGCACCGAATCAAATGGTGAAACTGACGCTCGATGGCCTGAAGGTCTGGGAAGATATCGGCGTGATCAAATTCCAAATTACCGAGCACCAGCGTTCGTGGTCGATAGTGCAAAAATTTAGAGCGCTTATCAAAAAACGCCGTATCGTACTCGTCGGCCTCAATGACAAAAAAATCCGACTCGCCCAGTCTTGCCGAACAGTCAAAATTTAAGGGCACACCGCCCACCAGGAACCCTGGCTGCATGCCAGCATACTCCAACAACCACGCGAGTATGCTGGTTGTTGTGGTCTTTCCATGCGTGCCTGACACCGCTAAAACCCACTTCCCTGCGAGAAGTTCCTCCCCGAGCCATTGAGGTCCAGATGAATAGGGAATCCCGCGCTCAAGCACAGCCTCGACCACGGGATTTCCACGACTGAGCGCGTTGCCAATCACCACCAGGTCAGGCAACGGATCAAGTTGATCGAGAGAATATCCCTCCCAAAGCTCAATGCCAGCAGCATTCAATTGCGTACTCATGGGGGGATATACATTGGTATCGGAACCGGTTACTCGGTAGCCCTGCGCGCTCGCGAGCTGCGCAAGCCCCCCCATAAAAGTGCCGCAAATACCTAATATATGAATGTGCTTGGACAATGTTTGGACCTCTTAACTAGGGCGCAAGTTTAACATGAGGATTTGCGTAAAACTCGGCTTCAGTCTACCGTGTGCGCTTCCCAGTTACGAAACAACGAATATTCTCATGCCAAAAGCGAATGCGTTTTATGCTCAGTCGGGTGGCGTCACGCCCGTTATCAATGCGTCGGCCTGTGGGGTGATCGAAACAGCGGGCAAGCACAAACAGCACATCGGGAAAGTATTCGCAGGTCGCAATGGCATTATTGGTGCGCTTAAAGAAGACCTTATCGACACCAGCAAAGAGAGCAAAAAGGCAATTCGAGGCCTGCTAACAACGCCTTCCGGCGCGTTTGGCTCTTGCCGCTACAAGCTCCGCAGCATCGAAGAGAATCGCGCCGAGTATGAACGGCTAATCGATGTATTCAAGGCCCACAACATTCGCTATTTCTTTTATAACGGCGGCGGAGATTCTGCAGATACCTGTCTTAAAGTCTCCCAGCTATCAAAAACGCTAGGCTACCCTCTGCAAGCTATTCATGTTCCTAAAACCATTGATAACGACCTGCCCTTTACCGACAACTGCCCGGGCTTTGGCTCCGTTGCCAAATACATTGCGGTGTCCACTAAAGAAGCCGCGCTGGACGTCAAATCCATGTGCGAGACGTCCACAAAAATCTTCATTCTTGAAGTTATGGGACGACATGCAGGCTGGATTGCGGGCGCCTCGGGACTCGCCGCTGAGCAGGCAGGCGATGCGCCTCACGTCATTTTGTTCCCCGAAGTCGCATTTGACCGAGCAAAATTCTTGGCCAAAGTACAGCAAACTGTTGCGCAACAGGGCTACTGCGTCATTGTTGCCTCAGAAGGCGCGCAAACGGCTGATGGCCGATTCCTCAGCGACAGCGGCATTCTTGATGCCTTTGGTCACGCTCAGCTTGGAGGCATCGCGCCGGTGCTCGCGGATCTCATTCACAGAGAGTTTGGCTATAAGTACCATTGGGCGGTAGCCGACTATTTGCAGCGCGCTGCGCGGCATATCGCAAGCCAAACCGATGTTGAGCAAGCTTATGCAGTGGGCAAGGCGGCCGTAGAAATGGCTGTTGCTGGCAAAAATGCCGTAATGCCTTGCATTATTCGCAGCACAGGCGATCGATATCGCTGGACGATCGGGGAGGCACCTTTGGCCAAAGTAGCCAACCGCGAAAAGAAAATGCCAAAGAGTTTTATCAGCCGCGATGGCTTCGGAATTACCGCCAAGGCGAGACGCTACTTTGAGCCTCTTATCCGCGGCGAAGCCTACCCGAGCTACAAAAATGGCATGCCCGTCTACACGCTATTGAAAAATCACGCCGTACCTCGAAAATTGAGTACTCGCTTCGACGTCTAACGGCACGACAATCGGAATGAACTCTCGATGACTGGGATAGTCGCAGCAGACAGACTCGCGTAATATACCCGCACTTTTTAACTCTGCTAATGATCAGGAGCTCAACCATGTATCAAGACGGTGAATTTTCCGCCTACCGCCGCCACCCTTGGCACGGCCTCGACGCAATGCCTAAAGGCGCTGACGAGGGCATTGTTCAGGCTTACATTGAAATGTTGCCAAGCGATACCGTGAAGTACGAGCTAGACAAGGACACTGGGTTTCTTATGGTCGATCGCCCGCAGCGAACGACAGCGACTCCTCCCGCCCTCTATGGCTTCATTCCTCGCACTTATTGTGCAGAGGAAGTTGCGAAGCGCTGCGAGCACGCCGAAGAAGCCGACGGTGATCCGCTGGATATCTGTATTTATTCAGAGCGCCTAATTGATCGCGCCGATATTTTGCTCCATGCGCGTGTTGTCGGCGGCATTCAGATGATCGATGACGGCGAAGCAGATGATAAAATTATTGCCGTGTTAGATGGCGATAATATTTGGGGCGGCGTTAACGATATTGCCGATCTCCCGCCGATTAAAACAGAACGCCTGCAACATTATTTTTCGACGTATAAAATGGTGCCTGGTAAAAATATCGATATACGCGTCGATACTGTTTACGGTCGCGAAGAAGCACTGAAAGTCATTGCTGCGGCGCAGAAAGACTACGAAAACCACTACGGCCATTTGCATACCTCAAATGCCTAAGCGTTAATTATCGAATGTAAAAAAGCAGCCTCTTTCGTGATGAAAGGGGCTTTTTTTTGGGAGTTTTTTTTGTGAGGTTTTTTTGGGAAGGGCGTTTTTTGTTGCAGTTTTTTTTGTTGCGAGAGATGTCACTGGCACCACTCTCTCTAAAGCCTAACCCCTGGAACGAGAAAAAGAGGCATCAGCTAGATAACCACGGTGGTGCAACACATTACGTCACGACGTAACGGGACAACAAACTGTCTATATGTGGTCGCACAATATGAATAAGCTCGAGGGGCTCCTCGATGACTGAATCCAATGGCTGAGCTAAGTCTCTAGCCCAAAGCGCATCCAAGACGTCTGCTGTTTGTCTCTCTCTTAGTCCTATTGTTCCTGGCCGATAGCTTAAATGCCACGGCTCAGGGGCAACGCCGCCACTATCCTCCGCATACGGTAAATAAAACCCCTCTGCATCATCCTGGAGCACTTTTTCCTGAAGCCACATTGCGAAATCGTAAAAGGGCCCCGTATGACCATACTCAGCGACACTGAGCTGCAACGCATAATCATTGGCGACTGCCGCCGAGTCCCAAACATCGAGATCAGTACCCCAATGGTGGCGGGATGTTCCCGGTAGCGCCGAAAAGCGGAGAATGGCGTGCAAGTATTGCTCTTCACTTACGCGTGTGCGTTCAATGGGTCGATCGCGCTCATCGGTAACCAGACGCTGCCCACGAGCCTTAGCGTTAAAGATAGCCAGTTGGCGCGAGTAACTGCGAAAGCTAGAAGCCACGGCCAAGCTGAAGCCTGCGCGTTTAGCCCGCGCTCGAAGAGAAGCCAACGCTTGAGCGGTTTGAGGCGCTAATAAACCATCACCACCACAGTCGATAAGATCTCTACTCGTCAGCCCACAAGCCTTAAGCGTCAATGCGTCGAGATTCATGTCGCAGCGTCCTCAACAGGTAGGATAGATACAGCCGTAAGATGCTCGGCACCAAGACCAATCCCAAAACTAACGCCAAGCCCATAAACTTCTACTCCCGCGCGCTGCGCCTCAACGAGCGCCCTCGCATACCGCGGGTCAATGGCTTGCGCGGGCGCTATTCGGTCAATAGCCTCATGTAAGGCACAAAAAATCATTACGCCTCGCTGCCCACTTGCCACTACATCAACAAGCTCCTCAACATGACGACGCGCGCGATCGCTGACCGTATCGGGAAACAGACCCAGTCCGTCACCGACATGCAAGGTCACTGCTTTGACCTCAACATACACTGCGGATGGTTCATTGCCGAGCTTGAAATCAGCGCGGCTTCGGTCGCCGTAACGCACTTCGGAACGAATCGGCGCAATTCCTGCCAGCGAAGGCAGCAAGTTTGCAGTCAAAGCCTCTGCCACGACACGATTAGCGAGGGCAGAATGAACGCAGATTAGTCCCGCCGGAGACTCGACCAACTCCAGCGTCCAAGCTAGCTTACGCTTAGGGTTATCGCTATGAGACAACCAAACCTCCCAACCTGGCTCAGCGCAGCCCGTCATTGCACCCGTGTTAGGACAGTGAGCAACCACCTCAGTCCCATCAGGCAGTGAGACGTCGGCCAGAAAGCGCTTGTAACGCCTGATCAAAGTACCCCTTTGTAACGGTGGTAACCGCATAACTCCTCCCGCTCATCACGCAAGTGTAACAAGATGGCCTTACTTAAGATCACTATTGACCACTAGATGAAAGAAAGCTGGTACAAAGGCGCATTATCTGGTAGCTTCCTTCGCCCGAAAAAGGCCGCACTGGTTGTCAGTTCACACTGCAGTGTCCCAATGCACAAGGTTACAAGGGAATATGCTATGCCTACCAAGAAGACGTCGTCAAAAGCAGCAAAATCAAGCACTAATAAAAAAGAATCTGCTACTGCTAGCACAAAGAAACCAGTGGCTAAGAAGGCCGCCGCTAAGAAAGCACCTGTGAAAAAAGCGCCTGCGAAAAAGACCGCGGCCAAGAAAGCGCCTGCTAAAAAAGCGCCTGTCAAAAAGGCCACGGCCAAGAAAGCGCCTGCTAAGAAAGCGCCTGTCAAAAAGGCCACGGCCAAGAAAGCACCTGCCAAAAAAGCACCTGTGAAAAAGACAACCGCAAAACCGACCGCGAAAGCGCCGGTTAAAACTGCATCCGCTAAATCTGCATCCGCTAAAAAGGCACCTGTGAAAAAAACAACTGCGAAAAAGACAACCGCAAAACCGACCGCGAAAGCGCCTGCTAAAAAGGCACCTGCCAAAAAGGCAACCGCCAAGCCTACCGCCAAGGCGCCTGCTAAAACTGCACCTGCCAAAAAAGCACCTGCCAAAAAGGCAACCGCCAAGCCTACCGCCAAGGCGCCTGCTAAAACTGCACCTACTAAAAAGGCACCTGTCAAAAAGGCAACCGCCAAGCCTACCGCTAAGGCGCCTGCTAAAACTGCAGCTGTTAAAAAAGGTACTCCAACTAAAGCAAAAAGCAGAAAAACAAAGGCTAGCAACGTGGCAAGGGCCGTTGGCACCGTTCAGCGCTTTGAGAATTTCAAACCCTACAAGCCCGCTCGAGGCGAGTCCTACATGAATCAGGAGCAACTTGAGCATTTTCGCCAACTATTGCTCAACTGGCGGGCAGACCTCGTTGATGAAGTAAAAGGGACTATGACCCATTTGCGAGATGAAGCGGCGAACTTCCCTGATCCAGCGGATCGAGCGACTCAGGAAGAAGAGTTCAGCCTCGAGCTGAGAACGCGAGATCGAGAGCGCAAGCTCATCAAAAAGATCGACAAGACACTCGTGCGTATTCAAGAGGACGACTACGGTTACTGTGATGCCTGCGGCATCGAAATTGGTGTCCAAAGGCTGGAAGCAAGGCTCACCGCGACGATGTGTATCGACTGCAAGACGCTCGCGGAGATTAAAGAAAAGCAAGAGCTCGGCTAACGCTCGAGTCTTGCTCGCAAACCATGTCAGAACTTGGTGCGGACCCTCTTTACCTAGATCGTTATGTAGGTCGGTTCGCTCCGTCCCCAACCGGCCCGCTTCATGCGGGCTCGATGATCGCGGCCCTTGCAAGCCATCTCGACGCCAAACGAAACGGGGGTCTCTGGCTTGTTCGCATTGACGATATCGACCCCCCACGAGAGATTCCAGGCGCGAGTCAGGGCATTTTAGAGGCCCTCAAGGCGCACGGCCTCCATCCCGATGCAATCGAGTACCAAAGCCATCACAGTGATAGGTTTACTCGAGCAATCGAGCAACTCAAACATCAAGGAAATGCGTTCTATTGCGGCTGCAGTAGAAGCTCGTTAGGCGCCGGGGGTGTATGCGTCAGCGCTTGTCAGCGCCGAGATCTCAGCGAAACGAGAACAACTAGCTTGCGCGTTATCGTGCCCCCGGATACGCATATCGAATTCGATGACGCTATTCAAGGCAAGCAGACATTTGACCTCGGCAAGCAGCACCCAAATTTTATTGTGCGTCGCAAAGACGGGCTTTTTGCCTACCAATTGGCGGCCGCCTGTGACGATGGCCAAGAGATCACTCATGTCATACGGGGCTGCGACCTCCTGGAATCGACCCCAAGGCAACTGTTCTTACAAAGCTTATTAGGGCTATCGTCGCCGCAGTACGGTCACTTGCCATTGGTATACGGCCCAGATGGCCACAAGCTGAGTAAGCAGACCGGCGCGCACGGCGTAAACAACGCTACACCCTGTGCTAATTTACGCGCAGCGGCCGAGCATCTCGGCATACCCAAAGCGCCAAGCTCGATCGGCGAACCTACGCAGCTAGTCGAATGGTATGTCGAACGCTGGCATAAAAATCGTGTACCAAGGTAACATTTTCCCGGTTTTGTTACCGAGTGAGTTGCGATAAAGTAACGGCCACTCATGGCAACAACTGTGCGGAGTATCAATTCATGCCTCACGTTCTTCTCGTCGACGATGAAGCCTATCAACGACAGTCCCTCCGCAAAATCCTTGAATCTCAGGGGATTAAAGTGGACGAAGCAGGAAGCGTCGCCAGTGCCGATCAGCAATACGATCTACTCACCTTCGATTTAGTCATCACCGAACTTCGATTACCGGGAGATCCCGGCAGTGAGCTGATTGGCTTAGCACATCCCGTGCCCGTGGTTGTCATGACCAACTACGCAAGCCTCCGCTCTGCCGTTGAGGCGATGAAGCAAGGCGCTGTCGATTACCTAGCCAAGCCTTGTGCCGCCGATGATCTACTGGCCGTCGTTCACGAGGCATTGGCGCAGCACCCTACGGTTAAAAATAACAAACAGATAGAAACTGACGCTTCGGAGAATAGCTACTTCGAAGGCACCTGCCCCCTCCTGGCAAAGCTCTATGGCAACGTCAAAAAGATTGCGCAAACGGACTCGACCGTTCTTATTTTAGGCGAGACAGGCACTGGCAAAGAACTGACGGCGCGGCGAGTCCACGAATCAAGCCCTCGCGCCAGTCGTCGCATGGTGGCCGTTAATTGCGCCGCCATCCCCGATACGCTTATCGAGTCCGAACTATTTGGCTATGAGAAAGGTGCTTTCACCGGCGCCAACACCAACCGCATCGGCTTAATTGAAGCGGCAGATGGCGGCACATTGTTCTTAGACGAAATCGGCGAACTTCCTCTGGCAGCACAAGCGCGACTACTTCGATTCATTCAAGAGGGTGAGATTCGGCGTATTGGTGCGGTTACCAGCAAACGAGTGGACGTGAGACTCATCTGCGCAACACATCGAGACCTTGCCCAGCTCGCTCAAGACAACGAGTTTCGTCAAGATTTGTATTATCGTATTAACGTTCTGCGTCTCGTCATTCCACCTCTGCGTGCACGAGGAAATGATATTAGAGCTATGGCTGAGTGGTTCGCCGGCTCCATAGCTAAACGGCTGGGACAGCCAGAGAGGCGCCTAAGTGATCATGCCTTGGAGTCGGTGTTGCGTTATCAGTGGCCTGGCAATGTTCGTGAGCTTGAGCATGCCATTGAGCGCGGCGTAGTCATGGCCGAAGGCGCGGAGATCGAAGTCGGCGATCTCGGAATACAACACGCGTCTCCGATAGCTCGATTAGTTCCAGCGGACCGTGGCCGTGCCACGCAAACCGGCCAAAACTCCGAACCTCAGAGCGATACCAGCGCGGCAACGGATGAGGAGCTCTCCCTAGAAGACTACTTTCACCGGTTTGTCATCGAGCATCAGGAGTCGATGTCAGAGACACAGCTCGCACAAAAGCTGGGGATTAGCCGAAAATGTCTTTGGGAGCGCAGACAGCGTTTTAATATTTCGAGAAAAAAAGCGCCCAAACAAAAACCCGCTTAAAATTACACCTGACAAGCGCCACGATAGGTAACACCGAGGGTGATGAAAGGTAACAGCAGGAACACGCAGAGCGCCCTTTTAAATAGCGCATTAAATACTACTTAATCTAACCACCTGATTAACAACATATTTTTTCAAGTGGCACAGGTCATGCTACCAACAGGGCAGAGCTAAAATAACAATAATCGGCCAAATAACAATAAAATGCGTCACAACGGACCTGGGTGGGGAAGGAAACTTCCCCATTTTTATTTATAGAGTCCGATAATTTCAAAAAGTTCCTCCCTACCAAAGATTACTCTCCCCACCGACGCCGTAACTTAGTAGACTGCTGGCCACGTCAGCCTTTACTTAGAAGGACGTTCATTGAGGGTCATAGACAAAGCCAGTCACGGCATCGATCAGGCAGCGATAAGTCGCGCAGCCCTGAGCGTCGTTCATCGCTTACGAGAAGGTGGCTTCGAAGCCTATATCGTGGGCGGTGCGGTTCGCGATCTGCTCATCAACGGGCAGCCAAAAGACTTTGACGTTGCGACTAACGCAACACCCGAGCAGACGAAAGCTTTGTTTAGAAGCGCCCGGATCATCGGCCGCCGCTTTCAGATTGTCCACGTGCGACAGGGCCGGGAGATTATTGAGGTCACTACCTACCGCGGGCATCATGACAGCGATGAAGCCAAACCCTCGACAAGCAAACAATCGGAAAAAGGCCTGCTGCTGCGGGACAACGTTTACGGCTCACTCGAAGACGACGCGAAACGGCGAGATCTCACTGTTAACGCAATGTACTACGACCCCGATGATGAAAGCGTCCTCGATCAGCAAAGCGGTTTAAAAGACATTGAGGCTCGCCTCATTCGAATTATTGGCGATCCCGCGACGCGATACCGCGAAGATCCTGTACGAATGCTGCGAGTAGTAAGGTTTTCAGCGCGACTTCAATTCGATATTGAATCTGAAACGGCTGAAGCGATTGCTGTTTGCGGGCCACTGCTCAGCGAAATCCCGGCTGCACGGCTGTTCGACGAATTTCTCAAATTGTTCATGTCGGGGTACGCAAAAAGCACCTTCTTACTCCTGTGCAACTACGACTTACTCCGCTACCTGACCCCAGAGGCAGCCGACAGGATCGCTAAGGAACCGCGATTCAAGCAGATGGTTACAGCGGCGATGCAGAGCACTGATCAGCGCGTGCGAAAAGATCGACCCGTAACTCCCGCCTTCTTACTCGCAGCCATGCTTTGGCCAGCTGTTCAGCCTCGCTACGAGGCGCTGGTTCAAGCTGGTGAGCCACAAGCGCAAGCGATGAATAGCATCGGCCAACAGGTTACGGCCGAAACTTGTCTGCACACAGCCATTCCGAAGCGTTTTTCAATCCCGATGCGTGAAATGTGGGAGATGCAAGGGAAGCTTGAAGCGCGAAAGCCTAAGCGTATCGTCGACATCATGAGTCAGCGACGCTTCAGAGCAGCCTATGATCTGCTTTTACTCAGAGAACAAGCTGGCGAGCAACTCGACGATTGCGGCGTTTTTTGGACAGAACAACAGCAACTAAATCCAGATGTTGTCGGCACCGCACCGCCCAGAGAGGACAGCAAACCCACTCGCCGACCACGTAGACGGAGACGCCAGTGAACTGCGCCTATATCGGCTTAGGTGCCAATATTGGCGACCCAATTAAGCAGTTGCAGCAAGCCCTTGACGCTTTGTCATTGGCGCCAAAAACGCGAGTCATCAAAACAGCAGCCGTTTACCGCTCAGCACCCATGGGGCCGCAAGACCAACCCGACTTCTACAACACCTGCGCCGCACTGGAGACACAGCTCAGTGCGCACGAACTATTGAGTGAGCTGCAGAACATTGAAAGAACCATGGGTCGAATCAAGCGACGCCATTGGGGTGAGCGGTGCATAGATCTAGACCTTCTCCTTTACGATCAGCTAAACCATCACTGCCCAATATTAACGTTACCGCACCCCGGTATTGGTGAGCGCGACTTCGTTCTTGCGCCGCTTATAGAGCTTACTGGCAGTGATTACGTAGTTGTCGGTAAAGACTCTGTTGGCGACATGTTTAAGCGCCTTACGAGTGTATCTGTGACCAAACTGCCCGCAACGCTGTCGGCTGCCAGTTCCAGCAGGGATTGCGCTCATGCCCACTGAAACCTCCATGACGCCCGACCTAAGCCTCGACCTAACCCTCGACCTAAAAGGACGTGCTCTGCCAGGCTATATAGCCATTGAAGGCCCAATTGGTGTTGGTAAAACAACGCTCGCACAGCGCTTAGCGCGTCTTTTTAACTACGATACCTTGCTTGAAGATGCCCATGAAAATCCCTTCCTAGAGCGCTTTTATCAAAACAAAGCCGACGCGGCATTAGCAACACAGTTATTTTTCCTATTTCAGCGAGCTCAGAAGATTCAAGACTTACGCCAGAATGACATTTTTGAACCCGTTCGAGTGTCCGATTTTCTCATCGAGAAAGACCCGCTTTTTGCTCGGGTTAATCTGGATAGCGATGAATATGCGCTCTATGACAAGGTTTATAAGCAACTGACGATAGACGCGCCCGCGCCTGACCTGGTGATTTATTTACAGGCATCACCCGATCGCTTGCTCGAGCGTATCGAGCAACGTGGAGCCGTGAACGAACACCGTATCGATCGGCATTACTTAGAACAACTGAATGAGGTTTACAGCGACTTCTTTCACTACTACGATGCCGCTCCGTTGCTCATCGTCAATGCCAATGAAATTGACTTAGTGAAAAGTGACACGGATTTTGTCCAACTCGTTGACTACTTATTGGATATTCGCAGTGGTCGGCACTATTTCAACCCGACATTCTTCGGGTAATCTGGCATTCTTAACGAAGATGTTACTGAAATACACTCTGGGGACCAGCAATGAGTAAGCGCGTAACCATCAGCACACTAGATGCTATGAAGGCGGCAGGCGAAAAATTCGTCATGATTACCGCTTACGATGCGACTTTCGCGCGCTTGGTCAGCGAAGCGGGCGCGGAAACCATCTTGGTCGGTGACTCTCTTGGCATGGTGCTACAGGGCCATGACACAACGATACCCGTCACTTTGGACGATATGGTCTACCACACAAAATGCGTGGGTAGAGCTCGCCCTCACTCTCTCGTTGTTTCAGACATGCCCTTTATGTCCTACGAGACCACAGAACGCGCATTAACGTCTGGCGCTGCGCTGATGCAAGCCGGCGCGCAGATGATCAAAATGGAAGGGGGTACTTGGCTTAGCGACAGTATCCATAAGCTGGTGGAGCGAGGCATACCCGTGTGTGCTCACCTTGGCTTAACACCTCAGAGTGTGAATGTGTTTGGCGGTTATCGCGTTCAAGGTCGAACACCAAAGGAAGCAAAATCTATTCTTGCTGACGCAGTGGAGATTCAAGATGCTGGCGCTAGCATATTGCTTCTTGAGTGCGTGCCAGAACACCTCGCGGCAGACATTAGCTCCAAACTCGATATCCCGGTTATCGGTATTGGCGCAGGCGCGGGTACTGACGCCCAGGTACTGGTACTGCACGATTTGCTTGGGTTGTCTGAAAAGACCGCCAAGTTCGTACAAAACTTCATGCTCGAGCAAGGGTCTGTACAAGAGGCGCTCAAGGCGTTTGTAGAAGCGGTGAAGTCTGGTAAGTATCCTCGCGAAGAACACGTCTATAAGTAAGGCGAGGACAACGCAGATTGAAAACCATTGATAGCAGCGCCGAGCTGACGGCCTACCTAGCCGACATCAAAGCAGGAGGTTCAACCGTAGCCTTTGTGCCCACGATGGGCAATCTGCACGCCGGGCACTTGTCGCTTGTTCAGCAGGCAAAGTTACGAGCAAATATCGTTGTCGTATCTATCTTCATCAATCCAAAGCAGTTTGGCGCTAATGAAGATTTAGCGTCGTACCCCCGCACGCTGCAAGAAGACTTGAAACAGCTCGATGCGCTTCAAACCGACGTTGTGTTTACACCAAACGATAAAGACATTTATCCTGAGGGAGTCCAATCACACACCGTCGTCACCGTTCCGGAGCTCACCGACGTACTTTGTGGCGCCAGCCGTCCTGGGCATTTTGACGGTGTCTCAACGGTCGTTTGCAAGCTTTTAAACGTCGTGAAGCCGGATGTCGCCGTCTTCGGTGAGAAAGACTTACAGCAGTTGCTACTCATCAAAAAAATGGTACGCGACTTAGCCATGGGCGTTGACATTGTCGGGATCGCAACCGCACGCGCTGACGACGGGCTGGCATTAAGTTCACGCAATGGCTACTTGAGTGCTGACCAACGCACTAAAGCACCAGCGCTTTATCGTGAACTAGAGCGCGTTCATGAAGCGATAACCGCTGGACGGCGTGATTTCGATACCCTTTGTCGTGAAGCGGTGCAGCGGCTCACCAAAACAGGGTTTACACCCGACTATGTAGAGGTAAGGCGGCGCAGTGATTTGGCGTCAGCACAGGCAGAGGATACTGAAGTAGCTATTTTTGGCGCTGCAAGTCTTGGTAGTACCCGCCTCATTGATAATAGGCAAGTCGACCTCAGTACTGCCTCTACTCGGTAAACGTCAGCGATACTTCGCCAAAATAAGCAGCTCCGCCCGTCACAGCAACAATACGCAAAGCGTCGTCGCTTGCGATAGGCTCCTGGCCTAAAAACATCCAGTCACGTGTATTATTGCTTTGGCGCTGAGCAGCCAGAGGCGGCCTATCACCGGACGATCGCAACCCCACCAACAGCGACTCTAGGGGTAACGCAGATTGGATATAGATAGCTCCTTCGTTGTCCACCTTACCCACCGTCAATGTCAGTATGAAATCTCCATTGCTCACCCGGCATTCACCCCCTTCATAGCGGCAACCGGATCGTTCTAGCAATGGGTAAGCCTGCCCTGATTCGGCAACCTCAGACTCGGCAAGATCACCCGCTAACCAGCCTACAGCGTACCAGCTGGCGATGGCCAGAATAGGCGCCACCAGCAGTGCTATAACAACATGCTTGTCAGTAAACACAGACCTTTTTGACGTCGATTCAGCCATTGATTTAACACCTAACGTCGCGAGCGATCATTCACATCAATGATCAACATGTAGCACGTCTGAGCCCACCGGAACGCGAATATCTTCGACGAGGTCTCGAACTCGCTGAGGCGGCGCGGGTGTCCACTGACTAATTGCGATAGCCACGGCAAAATTAACCATTGCACCCACCACACCAAAGGCATTGGGCTCGATACCAAAAAACCAATTGCTGCCCCAGTCTTCTAAGTATCGCCAGTCGGCAACAAACATGATGCCCTTATGCTGGAACACATAAAATAATGTGATACCAATGCCTGCCAGCATTCCGACAACAGCACCCTCACGAGTGACCTTAGTAGAAAAGATACCCATCATTAATGCCGGAAAGAGTGATGATGCAGCCAAACCAAAAGCGAGCGCCACCGTGCCTGCGGCAAAGCCTGGTGGATGCAAACCCAAATAGCCGGCACCCGCGATGGCCAGGGCCATCGCGCCACGAGACGCGTTAAGCTCGGCCTTCTCAGAGATATTGGGCATGAACGTACTCTTCAATAAATCGTGCGAAATGGCCGACGAGATTGCCAGTAACAAGCCCGCTGCTGTCGACAGCGCAGCTGCAAGACCGCCGGCTGCGACCAGTGCAATAACCCAGTTCGGAAGCTGGGCAATTTCAGGATTGGCAAGAACCAAAATATCGCGATCCAGCGTCACTAATTCATTACTCTCGGGATCTGCATTGTACTGAATACGGCCATCGCCATTTTTATCTTCGATCGCCAAAAGGCCTGTCTTCTCCCAATTGCGAAACCAGTCAGGTCGCTTATCAATCTCTAGATACTGCCCAGGAGAAGGCTCAATGGTTTGCATGATATTCAAGCGCGCCATGCCGGCGACGGCCGGCGCCGTCGTGTAAAGAATAGCAATAAATACAAGCGCCCAACCTGCCGAACTGCGCGCATCCTTCACTTTAGGAACGGTAAAAAATCGGATAATAACGTGAGGCAAACCCGCCGTGCCGATCATTAACGACGCGGTGAAAGCAAACATATTGAGGGTACTGATACGAGTCTGCGTTGTGTACTCGGGAAAGCCCAGCATTTGAACGGTTTGATCAAGTTTATCCAGCAAAAAAGTATCGGTGCCAACCAAAGTACTGCCCAAGCCTAGCTGAGGAATGGGATTCCCAGTCAACTGTAAACTGATAAAGATTGCGGGAATGGTATACGCCAAAATCAGTACGCAATACTGTGCGATCTGGGTATAGGTAATGCCTTTCATGCCGCCCAAAACGGCATAGAAAAATACGATGATCATGCCGGTATATAAACCGGTAGCGTAATCGGTCTCCAAGAAGCGCGAGAATGCCACACCGATGCCTTTCATCTGACCAATCACATAGGTCACCGAACAAATAATCAGGCAAATCACTGCAACAATCCGGGCTGCATCGGAATAAAATCGGTCGCCAATAAATTCGGGCACCGTGAACTTGCCGTACTTCCGCAAGTAAGGTGCAAGAAGCATCGCGAGAATGACATACCCGCCAGTCCAGCCCATCAAGAACACCGAACCACCATAGCCCATAAAAGCGATCAGACCGGCCATACCGATAAATGACGCTGCCGACATCCAATCGGCCGCTGTGGCCATGCCGTTAGCAATCGGATGTATACCCCCACCGGCAATATAAAATTCTTTCGTCGAGCCCGCGCGCGCCCAAATCGCAATGCCGATATAAATGGCGAAAGTGAAGCCGACAACCAAGTAAGTAGTGAACGCCAAATCCATTAATCGCGCTCCTCAACATTGAATTCTTTGTCGAGCTTATGCATCGCGTGGGAGTAATAGAAGATCAATGCGATAAACGTATAAATTGAACCTTGCTGAGCGAACCAAAACCCTAATTTATAACCGCCAACGTGTATCTGATTGAGCACATCGACAAGTAGCACGCCGCAGCCGAAGCTAACCGCAAACCAGATAAGTCCAAGTTTGAACATCAGCGCTTTATTCCTGCGCCAGTACTCTCGAGCACTGGCCTCTGACAAGTGTGACATTATTATTCTCCAGAGTTTTAGGTCGCTAGAGCGTACATAATAGCTGCTAGCCTGTATTTAATACTAATAAGATAAATTAGAGGCACCAAAGTACAGCGCGAGCTTTATACTATTTGCACATACTTATTTGATCGAACATGGAGATCATCGATGCCTGATCACGGCACTTACCCAATACCTCCCCAGTTTGCCAATGCGCATATCACCCCCGAAAGCTACGCGACCATGTATCGGCAGTCGCTAGAGGACCCCGACACATTTTGGGCGCAACGCGCAAAGGAGTTTTTAAGCTGGGATCAGGCTTGGACCCGAGTCTCAGACAACGATATTAGCCGAGGCAAAGCCAATTGGTTTGTCGATGGCAGGCTCAACGTTTCGGTCAACTGTATCGATCGACATCTTCCAGAGCGCGCCGAACAAACAGCGTTAATTTGGGAGGGCGATGACCCGTCCCAGAGCTCACATATTAGCTATTCAGAATTAAAGAATAAGGTCTGCCGCCTCGCCAACGTATTGCGTGATCGAGGGGTTCAAAAAGGCGATAGAGTCTGCATTTATATGCCCATGATTCCCGAGGCTACCTACGCCATGCTGGCATGTGCCCGGATCGGCGCGGTGCATTCGGTGGTCTTCGGAGGTTTTTCTCCAGAAGCGCTACAGAGCCGCATCAATGATGCCGATTGCCGCATGGTCATTACCGCCGACGAAGGCGTACGCGCCGGCAAAAAAATCCCACTGAAAGCCAATGTCGATATCGCACTACAAAGCTGCTCAGACGTAGATTCAGTCATAGTGGTTAACCGAACAGGCGGCAGTATCTCTTGGGTTGAAGGCCGCGACGTTTGGTATCACGAGGCCACGGCCGCAGCAGCCAATGAGTGTGCGCCCGAAAGCATGGATGCAGAGGATCCCCTGTTCATTCTGTATACATCAGGCTCTACGGGCAGCCCTAAAGGCGTTCTGCACACAACCGCTGGCTACCTACTTCAGGCGGCAATGACCTTCAAATATGTGTTTGACTACCAAGAAGGCGAGGTTTGGTGGTGTACAGCCGATGTCGGCTGGGTCACCGGCCACACGTACATCGTTTACGGCCCGCTCGCCAACGGCGCAACCTCTCTTATCTTTGAAGGCGTACCAACTCACCCCGATGGCGGCCGCTTTTGGGAGGTTATCGATAAGCATAAAGTCAATCTGTTCTTTACCGCGCCCACGGCTATTCGTGCACTCCATGCATACGGCGATGAGCTGGTAAAGAAGCATTCTCGTGCGAGTCTCAGACTATTAGGCTCGGTGGGTGAACCCATCAATCCTGAAGCCTGGGAATGGTATCACTCAGTTGTTGGCGACGGACGCTGCCCAATCGTCGATACCTGGTGGCAAACGGAGACCGGCGGGATCATGATTACCCCTCTCCCCGGCGCTCACGCATTGAAACCGGGCTATGCCAGCTTTCCATTTTTCGGTGTAGAGCCCGTCATACTTGATGAGGCAGGGAGGGAGCTTAGCGGTGCAGCGGAAGGCTACCTCGCTATTAAGCGTTCATGGCCGGGCCAAATTCGCACCGTTTATGGCGATCACCAGCGCTTAATCGACACCTATTTCAGCACCTATCCGGGCTATTATTTCACTGGTGACGGTGCATTACGAGACGCTGACGGGTACATCCGTATCACCGGCCGGGTCGATGACGTACTTAACGTGTCAGGACACCGAATGGGGACTGCTGAAGTTGAAAGTGCGCTTGTTGAGC
>Ga0209654_1001414_pt1 | contig 19139 bp, 14 predicted proteins | sample SaaInl1SG_22_DNA_FD_184646 | JGI IMG/M metagenome (GOLD analysis project Ga0209654, IMG submission 184646) | Marine microbial communities from expanding oxygen minimum zones in the Saanich Inlet - ESP_161SG_22_DNA (SPAdes) (version 2) | ecosystem: Environmental > Aquatic > Marine > Intertidal... | reverse complement strand
TTCCGAACAGAGAAGTTAAGTCCAATTGAGCCGATGATACTTGGGTAATACCTGGGAAAGTAGGTCGCCGCCACTATATTAAAGCCTCTCCAATTCTCGGAGAGGCTTTTTTTTATGGATAGTTTTTAAGATAAGTCAGTTATAATGTTGTAACTACAAGATGTAATTGGCTGTGTACGAGACTAGGCGGGCTAGATATGCAAAATATGCTATATCGTAAAAAAGGAATTATCCGTACACTTCTAATTCTCAGGGGGCAGAACAGTACTTAAGGCCAATTATTATTTAGCTTGGATAGGACGATGAAAAGACGCAAACGGTAGTCCACAGCACAGATAGGCCTAGTAGAGCTAGGCTGTTAGAGGCAGCGGCACAGAGCCACCGCACCGCCTATAGCCTACTGCCTAGCTAGGTGAGGACTATAAATGTACATCCCGAGTATTGTCCCCATAAAAACAATAGTAAGCTTGTAAGATATATTCACGCAGTATTAATAACTATCGGGTTGTACTATTTTGAGTATCTCCATCCACAGCGGCCTAGTATACATTTGCAATGCTGCTTGGTGTAGAATTTTATTTTTGAATCGCGTTTGGACTATCCGATCAACACCCTTAGTTCGTCTAATTTCTGACGAAGGTTTTTGAAAAACTGGTAACGCAGTTTTTCAGATACTTCGCTGAGTAGTATGGATTTGAGCCGTATCTGCTCTACCCAGTGGGTGCATTCTTGCGAGAAGTGTGGGCTAAATGACATCAATGAGTTGAAGGAATTGAAGCTTACGTAGGTGTAAGTTTTATTATTGAATTCGGCTTGTATACAGTTGTTGCTCAGAAATATATCACTCTGATACATTTCGAAATCACTGCTTATGGCTCCCTTGGGTGTTTGTACTACTTTTTTGCCGAGTTGTGCCTCTTGCTCAAGCTTATCGAGCAGGTACTGTACATCATCACATATTGCGGTGGCACTTTCCTTACTTACAAAAAGACCAGACTCGTGGTAGTACTGTATTTGTTTTATGGTGCTGTCCAGTGTTTCGGGAGCCCATATTTCGGTGCTGGATACGCCGTGGTAGTACTTGTATATATTGTCGGTGATGGTTTCGTAGTCATCTAGCTGTTCGTAGGCGTCAAATTTTTTTTGTTTGAAGTCTTCGAGGTTCAGCACACTACGTTGCCAAAAGAAGAGCTTAAATCGACTCAGACTCTTAAAACCAAATTGCCTAAAGTAGGGAAGATCCATATTGGTCATGGTAATCTTGGCGGACTCAGCACCCAATCGAGAGAGGGTTTTAAGTTCTTGTTCGATGTTTTTAAGGTATTCCAAGATATGAAACTTGCTTTGAAACATGGCATTGAACTGAAATGGCACCAACTTGCCTTGATAATTGATCACGGAGTCGAAAGATATATTGAAGTGTTGGCAGATCTTCTGAATCTCATCAAAGGATAACGCCGTATCTCCACGCATACGACGATAGGCAGCATCGGTATTTACACCTAATAGTTCCGACAGTTCGGCGGCAAGACTCTTTGCTCCTATGCGTTCTTTGCATTGGTTGATAAGTACGGCTTGGCTCATTTTTTTTATTGATTTTTACAAATATATATATATTTCAGTTTGTATTTTATTAAATTGTAATATCGGTTCATTTTAGATAAAGTTTTATCCTCGAAAAAAGCGATGATGGACTCTTTATGTTATTATTATATATAAATATTAATTGGATTGAGTATGGTGTTTTAATATTCGATTCTATTTCGAGCTGTAGCTGCTGCACCTTTGAACTATCAAAATGTAAGAAACATAGAAAAAGAATAAACCATTAAAAGTATATCACATGAAAAAATCAATTTTAACAGTAGTATTAAGTGTAATGTCACTATGGGCAGTGGCTCAGAATCCTAAGTTAGCGGTTATCAGCTTTGATGCATTGGGAGGTTCGTTTGACAAGCAGCAGCTCACAGAGTTACTGCGTATAGAAATAAGCAAGCACGAAAAATATGAGATGATAGACCGCTATGAAATAGCAGAAGTACTCTCCGCAGCTAAGATAGATAACACGAGCTGCTTCAGTAAGAGCTGTCTGAAAGAGGCGGGCAAAACTCTTGAAGTAGACTATGCCATGAGTGGTAGTGTAGATTTACTAGGCGATGCTCTTTTTGTACGCCTGCGAATGATAGACCTCAAGGATAATACGATGAAAAAAGAGGTGGTACGCGAGTACCTAAACATTCCAGAAAAAGTAAATACAATGATCAGTATATGTGTAAACGAACTGCTGGATATACCCAATGATGAGATGATTGTAAATAGCCTGAGTAATCGCGAGAGTTATGAGAGTGCGGTAAATAATCCGTATTACCAAACACTAAGCTTGGCAGGTCCGCGTATGGGATATACGTTTTTCACAGGCGAAATGGCCGAAACTATCCGAATGCCTCGCAATGAAGGTGGATATGACGGATACCCTGCATTTTTTCAGATGGGCTACCAGTTCGAAAAACAGTATCTGAACGAGGGTAAGTGGCAAGCTCTTTTTGAGTTTGTGCCTATGGTGAGTGGTTTGGACCAAGGCCTATTTGTGCCGAGTTTTACCATTATGAATGGCATACGTAATAATAAAAATGGACTTGAGTTTGCCATTGGTCCATCGGTAAATATGAGCCGAGAGATGAATGCGTATAATATTAATAACCAGTGGATACGCAGAGACGATGTAGATATGGTAGGGAGTACTATTTTACTAGAAGATTTTGATAGTAAAAAAGTGATGGATAGTAGAGGCAATGTGACGCTACAAACGTATGTAGTAATAGCCGCAGGGTACTCGCTTAAGTCGGGCAAACTCAACATTCCGATTAATGCCTTTGTGATACCGAGTAAAAAAAGTCTTCGCTACGGATTCTCATTTGGTTTCAACGTAAGGAAGTAAAATCGTTTGACTATGAAAACTCTTTTAATCTTGAATTAACTCTTAAAAAATATGAAAGTACTAGTAACAGGTCCAGACGGTGTATTGGGCTCCAATATTGTAAGAGAACTGCTGAGCCAAAACTACGAAGTCGTGGCTATGGCAGAGAATGGTAAGGCTTCTCCCACCATAGATAGCTTGCCCATTACCAAGATAGGCGGTAACCTACTCCGTACTGACGATGTAAATCGTGCGGTATGTGGCGTAGATTATGTAATACACTGTGCAGCCCTTACTGCAATGTTTCCGGCTCGTTCGGAGGTGATAAATAAGGTAAATATAGGTGGAACACAATCGGTCATAGATGCGTGTATTACACATAAGGTAAAGCGACTCATCTATATAGGTACAGCTAATTCGTTTGCCTCCGGCACAAAGGAAAATCCGGGGACAGAGCACAATGTGTATGACGGAGCAAAATATGGCTTAGATTATATGGACTCCAAATATGAGGCTCAACTCCTCGTGCAGCAAGCGGTGAAAGAACGTGGCCTGGATGCCATAGTAATTAACCCTACGTTTATGATAGGGCCCTATGATTCTAAGCCTAGTTCGGGTCAGATGATACTCAGTGTTTTCAAAGGCAAGGTGCCCGGTTATGGAGACGGCGGCAAAAATTTTGTTGCGGTAAAAGATGTAGCACTGGCTGCTACACGTGCCCTTACGCAAGGAGAAAAAGGGAACTGCTACATCGTGGGGAATGAAAACCTCACGTACAAAGAGGCTTTTGACAAAATTTCACAGACTTTAAATTGTAAAAAAATTAGTCGTAGAGTATCCCCTTGGGCAATGAATATGTTTGGTAATATTAATTCAAGACTTGGAAGCTTGTTGGGCTATACTCCTCAAGTAACCAAGCAGTTGGCGAGGCTAGCAAGTGAGGAGCATTACTATTCCGCTAGTAAAGCTCAACGAGAATTGGGCATAACACTTACACCCATAAATGTGGCGATTGAGGAATGTTTTGAGTGGTTCAAGGCCAATGAATACGTGAAATGAGCGGAGCGTTTCAAGGTAAAGTAGCCATCATTACGGGGTCTTCGTCGGGCATAGGTAAAACTACGGCGTTGCAATTTGCAAGGCAAGGAGCCTCAGTGGTAATTAATGGTAGGAGCAAGGATAAATTGGACGAGCTAAGAGCAACGATGGAGGAAGAAGGACTCTCTGTACTAGCCATAGCCGCAGATATTACGGCTTATAAGGAATGTGAACGACTCATAGCCGAAACAGTGAAACACTTCGGGGGCGTAAATATTTTAATTAATAATGCTAGTCTAACGATGAACGACACATTTGAGAATATCCACCCAGATACATTCAATCAGGTGTTGCTAAGCAATACACTTGGGGCAATGATGCCTACTAAGGCAGCTCTATCTCAACTTAAACAATCAAAGGGGAGTGTGGTGTTCATATCGAGTTTGGCAGGGTTACACGGATTGCCTGCCGGCTCAGCGTACTGTGCCGGCAAAATGGCTCTCACAGGTTTTTGGCAATCGCTGCGGATAGAACTTGATCATACGGGGATACACTTTGGAATATGCTATGTGAGTTTTACGCATAATGATAAGGATAAGCGGATGCTCGCAGGAGCGGGAGAACTGGTGGAGGTGGATGAACGACCAGCATTGTTAAAGCAAAGTCAGGAGCAGGTGGCATCAGCTATAGTAAGGTGTGTGAGAAAACGAAAGGCAAAAGTGGTGCTGTCTCGCTTTGGTAAGTTTATTAGCGTTATGTTTCGGTATATGCCACGAATTACATTGTTCTTAGTGACACTTATCAATAACCGCCGTATAGCTGCCTAGATTCTATGCGAATTGGTTCAGATTTTGACAAGGTAACTTTTGCCGTGGGAGAGTGGCAAATGCTAGAACCTAATGCAATTATTGGTGACACCGTTTTGGCATTGGTATGTATCGGGATGGCTAATTCCATTTATCAATGGAAAACTCGTTCTCCGTATTTTAATTATTGGATTGGATTTTTTGCACTCTTTGGGTGCAGTTTATTGCTCGGCGGAGCAGGGCATACTCTGTTTAATTATTGGGGAGTTACAGGAAAATATTTTAGTTGGTTTAGCTCTATGATTAGTCTTTATCTGCTAGAAAGAGCGGTGATATCGGAGGATAGAAATTTGCGGAGAAAGAGGTGGTTAACAAGCCTTTCCAAGTTCAAAGTTATGTTGCTCATTATGGCTGAAATTATAGTTATTTCTATGGCTGACTTGAGTGTAAATCCTCATTTAGGATTACTTGTGCCTTCCATTGCTACGGCTACCTCTCTGCTGATTTACTGTGGTTTTATTGCTGCTCAGTTGGCGAGAAACGTGCATCCATCTTTCCGATACCTCTTGTGGGCATTGGTGAGTATGCTGCCTACGGCGGTGATTCAAGGGTGGAAGATAAGTATTCATCCGTTGTTTGACCGCAATGACAAGAGTCATATCTGCCTTTTGCTGATGCTTATTTTCTTTTGGAAATCGGTAAAGGGTTACTATGCCTTTCGTACTTCTACCTATGAATCATAAACGGTATAGATACCGAATGGCTATCTGCAAAGCGTAGTAAATAGATTCCGTTCGTTAATGTACTTACATCGAGAGGTAAACTGTTGCCTAGTGATCCATTCAAGATTACTTGGCCTGTTGAGCTGTAAATGTAAACTTCGTGAGTTGATGTGGAGTTGAGACGGAGTGTGTTTTGAGCAGGGTTAGGGAACAGATATAAGGAAGACGACGGCTCTATGAGATTGCGTATACCTGCGAATTTGTACTCAGCTGCCTGTGTAGCTGCAAGTGCGTTTACTTTTCCCCATCCCCATTGTGTGTCTCCCTTTTCAGGCAAATCACCCGTTCTATTATCTTCTCTCGCAGTATTGTGCAAAATACGTATTGCTTCGTCGTACCATAAGTTGGGGTTTGCTTGGAGCATCAATGCTACTACTCCTGCTGTGGCAGGGCTACTCATACTCGTACCCGAAAAACGAGAGAAAGGATAATTTTTTCCTTGAAAACTGATGTTTTGCAACAAGTCGTAATTACGATTGGTAAATGAAGAAACACTGCTGGCTACACTTACACCTGGAGCACTTACGTCTGGTTTCATACGTTCATCTATTGTAGGGCCATAGCTCGAAAAATTGGCCAAAAATCCACCTCCCACCGTTCCTCCACTAGTGCGTACTTCGCTTTGATGTGCTGCAACGGTAATGACTGAGCGTGTGCTTGCTGGCTCACCGAGGCTGTATTTATTATCTCCTTCGGCCCAACCGTCTTTCCAAGCAGTAAACGGCATTCCCCAGTTGCCTACGTGGGTGGTAAGGTCGGCCACGTTATAAAAATGTACCGTGCCTGTTGCCGCATGTGCTTTGAGAGCAATGTGCAAGGAGTTGTTCTCACTACGGATTCGAAATCGGATGGTTGGTTGAGCGTTGAGTGGATGTTGACCGTCGAGTGCTACTTTATAAAAAACAGTATCACTGCCTATCGTCATAAAGGTGTCTTTATTTACGCTGCCCTCTGTACGGAAAGTAGGTGACTCCATTAGCTTATTTTTAGCAGCGTCATATACCTCTATGCTTGCCGCAAAAGGTGAATTGTCTGTGCCCCAAGCCATAATACTTTGTCCGTAGCGGTTGGGGTCGCTGCTTCTCCAAAAATCAATTTTACTTCGCAGCGTGTCTTCTCTAAATTCTTTTTTAATATGAAAAGTTATGTCTCCATTATTCCCACCTGATGTGACAAAAATTACTCCTTCTTGGCTTAATTCATCTATGGCTAGACTTACCAGTGAAGTTCCGTCTAACGGACCTAGATTATAAAGTCCCCAACTCATATTAATGACTAGGCGTTTGTTGAGTGTCTCTGCTTTGGTTTTCATCCATTCAAAAGCGTCTATAACGGCTGCTTCGTCTACGAGGAAAGTGACTAAGAGAAACTCTGCCTCGTAAGCTACTCCACGATGAGCAGTGCCAGCCCCACTTCCGCCCGCTATTCCGGCTACGTGGGTTCCGTGTGTCGCAAATCCATAAATGTTAGAAGTGTCACTTTGGGCAGTGAGCAGTTCTGATTCGCCCTCGTACACCGTTCCGTAATTATATCCTTGAGGTGCAGGTCCGCTTGTTTTGAATTGGTCCCAAGCAGCGATTATGCGGGTGTGTTGGAGTGCCGTATCGTAAAACATAGGGTGGGTATAGTCAAATCCCCAATCGGTTACACCTATGATCACATCTTTGCCCGTGTATCCTGCATCTAAACCGTGGCCAGTATATACACTATCTGCTCTAAGGTCTGGTATTACTCTCATTAGATTGGGCGATACACGCTGTGCCATTTCTAAGTATTCAATGCCCGCATAGGTTTCCAAAAAAGGTAAGTTGTTTTTGGTGGTACGCAGGGTTACAATGTTGCCTACTCTTGCACCTGTGGAAATGCCCAAGTGTGTTAAGGCGTCGGAATTAAATGCTTCATTTACTTTAGCTAGCAAGGCAACTTGAGCAGGTGCCTCAGTCGTCATACCCCGCGAGGCCGCGGACATTTTAGATTGAGCAAAGGAAATAAGAGTGCACAAGCACACTAAACTTATGGTTGAAAAACGACGCATGGTCCGAAGGTAAGGCTTTATCCTCGAGAATAAATGTAACTTCTTTATCCGCTCGATGATGTTAGACTATCAATGATTATAACGAGCCACGATAGGCATTCGTCTACCAGTACCAAAAGCCTTATGACTAATGCGTAGCGTAGGAGACGCTTGAAAACGCTTGTACTCATTTCGGTCTACCATTCGCACTATTTTACGTACGATATCTTCGGTAAGACCTTCTTCATCCATGGCTACTATTTCTTTCCATCCTTTTTTCTCTTCTATATAGTGAAAGAGTATTTTGTCCAAAACAGGGTAGGGTGGTAGCGAGTCGCTATCCTTTTGGTCGGGACGTAGTTCCGCACTTGGTTCTTTATTTATGATTTCGTAGGGAATTACTTCCCCATATCTATTGATGAATCGAGCGAGTTCATATACTTGCTCTTTATATAGGTCACCTATTACCGAGAGGCCACCACACATATCGCCATATAGCGTACTGTACCCTACTGCACTTTCGCTTTTGTTGCTGGTATTGAGCACCATATTGCCAAACTTATTGCTATAGGCCATGAGTATGATGCCGCGGCTTCGTGCTTGGAGATTTTCTTCGGTTACGTTGGGCTGCGTACCTTCAAATTCGGGTGCAAGTGTTCTGTTAAAACTATCGAACACCTCTTTGATAGGAATGGTACTAAACGGCGAGCCTAAGTTTTTGGCAAGTTTATGTGCATCCACTACGGAGCCTGTGCTGCTGTATCTACTGGGCATTGTTATCGCCTTCACATTATCCGCACCCAATGCTTCTGCGGCTATAGCATGAACTACCGCACTGTCTATTCCGCCACTACTACCAAGTACTGCTTTGCTAAACCCTACTTTGCCAAAATAATCACGCACCCCCATCACCAATGCGTCATGTATGAGTCCTATGTCGTAGTCATAATAGTCTTGGTGATTGTCCTCGTATATATGGTCGCTATCCCACTTGATGACCTTGAAATCCTCTTTATAAAATTCGCATTCTTCCACGATTTCGCCCATTCTGTTGATGAACATAGAACCACCGTCAAAAAGGATATCAGTATTGCCACCTACTTGATTGACATAGAAAAGCGGCAAACCATATGTTTTAGCATTAAGCTGCATACGTGTTCGTCGTTTTTCAACGTGATTGTAACTATAAGGCGATCCACTCAGATTTATCATTACACTTGGTTTTTGAGCAATGAGCTCATCCATGGGTGTGATTTTATACAGTTTTTCGTCGTCTAGATTCCATAAATCTTCGCAGATGGTGATGGCAATTTTTTCGCCCTTGTACTCCACACATTCAAACACTTCGTTGGGTTGGAAATATCGGTATTCGTCAAAGATGTCGTAAGTGGGTAGTAGCGTTTTGTCTATCCTACGTACTAACTTCTGATCGGCATAAAAGTAAGCCGAATTGTACAGTTTCTTACCCTTAGTAAGCTTACTCCAAGCAGGTCCTCCTACTAGCACAGCTACATTTTCAGTTGCCTCGCATATCAGTTGTAGAGCTGTTTCGCATCGCTCTATGAAACTAGGGTAGTCGAGCAGATCCTTAGGTGGATAACCACATACGGCTAACTCTGAGAATATAACAATATCTACATTTTGTTCCTTAGCTTTCTCTATCTCCGCCAATATTTTGGCAGTATTCACCTCTATGTCGCCTATTCTGTAGTTAAGTTGAGCTAAAGCAATTTTCATAAATGTATTGAGTTTTAGAATAAGACTCCTAATGATAGAGCTAAGTAGTTATTGCGACCGTCCGCAACCTCGTCTTTTACGAAAATGTCAGTAAAACTATTGGAGAAACGCAAACCTCCTTGTAGGTAGGTGTCTCCTGCCATTTTATATTCTACACCGCCGCCTATAATTAAAGGAAAGCGAAGCAAAAAAACCTTATCGTCAAAATCGTGGACCGTAAATAACTCGCCATCGGTATCGTTTACTTTGAAATCTGTAGGGTCTTCGTCTGCTACTTCTTGAGGTAAAGCTCCATCTATACTTGCTCTAGCATTGAGCCCAAAACCGGGGGAAAACCCAAAGTTACCAAAATAGGTCATATTGCCTACGGGTTTAGTGTGGAACTTTATAGCAATTGGCAGTTCTAAGTATTGGATATTATAACTATAGTTAAGTGAAGATATGGTATCTGTAGTTGGGAATTGAGTAAATGCCTGTGGAGTGTTTACGGTCATTTTACTTTTAATATTGCTTAATAAAAGTTCGGCCTTGACTGCGTAACTCTCGTGAAAATTATACTCTCCCATTACACCATAACCAAAACCCATCGTAAGACCCTTATTGTCGATGGTTTTATTGGTACCCTTAAGCCATCCAATATTAGTCGCAGCCTTTAGTCCAAATCTCAATTTATCTTGTGCAAAAGATAATTGCGTAACTAGCATACCTAAAGTTAGTATTGCAACGTTTCTAATATTCATATAAATAGTGTTTAGGTTTTAAAATTTTTGCGAAGGTAATGTTTAAAGTTCGATTTTTTTTTAGTGCGGGAAGTGTCCTACTGATGCTCCTAGTTTTCAATAGCTGTACAAACTATGAACATACAAAAGATCTATCTGGCATAGAGCTGGAGCTAGAGCTTGTTCGTTTTGAGCAAGACTTATTTGCTTGTAAAAGTGTAGATGATATTATGACTTTAGCTGAATCGCACCCTCAGTTTTATGATATATACACGGGCAATATAGTGGCGGCTAATGTGCAGCGTATGGGTAGCACGCCTGCAGATGTGGCCGTGGAGCTATACAAGTATATTTCACATCCAGATATGGATTCGCTTTACAGCCTTACACAACAATCGTATGCAGATTTTGGCAACCATAAAGGGGAACTAGAAATTGCCGCCAAGTATATCGCTTACTATTTTCCTGAGGATGAAATAACACAACTAACAACATTTGTGAGTACGTTTCAGTACGGGGCGGTATATGACCAAGAGAATAAATCCTTTGGGGTAGGGCTGGATATGTACTTGGGTAGAAATTTCGAAGTGTACGCAATGCTCAATCCTCAGAATTTCCCTGCTTACCGAATCAACAAGTTTGAGCCCTATCGCATAACGCCCAATTGTGTGCAAAGCTATGTAGAGTATAAGGTGCCAACGTTTCCTATGGCCAAATTCATAGACCAAGCAGTAGCCGAAGGCAAAAAGCTATACTTATTAGATTTACTCTTGCCTAAACATCACGACTCACTTAAAATCAACTATATGGATGGGCAAATAGAGTGGTGTGAAGATCAAGAAGAAAATATTTGGAAATACCTGATAGAGGAAGAGGTGCTTTTTAGTTCAGATAAGAATGAGTTTCAACGCCATTATTTTAATGAGGGGCCTTTTACCACCCCATTTGGCAATGAGAGTCCGCCTCGAACAGGGGCTTGGGTGGGCTGGCAGATCGTACGTAGGTATATGAAAGCCAATCCTAAGGTCTCTATTCAAGAGCTGCTAGTAAACAGAAATCATCAAGCTATATTCCAAGGGAGTGGATATAGGCCTTAGGAAAAGTCTATTGGAAGATGTACTCGCCTTGAGCAGAGATGCGGTAGGGTGCCAATGTCTTGTTATGTTCAAATAAGTCATAGCCTTTTTTGAGCTGACTCCAAAAATCGTGAAGATCCGTATCGCTAAACTGCTTTCTGAGCATGGTAAAGTTAGTGTCGGTGAGTCGAGCAGGGAAAATGTGTATCGGAATGTTTTCTTGATCGCGAGTTTTAGCCTCTACGCAAAGCACATAAAGTTCCTTAATCCACTCATCTGTAATGGGTATGCAGCCCACAGTGCTACATCCTCCGTGTATGAATATCATACCACCCGGATTCTGTCTATCTGCAAAAACTAGATCACTTGCATTGGGGTAATCTACTTGTAGTGATAAGAAGTAATTACTACTAGGGTTAAACTTGCTTAGTGAGTAAAATCCCTCTGGAATTTGCATATCGCCTTCTTTGCGTTTGGGCCCTAATTGTCCTACATTGTTGCAGAACTTGTAGGTGGTTATGAGCTTGTATTTATTTTCATTTTTGTTCTTAGCCCATACCTCCAGATCTTCCTCAAATTTGAATGCTCTAATGAATATATCGCAATTAAATCTATTTATGTTTTGTGCACGGAGTTTGGCGTAAGCATCTTCGGCTTTATCTCTATAAGCTTGAAAAACGGTGTAATAGTCCAACTGCTGATCTTTAAAATTGGGATCGTGATCTGCCGTGAATGACATAAGTAATATGGTGAATCCTAGTAATATCTGCTTCATAGGTATGTGCTACGGATAACGTTCTACATTGCGAAAACGTGTGTTTACGCTTGAGAGCGTTATTTTTTTTTCTTCTTTTTAGATTTTTTCACTTCCATGTTTATGAGACTTTTCCAGTCGTCTTTACCGTCGTCGGCGAGTTCTACTGTTTCGCTGTATTCACTGCGGGTTACTGTTGCTCTGGTAATAGGTACAGTGGTGTAATCCTCTATAGCAGTCAAATATTCTTTTTCTTCTTTGGCACAAAAAGAAATAGCCTTTCCCTTGGCTTTGCCTCGGCCTGTTCTTCCAACGCGGTGTACGTAGTTTTCGGGCACTTCGGGTAAGTCATAGTTTACCACATAGTCTACACCTTCTATATCTATTCCTCTTGCAGTTACGTCTGTTGCTATGAGCAGTTTGCAGGCTCCCGTTCTGAATGCGAGTAGAGCTGTTTCTCGGTCTTGTTGCTCCTTATCACCGTGTATAGTAAGGCAGTCTATGGCTACGCGTTCCATGGCTGATTTTACCCTTTCTGCTCTTACCTTGGTGCGTACAAATACTAAAAATTTGAGGTTTTCATTTTCTTGTATCAATCGCTGTAAAAAGAACCGTTTATCATCCATTTCCACAAAAACCATCTGGTGGTTTACGTTTTTGCTTACCGGGTCCTTGGGCGATATCTGTATGCGTATAGCCTTGCTGCTCACCATTTTGTAGGCTTGCTTTTTTATCTTTTTGTTAATGGTTGCTGAGAAGAAAAGGGTCTGTCTTCGTTTGGGTAGTTTCCGCACTAAGTCGTCTATATCTTTCGCAAAACCAAGGTCGAGCATGTGATCGGCTTCGTCCAGTATGAGTACTTCTATTTTTTCTAGTTTCAGGTAGCCTTGACTTACCAAGTCAAACATTCTTCCAGGAGTACTTACGATGATGTCCATCCCCTCTATGAGTTTGTTAATTTGATATTCCTGCTCCACTCCGCCGTGCAAGCACAAGGCTTTTACTTTTGTGTTTTTACCTATTTGATTAAATACTTTGGTGATTTGCTGAGCGAGTTCGCGTGTGGGAGCCATCACTATTGCTCGTACTAAGCTTCCTCTTTCGTGTGATTTGTATTTTATCTGCTGTATTTTATCAATGAGGGGGATAGCAAATGCAGCTGTTTTGCCCGTTCCTGTTTGGGCTATGGCTAGTAGGTCTTCTCCCCGCTGAATGTGTGGTAGGCATTTAAACTGAATGTCCGTAGGACGCTTAAAACCCATCTCATCTAGGTTTTGCTTTACTTCTTTAGACAATCGATACTCCTCAAATTTCATTTGTAATGCAAACATACTCATTCAGTAATATGTTAATTCGATTTTATGCTTCACAAAAAAGAAAATAGGACTCTTAATTCAAGCTTTCTTGTACTTTCGTGATTGAAATATGAGTTTACACGACTTACGCTTAGAAGTAATGGCTACCATAGGTAATTCTATGGACGAACTATTGGCTAAATTTTTGAAACCGATAGAGAGCAATTGGCAACCTGCAGACTTGCTACCCGACTCTAGAAACCCCGAGTTTTTTGATGAGGTAAAAGAGATTCAAGAAATTTCTAAAGCAATGGATTATGACTTGCTTACGGTATTGATAGGAGATACCATAACGGAAGAGGCACTGCCCACTTACGAAACGTGGCTTATGGACGTGGAAGGGGTGAATCAGCAGTACAATAACGGTGAGCCCAATGGCTGGAGTAAGTGGGTGAGAGGTTGGACAGCGGAAGAGAATCGTCACGGAGATTTGCTCAATAAGTACTTATACCTATGCGGTAGAGTAGATATGCGAGAAATGGAAGTTTCCACGCAACACCTTATTAATGATGGCTTTGACATAGGTACAGGCACTAATCCGTACAAAAATTTTGTGTACACTAGTTTTCAGGAATTGGCAACTAATATATCTCATCGTAGAGTAGCTACATTGGTAAAACAGACAGGTAATACACTCTTAGCTAAAATTAATGGAATAATTGCTGCTGATGAAGCACGTCATGCATCTGCTTATTCTGCCTTTGTAAAACGTATTTTTGAGTTAGACCCTAGTCAAATGATGACAGCTTTTGAGGATATGATGAGACGCAAAATCGTAATGCCGGCTCACTTTATGCGTCAGAGCGGTGATAAGGTAGGTGAGTTATGGAGCCACTTTAGCGATGCAGCCCAACGTACTAAAGTATACACTGCTCAAGATTATATAGACATACTTAGTTCATTAATCAAAGATTGGCAAATAGAAGGTATGCTTGATCTCAACGAGGCAGGAGAAAAAGCAAGAGACTATCTCGTTGCACTACCGGGGAGGTTGCAACGCGTAACCGATAGAATGGCCGAGCCAGAAAAAGAGTACGAGTTTAAGTGGATAGGGCCTCAGGTGGGCTAATTGTATCCACTTATAAGCCAAAACTTCTCAGTGGAAGTGTAACTTCACTGAATATCTTACCTTTGGGCGTTGTAATATTTTATTATGCTCAATATATCCCTTATTCAAGTTCAATACCTCATTGCATTAGATGAGCACCGCAATTTCATAAAAGCTGCAGAGGCTAGTTTCGTAACCCAACCTACACTCAGTATGCAGATGAAAAAACTCGAAGAGGAGCTAGGTGTAATTATTTTTGACAGGAGTAAACAGCCTATAGAACCGACAGCCATTGGCAAAAAAATCATAGAACAGGCACGAGTCATTTTTAATGAGACCGCACAAATAGAGACCATACTCAAGGACCATACTGGCGAAGTGAGTGGCTCGCTCAAAATAGGAGTACTACCAACGATAGCCAACTCTTTGGTACCTAGACTTATAAGTCAAATAGCTCAAAAATACCCAGACTTGAAACTTAGTATCAAGGAAGGACTTACTCACGAAATTGTAGCAGACTTGGAGCACAATAGATTGGATGTAGGTATTGTGAGTACCCCGTTGCACAACAGCGGTTTGGTAGAGCGTAGCTTGTATGTGGAGAAGTTCAGAATTTACGCTCATCCTAATCATCCTTCATATCACAAAAACAATTGGGATGCAGATGACTTGTTGAGCGATAAGTTATGGTTGCTTAGTGAGGGTAATTGTTTCAGAACACAAACGATAAACCTATGCTCCTTGCCCGATGAGCAATTGAATCATCTTGCACTCAACTATGAAAGTGGTAGCTTACAAACGCTAAAAAAAGTGGTAGACCTAGAAGGTGGAGCTACAATTATGCCTGAGTGGGAAGCGGGAGAGCTCGACAATGATTCATTGGATAACTTGAGAGCGTTCAAAGCCGATAATGCGGGACGTGAGGTAGGGATTATCTATACCAAATTTTATGCTAAAGAGAGCGTTATAGGTAAGTTGCAAGAGATGGTGATTCAAAGTTTGCCCAAGTATGTAGCTGAAAATAAAGGGCTGAAAATTATAGAACTTATCTAGACTTTGAGCAGAACTCCTGTCCTGCTGGAGCTTCTCTTTTTACCATTGAATAAGTCATCGCTTGTACTTGAGTACATTTGTGACTTCATAGGCGTAACATTATGTATGTAAAGAAGAATTTCGGGCTAAAATCACTTTGGAGATTTAGTGGCCAGCACATTATTAGGTTTACGGTATGGGGCAAGGTAGTTCCTCTTTTGTAGAAACGCTTCATTACTACGATATAGAATCATTTCAAGCCCCTTGGTTGCCTGTAAGTATAGTAGGTGCAGCCGTGGCTTTTTAGGTAGGTTTTAAAAAATAATAGTAGCTACGATAGACTCTGCGATGCACGCAAAATATGGGGAGCCATTGTAAATGCTAGTAGAGCTTGGGGAGCAAATGTGAGAGGCTATATCACAAATCAATTTACCGAAAAAAATTACTCTAAAAATGAGCTGAGTACAATTCACAAAAGACTAATTTACAATCACATAGGATGGATATACTCTCTCAGAAGTCAATTATTAGTGCCTACGCCTTGGGAACATGCCAGTCAAAATAGTTTGGTAAAAAAAAATATGCCGAACGCACCCGAGAGGTGTTTGGGGTAGGATTATTTGGCGATGATATCACAGAGAACCAACGAATATAAGCATTTGCCTGCGGAAGAGATACAGAGACTTGTAAATGCTAAAAATACAGCTACTCAAATAATGGAACTACAATCGCAAGACCTAAAACGCCTACGAGAGCAAGATTTGATAGATGATTTTAGGCACATGGAATTACAAAAGATTGTAAATCTGTTTTACACCCATCAAGGTAAAGCAGAGCGTATTAAGAAAATTCTATTGCCGAGGCAGTATGCCAGTATGAGTTTTTACTTTGCGGGCATATTTTTATTTCTTCTTCCATTTGGTTTGGTGACCGAGTTTCATGACTTGAGTGCCTGGGGAGCCTTGTTGAGTATCCCTTTCACAATAATCGTAGGATGGGTGTTTCCGATGATAGAACTTATAGGCGACTACTCAGAGAATCCTTTTGAAGGTTTGGGTAACAATGTACCAATGCTATCTCTCTGTAGGGTTATAGAAATAGACCTAAAAGAAATGTTGGGAGAAGTGCCTCCTTCTCCGATAGAAGCGGTAAATGATGTATAGATGTAAAAGAGTGTGAAGTCTGGTTTGGACTTATACTTAGAATCTTACTAAAGCTGCAAGAGAAAGACTCAGGGCAGGACAGTTATCAATCTTAAGCGAATTTAGTGCTGCCCCTTGTCTTGGTAAATCAAAAGCATTTATATGGCATTTAACGTATAACAAAATGCCGATGCTTTTCACTGGATTGAGTTTATCAGGTTCAACTCAGTGAGGGAATCTCACCATGGAATATTTTCATCTAAATATACGTCCTGTAAGTTCTGAATGCTAAAATACCCTCAGGATCTAATGCTAGGATTTGTTCTTTAGTACGAAACAATGTAACCACGTGAGAAACTATTTCCAAAAAAAATATCTGTACAGCATTAGTCGCGACCTAAGCAAAGCTTAAGCTGTTTTAGATGATTTTCTTCTTCAATTTTTGAATTTGAATTTGAAAAGAACGTAATAGATGCGGAAATTTGATGGCTGTTCTGCGAGTAGCCAGCAAAATAATCTATACAAATCTATGTCGAACAATGGGCATAAGTTTTGTCATGTTTTCGCTATTTAGAATTAGTTCATTGAATACGAGTAGGTTAGCCGTTTCTTAATCGTCAATTTTGTTTGATTTAGCCTTACTTTTTTTCGATAAAAATAAAAAATGACTTTCGTATTTCATTCTTAAAAATATATTCGTAATAACCTAAGCATATATTTTAACATTTAAATTATTTAATTAAAGCATTTTATGAAAAAAGATTACAAACGAAATTGGCGTTTCAACTTAATGAAATCACTTGCCCTTTGTGGGTTTATGGTGATTTCAGCATTAGCAACAGCACAGATGAATGGTACTTATACTATTGATAAAAATTCTGCAGCTACTTCTACTAACTTTGTTAGCTTCACCAGTCTTTCTGATTCTCTATTGGCCAATGGAGTAAATGGAGCAGTTACCGTGAATGTGGTTGCAAACTCTGGCCCATACTCGGAATGGGTAGTTTTTGAGAAACATTCAGGAGCTAGTGCATCTAATCGTGTTACCATAAATGGTAATGGTGAGAAAATCACTCACCAAGGCAGTACCTCAAGAAGTCCAGTGATGACTTTTTCGGAAGCAGAATACATGACGGTAGATGATCTCATAATAGAGAATACGACTACAAACTATGGACGGTGCGTGCAGATAAGAGATGTTTCAAAGTACATAAACATCAATGACTGTGAATTTAGTATGCCCAATCTTACACTTACGTATACCGCAAGTGCTTATCTTGTTTTGGGTAATGGTTCTAATACCTCAGTTTATACGTATACTAACGCTGCAGAAAACTGTATGATCACCAACAACGTGACCAGTGGAAGTGTAAATGGAGGCCCATATTGGGGTGTTTGGATGTCTGATGCTCAACAATCTGGGGCAGATGACTACAACACATTGGACAACAATGAGATAAAGGACTTTGCATACTATGGTATAAGAACCTATTACTGTGACGAAGGTACTGTGATAACTAATAACAAGATTCACAATACAGGTCATACAAATAATTATACCCAGTATGGTATTTATGCGTACCAGTACTACGGTGGCGGAGGTTTTAATATTTCAAATAATCAAATTTATAATCTGAAGAATGGGGGTACTCATACAACTTATGGTATTTATTACTATGGGTATTACTCTACAGGTTCTGGTGATGCATTGATTAGTAATAATGTTGTAGATATTAACGCAGGAGGATTTACCTACGGTATTCTTTCATACACTCCATTCGCAGAGGGTGACATAGAAATTTTGAATAATACCATTAATATTTACACTACTGCTGGTCAGTCCAATACAAGTACAATTTATTGTTTTTACCCTGCCTACGCAAATGGTGATGTTGCCAATAATATTATTTACGCAAATGTTAATAAGACGGCTGGTACTATTTACGGTATCTACGGATTTGATGCAGCCGGAATTGGAGGGCCTACAACGTTCACTCACAATAACATTCACTTAGATGATGTGACAGGCGGTGGAACTAAAATTTACGCATATTATAATGCCACTTATGCGACTTTTCCTTTACTCTCAGGTTCAGTGGGGTCTAACTGGTATAATAAGTCTGTCAGTTTTGCAGATCAACCAGCACAAGACTATAGACTTAGTTCTTTTGGGCTAGGAAACCTTGGTACTCCATATACAAGTGTAACTACTGACATAGAAGGTACTACGCGTAGCACAACTACACCAGACTTAGGAGCTGTAGAGTATGATCTTGATTTCTCTACCACTTCTATCGACTTTACAACACTTGCTTCAGAGTGTGGTAACTTTAGTGATACTGTAGGTATTACTATCAAAAACGAAGGAACGTATGCCGTTACAGGGATTCCTGTTGCCTATGATGTGAACGGAGGAACTAAGGTTTCAGAGGTTGTTGCTGGTCCTGTGGCCGCTGGAGCTTCAGTAAGCTATGAGTTTACTACTATTCCTACATTCAATACAGCAGGCACTAACACAGTGTCAGCGTACATAGACGGTACAGACGATGATTTAAATAATAATGAAGATGACTATACTTTTGATATCGTAACTTCACCTACCGGAGGTAGCTTAACAGAAGCTGCGGTTTTTGGTGGATATTTTAATGGCGGTACGATGGCTAGTCCAGATGCTGTGGTAAACACATATGTGTCTAACTATGACATTGTAGATCCTGCA
>Ga0209654_1001410_pt1 | contig 19202 bp, 19 predicted proteins | sample SaaInl1SG_22_DNA_FD_184646 | JGI IMG/M metagenome (GOLD analysis project Ga0209654, IMG submission 184646) | Marine microbial communities from expanding oxygen minimum zones in the Saanich Inlet - ESP_161SG_22_DNA (SPAdes) (version 2) | ecosystem: Environmental > Aquatic > Marine > Intertidal... | reverse complement strand
GCTTGATGATAGAAAAAGTACGTTGAGTTGCCATAAGGTTAATCCTTTATTGTTAAAAAAGGGGCAGGCTTGCCCCGGAAATACAGCTTTTGTGCGCCTTATAGCAAACCTCGCCCCTAACAAAAAGACCTGAAGATGAAAAAAGCGATGATAGCGGCTTATTTTTAATAAAAAAAACACACGTTTTGAATAAAAAAACACACGCCATTTGGCGTTAAAAGAGGGCTGGCGTTAAAAGGGGGCTGGCGTTAAAAGGGGGCTATGTGCGCAAAGACCATTGCCCTTCTTCATCCTGGGCAAAATAGCGGCACTGAAAGCGCGCTTCTGCTGACCAGTCTTTCCAGCATTGCCGCGCAATCTGCAACGCTTGTGCATCGCCACCATCAAACAGGTTAAATATGCGCCTGTAGCGGGTTAAATCTGTTGGTACCATCCCGCAGGTCAGGGCAATAAAAGGCGCATTAATCGGATTTTCATCCGGCCGGGTCGATACCCAGACAGGGGCATATTCAGCGCCCTCGCCTTCATCAATATCATGGGCAAGAAAGCTTTCCGGCCTGTTCACCCATAAAGCGGTACTAATTGCATCAAACTGTTCGGCACGGGCCAGTATCAGCATCTTTTGCCCAGTTGATACCGCTTTATGGCTCAGCATGGCAAGGGGGCTGGCAATATCGGATGATTTCAAATGATAGAAATCAATTTGTATGGGGGCGGTTTCCTGCATCGCGTGTTTTTTTATTTAATCAGCTCTCATCGCGCCAGTTATCAACCAGCTGGTTCAATAACCGCACACCAAAACCTGTCCCGCCTTTTGGCACGGTTGGCTTGTCCTTATCTGCCCAGGCCTTGCCAGCGATATCCAGATGCACCCAGGGGGTGTCATTTTCAATAAACCGTTCCAGAAAACAGGCAGCCGTGATTGACCCGCCATAGGGGCCACCAATATTTTTCATATCCGCAATATGCGATTTCAGCATATCATCATAGGCTTTGCCCATCGGCATACGCCAGCTGGTTTCCTCTACCTCCCTGCCCGCTTGCATCACTGCCTCGGACAGGCTGTCGCTATTGGAAAACAGCCCGGCATGTTCCTTGCCAAGCGAGACCAAAATTGCCCCTGTCAGGGTGGCCATATCCACAATTGCCTGCGGCTTGTAGTTATGTTGCAAATAGGTCAGCACATCGGCCAGAACCAGCCGGCCTTCCGCGTCGGTATTAATCACCTCAACTGTTTGCCCGGACAAGGTTGTAACCACATCGCCCGGCCGCTGGGCATTGCCGTCGGGCATATTTTCTACCAGACCAATAATGCCGATAACATTGCGCTTGACCTTGCGGCCAGCCAGCGCATGCATCGCCCCGGTCACGCCGGCAGCCCCGCCCATATCCCATTTCATATCTTCCATGCCCTTGGCCGGCTTTAGCGAGATACCGCCTGTATCAAAACACACCCCTTTACCGACCAGGGCGATAGGGGCTTCATCGCCGCCGCCCATCCATTTCATAACAACCACAGCAGAATCGCGCACAGAACCCTGTCCGACCCCCAGCAATGCGCCCATACCAATTTTTTCCAGCGCAGCCTGATCAAGGACTTCTATTTCCAGCCCTGTATTTTCCAGTGCCTGACAACGTTTTACAAATTCAACAGGATAGAGAATATTTGCCGGCTCAAACACCAGATCGCGGGCAGTAAACACCCCGTCATAAAGCGGCTTGCGTGCCAGCCATTCATCGGATAGTGCATCCTTGCGATCGGTTGTGATGGTCAAACTGGCGGCCACAGGCGGCTTTTCCTGTTTGGTGAAATATTCGATAAAATGATAGCTGGCCGCATACGCCCCGCCCATGACAGACATCAGCACATCATCGGCAAATCCCGCCGCGTCCAGCTGAAGCTGGTTAAAGGGGGCTGTCTTCATCCGGGCAAAGAGTTTTCCGCCCCAATTTTCAGCCGCCATACCGGCGATAAGGCCACTGCCAATTCCGCCAACCAAAACCGGCCCTTCATGGGTATGCAGGGGCAAAAAACTGCCTGTTTTTCCGGTAAATTCAGCCGCTGCACATGCTTTGGCAATAAAGCCTTCCTGTTCGGCAGAAGCGGCATGTAAAAATCCGGTATCGGCATGCATCAGCACTAGTCTGGCCGCCTCTATTGGCGCGGAAGAAAATTCAAAACTTAACCTTGCCGGACTTAATCTTGCCGGATTTAATCTTGCAGACATCTTCACCAATTCCTTAAAACGCTAGGGATGTAAATCAAATCGCAAACAGGCATATTTTGCATACCCTGCCTGTTTTTTTCGTGGAAACACTCAAACTATCCTTTTATTTAGGGTAAGATAGACCCATTATCCAGTGAATAATATTAATTTTCCAGTGCCGATTTTTCCTGTAAAAAATAATTGGCAGCGATAGATATCCGCGCCTGCCGGAATTACCTCTATTTTGGCACTGGCGTTGCATCCTTTGAAAACACCTTTAATTGTGCTAAGAGAAGAGAAATTTTCACCTTCATTTTCACGATCTTTTTTACACTCTTTTTTACTAATATTTTCACAATCATTTTCACCAAGGGGTCGTTAAGGGGATAAGGGGTAGGCAGAACGCCAGTATATGCCCTTTTAAAAAGCACGGCATCGGAACGTTTTACATGCAATTGAATCTGTATTTGCTAAAGCATTTTTTTATGAGCAGCCTGTTGGTGGCGCTCAGCCTTATTGGCGTTGTATGGCTCAATCATGCCCTTAGAATGCTGGAATTTATTGTCAGCAAAGACAGCTCTATCTATGATTTTCTGCTGCTTTCCTTTTTCCCTGTTCCTTTATGGCTGGTCGTGGCCTTGCCCATGTCGGCCTTTATCGGCGTTATCTGGGTCATCAGCCGGTTTTTATCTGACCGCGAATTAATTGTGATGCAGGCCGTTGGCTTTACGCCCTTTCAGTTCGGGCGCGTGCCGATGGTGTTTGGTGCCGCACTTACCTGTGCATTGCTGGTGAATTCGGTTTATATCCTGCCAGCCAGCTTTTCCACCTTTAAAGAAGTTCAGGCAGAGGTGCGCGGCTCTCTTCCCAAATTACTTATTCAGGATAATGTCTTTATTGATATCGCAGATGACCTTACCTTATTTGTGGGCGAGCGGATCAACCAGAATGAAGTTGGGCGTGTCTTTATTCAGGATTCCCGCAATCCGGAGATTACTATCACCTTTACATCGGAGCGCGGACAATTTTCCTCTGTGAATGGCCAGCCTGTTTTTCTGTTGCTGAACGGCCAGCGCACAGAGCTTCGAAAAGATGGCACATCCAATGCCCAGCTTACCTTTGAGACACATTCACTGGATATCAGCCAGCAAAATACCGGCGTAACAGAGCGTGTTATTCTGGATATGAACGAAGATTCTATCGGCAATTTGCTGAACCCCGATACCGCTGCTGCGCCGCGCTATGCCCGGGAAAGAATGGCGATGGGGCATTACCGCCTGAGCGCCCCTTTTATGGCACTCGCCCTTACCATCCTGGCAGCGGCTATCATGTTACAGGGGCGTATCTCGCGCGAAAAATTGGGCAAGCGTGTCCTAATCGCGGCTCTGACAGGCGTTGCCGTTCAGACCCTGGCGATACTGGCACGCAGCGCAACCGTTGGCACGCCCGCTCTTTGGCCCCTGATGTATTTAGCCGTTCTTATCCCTATCGGGGCGGGGGTGTTTATGCTCTGGCGGCCTTTTTGGATGCAGGATGTGTATCTTGGCCTGACCGCCCAATTACAAGAACGGCGCCGGCCAGAGGGGCACAGCTGATATGTCTATTGCCTTGCCAATGACCCTGTTTAGCTATTTATCGCGCCGCTATTTGCAAATGGTAATTGGCGCGACTTTAGGGCTGGTCTGTTTTATCTCCTTTATTGAAATTATTGAAATATTGCGCCGCATATCAAATAAATCCCCGGATTTATCCTCTGTCTATATTGTGATGATCGGTCTTTTAAATGTGCCAAGCATTTTTGATCAGGTGTTGCCTTTCGGGGTTTTGTTTGGCTCTATTGCCTGTTTTCATCTATGGAGCAGAAGCCATGAATTTCTGGTTGCCCGCGTGATGGGACAGAATATCTGGCAAGCCCTGATGCCGGTAATTGTTACCGCCTTTATTGTCGGATGTTTACATGTCGCTGTGATTAACCCGGTCGCTGCCACCGCTGCCAAGCAATATAATTTTGTGATTAAATCCATTTTTGGCGAGGCAGATAAATCCGGTCTGTCTGTTCTGACCAACGGGGTGTGGGTGCGCGATAGCGATGCCAGCTATAATGTGATTATCAATGGCGGCTCTCTGGAAGTGCAAAACAGCCTTATTATTGACCCAATTATCTATCATTTTAATCCAGACGGACAATTATTATGGCGCACACAAGCTGCCTCTATGAAGCTGACAGATAATGGATGGATTATTGTGGATGCGGTAAAGGTCGGCAATGACGGGCAAAGCACCATTTTGGGCGATGTGATTATGCCCACTATTCTTCGCCCTTCTGATCTGTCTGAAAGCACACTGCCGCCAAAGACTGTGAGCATATATAAATTGCCCAATTTTATTGACGTGCAACAACGCGCCGGCTTGCCGGTAAACCCGCATCTGGTATTTTTGCATCAGCTGCTTTCCACGCCATTAAAGCTGGTTGGGCTGGCCTTGCTGGCGGCCAGCTTTACCCTTACCTCTTTTTCACGGCAAACCAAGATAAGGCTTATTTTGGTCGGGGTCGCGTCCGGTTTCGGTATTTATTTTCTATCGAATTTTGTTTACTTACTTGGCAATTCTGCAAAACTTCCGCATTTACTGGCGGGATGGGGGCCTGCGGTGATGATTTGTTTGCTTAGCGGGTTTCTTCTTGCTAGAGCAGATGAATAATCCGCGCATTTTTCAGGATATCTTTATTTTATGATTTCTTTTTCCTTTCCCTACTTGCTGAAAACATTATCCAGACGTGCCGGCCTGCTGGCTATGGCGGTTTGCGTGATAGGCAGTTTTGCCCTGTTTAGCCAGCCTGGCATGGCCCAGCAGCGCGTTTCGGTTGTTGCTCTGGTAAATGGCGAGCCTATAACCAGTCTTGATTTAGAAAATCGGATGGCGTTTTTACGCCTGCTAAGCAATTTGCAGATGAGCGAGGAAGATTTCAAAACCGATACTCTGGAAAAGCTGATAGCCGAAAAAATCAAATTTCAGGCCGCAAAAAAACAGTTTGGCGCCTATCTTCAGGAAGCATCGCAACAGGCACGCCAGCTTATTGATGACAGTTTTAAACGCGGCGATAAATCAGGTACACAAGTGTTAAAACAAGGCGGTGTAACCTTATCGACTGTAACAGATAAATATATCGCCGATATTCTCTGGAGCAGTGTTTTGCGCTCTCGCTTCCCCCGCCAATTTGAAAATCTGGACAATCTGGCACAGCTGGAGCTGGAAAAGCTGAAAGCTGCGCAAAATGAGCCGCAGATTAAATTAAGCGAAATTCTGCTCCAGCCAACGCCAAATCGGCCAATAGAAAAAACATCGGAATTGGCCAATAAAATTGTCGAAGCCCTTGACCAGAAAGCCAATTTTTCCAGTATCGCCTCGCAATATTCAGAGGCAGCCACTGCCTCGCAAGGCGGACGGGTAAACTGGATGCGCGTCTCTCAGTTGCCGTCTGTCCTGCGCACGCCCCTTGCCAAGGCTAGTGAAGGCGAAATCATTGGCCCGCTGGTATTGGATGGGCGGATATATATCTTGAAAAAAGACGGCTACCGCGAAAATGGTCTGGCCGATCCAAAGGCTGCTACGCTGACATTGGCGCGCGCTGTAATGCCGCTGGCCAGCGATGCCTCCGGTGAAGAACGACTGGCGGCCGGACAAAAATTAATGGCACAGGTAGAGGCGGTAGGTAGTTGTAAGGAAATGGCCGCATTAAACACAGAGCTGGGCTCGGGCGCGTTGCCGCTCTTGCGCGATTTACAGGTAGGCTCGCTGTCGCCGCAATTACAGGATATCATCATGCCGCTTCAGCTGGGGCAAAAAAGCCCTGCCCTGCCCTTTGCCGAAGGGATGACCGTCTTTATGGTGTGCGAGCGCACCCAGCCAACAGCCGATTTGCCGGATATTGAAACCCTGAAACAGGTCGAATTTGAAAAATTATTCACCAGCATAAGCGGGCGTTATTTGCTTCGGCTTCAACGCAAAGCCGTGATCGATTATCGCAACTAACCCATCTGGAAATACCGCCCTGCTTGAAAAATATCTGATAAACAATCCAGCCGACAGGAAATTATGCCGATGACACGGCCATCCATTAAACCCCCGGCTATTACACCCCCGGCTATTATACCTCCGGTCATTATTACGCCGGGCGATCCTGCCGGTATTGGCACAGAGATAGCCTTGCGCGCCTGGCAAGCGGGGCGGAAAAATATCGTTCTGCAAGGCGATATCGATCATTTCCGCACTATTGCAAAGGCTATTGGCCTTGATATCCTTTTTGGTGAATATGATAGCGACAGCTTTGCCAGCACCTATCAGACCCGCTGCCATATATTGCATCAAAAATGGGTGATAACACCGCAATTAGGCCAGCCCGACCCTGGCCATGGCCAGCAAATTATCCAGGCGATTGAAAAAGCTGTAGAAGGGGTAAAGACAGGGGAATTTTCGGCCATTGTGACCAACCCGATTGCCAAGGATAATCTCTATCAGGCAGGTTTTACCTATCCTGGCCATACCGAATTTCTGGCCTATCTGGATGGCGGAAACAAACGCCCTGTGATGATGCTGGCCAATACCGAGCTGCGGGTTATTCCGCTGACCGTCCATATCCCCCTCAGCGCGGTAGAGAACACCATTACAAAAGAAGATGTCACACAGACTATTTCGATTATTGCTGCGTCTCTGAAACGCTATTTTGGGGTACCTCATCCCCATATTGCGGTCGCTGGCCTTAATCCCCATGCCGGCGAGGCAGGCTATTTAGGCCGTTTTGAGATAGACCGGCTTGCGCCAATGCTGGCCAGCCTGTCTTCAACCGATTTTAAGCTCTCGGGCCCTTATTCTGCTGACAGCCTGTTTCATCAACAGGCGAGAAAAAATTATGATGCGGTTTTGTGTATGTATCATGATCAGGCACTTATCCCCATAAAAACAATTGATTTTTTTAACAGCGTTAATGTCACATTGGGGCTGGATTTTATCCGCACCTCGCCTGATCATGGCACCGCCTTTGACCGGGCGGCAAAGCTGGAGGCGCGCGCCGACAGCCTCATCGCTGCCATTGATATGGCAACAGAAATGGCCGGATATGCCGATAAAAAGTGAGGTGCAAACAACAGAGATTAAAAATGCGGTGATGCAACTGCCGCTTTTGCGCGATCTGGTACAGGCGGCCGATTTAACCGCGCGTAAATCGCTGGGGCAGAATTTCCTGTTTGATTTAAATTTAACCACCAAGATTGCCCGTGCGGCCATGCCCTTTGGCCAAACCGTGATAGAGATTGGGCCAGGGCCTGGCGGGCTGACCCGTGCGCTGTTGCTGGAAGGGGCAGAACACATTATCGCAGTAGAAAAGGATCGCCGGGTTATCGGCTTTCTGGGTCATCTGATAGAGGCGGCATCGGGGCGTTTGAGTGTGAAAGAGGCAGATGCCCTGAAAGAGCCTGTCTGGGAATTTGGCGATGCACCGCGCCAGATTATCGCCAATCTGCCCTATAATATTGCCACAACCCTGCTCTTGCAATGGCTGGAACATGCCGAGGCGTTTTCAGCCTTTATCCTGATGTTTCAAAAAGAAGTGGCGATGCGCATTACCGCCCGGCCAGGCGATGCGGCCTATGGGCGGCTTTCGATTATCACCCAATGGCGCAGCACCACCGAGCGGGTCTTTGATATTCCGCCAGAAGCCTTTATCCCGCCGCCAAAAATTACCTCTAGCGTGGTACGCATTATCCCGCGAAAAACCCCGCTTGCCCCCTGTGCGGCAACAGATCTGGAAGCGGTGACCGCCATTGCCTTTGGCCAGAGACGCAAAATGCTACGCGCCTCTTTCAAAGCCTATGGCGGGGCAGATTTTATCGCTGCTGCCGGGATTGACCCGTCCAGCCGGCCACAGGATATTTCTGTTGAGGGATTTTGCGCGCTGGCAAGGCACTATCATGACCATCCAAAAAAACGCCAAAGTTAAGCGCCAGAATTAAGCCCCAGAATTAAGCCTTTCAGGCGCTGCTGGACTGGCGCAATTGTTTCACAAAATCACTTAATCCCTGTTGCCGGTCAATGCGCAAGCGTTCGGCATCCAGTATGGTTTGCACCGCTGCCACCGACTGGGCCAAATCATGATTGATAATCACATAATCATATTCCGGATAATGGCTCATCTCGTCAGCGGCTTTGGCCATGCGCCCGGCTACCACTTCTGCGCTATCTTGTGCCCGGTTCAACAGGCGGCGTTCCAATTCCTGTGTGGAAGGCGGTAAAATAAAGATGCTGACCAAATCCTGACGCGCGCTTGCCTTTATCTGTTGTGTGCCCTGCCAGTCAATATCGAACAACACATCCCGCCCTTCATTCAGGGTTTTATTCACTGTATCAGCTGGCGTGCCATAAAAATGGTCAAACACTTCGGCATATTCCAGAAAATATCCCTGATTTATCTTTGTTTTAAAGGCCATCTCGTCAAGGAAGAAGTAATCCTTGCCTTCGACCTCGCCCGGGCGGCGACGGCGGGTTGTAGCAGATACCGACATTGCTAACTGGGTATCCTGTTTCAGCAAGGTTCGAGCAATAGAGGTTTTACCTGCCCCGGAAGGCGAGGATAGAACCAGCATGAGACCACGACGTTTTACCATCTTATTCTGCCTGTGAGAGTGATTTTCTATATATTCGGACATTCCGATTATGGGCGTCCAGTGTTTTTGCAAAATTATGCCCGCCTTTGCCATCGGCCACAAAATATAAATACTTCGTTTCTTGCGGATGCGCGGCGGCTATCAGTGCTTCTACGCCCGGATTGGCAATCGGGCCTGCGGGCAGGCCTGTCAGGCGATAGGTATTCCAGCGATGGGCGTTATTTAAATCATCCTTGCTAAGGGTTACTGGCAAATCCCCATCCAGCCCCAGCCCATAGGCCACGGTCGGGTCAGATTGCAAACGCATTTTTTTACGCAATCTGTTTACAAACACCCCGGCAACCAGCGCTCGTTCAGATGCCAGCCCTGTTTCCTTTTCGATGATAGAGGCCATAATCAGCAAATCTTGCGGCGTTTTATAGGGCAGATCAGCCTGTCTTTCTGCCCAGATTTGTGCCAGCTCAAACGCCATTTTCGCCTGCATTCGCGCCAATAATTCGCGCCTATCCATGCCTTTTGTATAATAATAGGTATCTGGAAAAACACTGCCCTCTTCGGGCGGGCGCAATATAACAGAGCCCAGCCCTTCTGCTGTATTGATAGCCTGCATTACCTCATATCCCCGCCAGCCTTCAATGATGGTCAGGCGGCGCTGATAGGTTTTACCGCTATTAAAAAGAGCAATAATCTCGGCAAGGCTTGCTTTTGGCGGTACGCGATATTCACCGGCAAGCGGCCGAAAGCCGCCCCATTCCATAAAGGCGGCAATATCCAGATGAAGGGGGTGGGATATCACCCCGGCAGAAAAGAGCTTGTGCTTGATGCTATAGCGTCCATCACCCAAATCCAGGGTGACCAGAACCGCCTCATCATGCAGACCTTCCTGATGGCGCAAATTATCGGCAAACAGATATCCTGCAAGGCCGCTTACCGCCCCCACCATCGCCATTATGACCGCTAATCGGACAAGCAGGCGTTTAAATCGGGATGGCTTTAGCTCAGGGGATGCCGCCTCTTTTTCGCTCACTAGTCAGCTTTGCCAATGATAAGAGAGGCGTTTGTCCCGCCAAATCCAAAGGAATTGGACATGGCATTGCGTACCACCCGCTTTTTCGCCTGAAGCGGGACAAGATCCAGCCCGTCAAGTGCCGGTTCCGGATCATGCAGATTAAGGGTAGGCGGCACGATATCCTCAGCCACAGCAAGGGTAGAGAAAATCGCTTCAATCGCCCCGGCCGCGCCCAGCAAATGCCCGGTCGCGCTCTTGGTAGAGGACATGGAAATATTGCTATTATCTGCACCCAGCAGGCGGCGTACGGCATTGGCCTCTATCACATCGCCAAGCGGGGTAGACGTGCCATGGGCATTGATATAATCAATCTCTTCAACTGCCAGACCTGCCCGTTTCAGGGCAGCGGCCATCGCCCGATATCCCCCATTGCCATCTTCGGCAGGGGCGGTGATATGATAGGCATCACCCGACAGGCCATAGCCCTTTACCTCGCCATAGATTTTTGCACCGCGGGCTTTGGCATGTTCATATTCTTCCAGAACCAGCGCCCCTGCCCCTTCGCCCATCACAAAGCCGTCCCGGCCGGTATCATAGGGGCGTGAGGCAACCTCCGGGCTGTCATTATAGCTGGTGGAAAGCGCACGGGCAGCTGCAAATCCGGCAATCCCCAGACGGCAAACAGCTGCTTCTGCCCCGCCTGCCAGCATCACATCAGCATCATCAAAAGCAATAAGACGCGCGGCATCTCCCACCGCGTGCGCCCCTGTAGAACAGGCGGTAACTACCGCATGGTTTGGGCCGCGATAGCCATAACGAATGGAAATCTGGCCGGAAATCAGGTTTATCAATGCAGAGGGAATAAAGAACGGGCTGATCCGGCGCGGCCCTCTTTCATTTAATAATTCGGTGGTTTCCACAATGGTTTGCAGGCCGCCAATACCAGAACCCATCATCACACCGGAACGATCCTGTGCGTCGATATCCTGTGGCTTCCAGCCGGAATCCTCTACCGCCTCAATACCGGCGACAATGCCAAGCTGGATAAAGCGATCCAGCTTGCGCTGTTCCTTGGGTTCAATAAAATCATCCAGATTGAGAGCGCCCTCGCGCCCGTCTTGCGGTACCTGACCAGCGATTTGACAGGCTAAATCTTCTGTTTCAAACCCTGAAATTCGACTGATACCGCTTTTTGCATTGAGCAGGCTGTTCCAGTTATGCTGAAGCCCGGCTCCTAGCGGTGATACAATACCCATGCCTGTGATTACAACCCGCCGCATATCGTCCTCACTCTGCCTATTGCCCTAGAAATTGTCGCCCTAGAAATTGTTGCCCGATATAAGAAAAACGCCCTCTGCCATACAAAACACCCGTTAAACTAACCGGTTTTGCGAGGCATGGGGCGTTTTAAATGCTTTTAAATTAAGCTGCGTTTGCCTGCAGAAAATCTACAGCGTCTTTTACAGTCAGAATTTTTTCAGCAGCGTCATCCGGAATTTCGCATCCGAATTCTTCTTCAAACGCCATAACCAGCTCAACAGTATCCAGGCTGTCTGCGCCCAAATCATCAATAAATGATGCGCCTTCAACAACCTTATCCCCATCTACGCCCAAATGTTCAACAACGATGCCTTTTACGCGCTCTGCAATGTCACTCATTTTCATCTTCCTTAAAGCTTAAGCTCACCCGTTTAATTGGGTTTTTTGCCCATCAGTTTTGCAGGGGATATCATAACTGCAACCAGAATACCAGACAAAAATACCCTTAACAGCCATTTCCAATTCAGGATGATTATTGCCATCTGCAAGCAGATAACACCCCCCCGACTAGAGCATAGCCATGCCGCCATTTACATGCAAGGTTGAACCTGTGACATATCCTGCTTCATCACTGGCCAGATACAGCGCGGCGGCAGCGATTTCATCGCCCTGCCCCAATCTGCCGGCCGGCACATTCACCAGCAGCTTTTCCTTTTGCTCGTCACTCAGCACATCTGTCATGGGCGTTTCAATAAAACCCGGGGCAATGACATTCACGGTAATGCCGCGGCTTGCCACTTCGGCGGCAAGGGATTTGCTAAAACCTATCATCCCGGCTTTTGAGGCGGCATAATTGGTCTGGCCAGGATTACCTGTTACCCCGACAATAGAAGAGATGGAAATAATCCGCCCCCAGCGCGCCTTCATCATCGCGCGCATCGCACTGCGGCACAATAACATGGAAGCGGTCATATTCACTGCCAGTACATCATCCCATTCCTCATCCTTCATCCGCATAAACAGATTATCACGGGTAATGCCGGCATTATTGACCAGAATATCCACCGATCCGGCCATGTCTGTTGCTTTTTCCACCATTCCAGAAACCGCCTCGCGATCAGAAAGATCGGCGGTAAGAACATATGCGCCCTGCCCCAGCTCGGCTTTCAGGCTTTCCAGCTTTTCTGCCCGCGTGCCATGCAATACCACTTGCGCCCCCTGCCCGTGCAGCGCGCTGGCAATGGCACTGCCAATCCCGCCACTAGCCCCGGTGATAAGGGCGGATTTTCCGGTTAGATCAAACATCTTTTTTCCTCTCATATTTTTTAGAGATTAAAGGCTGACTGGATATCTTCCAGCGTATCTACGGATAAAATTTCTGCCTCCGGGGCGGCACGTTTTGCCAGGCCGGACAATACTTTGCCTGTCCCCAATTCCACAAAACGGGTCACGCCATTTGCCACCATATATTCCATCGTTTCGCGCCAGCGTACCCGCCCGGTAACCTGGGCGACCAAATTGCTGCGTAATTGGTCTGCGCTTTGCTCAGAGCCGGCGGTGATATTACAGACAACCGGCACACCAGCATCGCGCATAACTGTCTTGTCCAGCGCAGTTGCCATTACATCGGCGGCCGGTGCCATCATCGCGCAATGGAAAGGCGCGCTTACCGGCAGCGATATCACCCGGCGCAACCCCTTATCCCGGGCAATTTGCATCGCAGCTTCTACTGCTTTTGTCGCGCCACTTACCACAATCTGACCAGCCGCATTATCATTGGCAATTTCGACAAGGCCGGCCGCACTGGCTTCGCCAACCACCGCATCTGCCAATTCAAGGTCTGCCCCTAACAGGGCGGCCATTGCCCCTTCCCCCACAGGGACAGCCCTTTGCATTGCCTCACCACGTAATCTGAGCAGCGATGCGGTGCTGGCCACTTCAAATGTTTGTGCCGCGCAAAGCGCTGAATATTCCCCCAGGGAATGTCCGGCAACAAAATCACATAGCTGGTCAATAGATTTGCCCGTAGCTTCCTCTATTGTTTTCAGCGTTGCAAGAGAGCTGGCAAACAGGGCAGGCTGGGCATTTTGGGTAAGCTGCAACTCATCTGCCGGGCCCTCTGCCATTAATGCAGAAAGTTTAAATCCCAGCGTGTTGTCAATTTCCTCCAGAATGTCGCGCGCTTTTGGGCTTTGTGCGGCTAATGCGCTGGCCATGCCGGGTGTTTGCGATCCCTGTCCTGGAAATAAAAAGGCTGTTTTTGCCACCCCTACCCCTCCGTCAATTTTATCTTACCTCAAAGATGCTGGCGAAACCTGGTACCGTCGCTATCTCAAGATTTGGTGAAATGAATATCCTTAACGTCCATATATAGGCCTGATTGCCGGACAGGAATCAAGACTTGATTTTTTCTCGGCTTTGCGTCATATACAGGCCTATTCGTGAACCGGTTTGCAGATGATGGCGAAAATTTATAGCTCGCCAAAACCCTCAAACCCTTTTTCCTTGCCAGCTTGACGCCGAAAGAGCTGGTTCGTTTTTGCCAGAAATGGCCAAAACAATAAGCCATAGGGAGACTTATATGCGGCTTTATGAAAGCGTGTTTATCGCACGCCAGGACGTTTCTGCGCAACATGTAGAAGCGCTGACAAAAGATTTCTCTGCCATTATCGAAAATGGCGGGGGCAAAATCCATAAACATGAATATTGGGGTCTGCGGGCGCTTGCTTACCGCGTGAAAAAGAACCGCAAAGGCCATTATGTCATGCTCAATCTGGAAGCAGATAATGACACGTTAAGAGAATATGAGCGTATCATGGGGCTGAACGAAGATATTCTGCGCTTTATGAACATCTCTATCGAAGAGGTTGAAGAAGGCCCCTCTATTATGATGCAAGCCCAGCGTACAGAACGCACACCACGTGGCGGCGAGCGCGGGGACAGAGAACCAAGACAGGACGCCCCTGCCCCTGCCACAGATAACAAAGCTGACACACCAGCAGAGACAGAGGAGTAAGCGATGACAAAGTTGGAAATCACGCGCAGCGCGGTTCGCAGACCGCAAGGACGTCGCCGGAAATCCTGTCCGTTTTCAGGGCCAAATGCCCCGCGTATCGATTATAAGGACACCAAGCTGTTAACCCGCTTCACCTCGGAACGGGGCAAGATTGTACCTTCACGCATTTCTGCTGTATCAGCAAAAAAACAACGCGAATTATCAACAGCTATCAAGCGCGCACGTTATTTGGCGCTGATGCCGTATGTGATTAGCTAAGCACGTAAAAAAGGGATAACGAACATGGAAATCATTCTTCTTGAACGTGTGGACAAGCTGGGCAAGCTAGGCGATGTGGTAAAGGTAAAGCCGGGCTATGCGCGCAACTACCTGTTGCCCACCGGCAAGGCTTTACGCGCAAATAAAGCAAATATGGAAAAGTTTGAAGCGGAACGCGCAGAGCGTGAAAGCCGTAACGCAGAAGCCAGAAGCGCCGCAGAAGGTACCATGAAAAACATGGATGGCCTGTCTGTTGTGCTGGTACGTGCTGCCTCTGAAATGGGCCAGCTATTTGGTTCTGTATCTGCAAAGGATATCGCAGAAGCCGTTGCCGAGGCTGGCCACAATATCGATAAGCGCCAGGTTGTTATGGACAAGGCGTTAAAAACTTTGGGTCTGTTCCCGGTAAAGATTAATCTGCATGCCGAAGTACAGGTTGAGGTGATTGTCAATATCGCCCGCTCAGCCGAAGAAGCCAAAACACAGACCGAAACCGGCTCAGCAATTGTCGCGAACAACTTTGACGAGGAAGAAGCGGTTGCAGAAACAGCCGCACCGCTCGCAGAGGAAAAGCCAGAATCAGCCGAAGCAGAAGCCGATACAGCCGAAGCAGACGCAGCCGAAGCAGACGCAGATGAGGAAGCCAAGAGCTAACCCCTCACCATCGCGATATTTGAAAAACAAAATTGCCCCATTGATTTTTCGGATCAGTGGGGCATTTTTTTTGACTTATCCACACTATCCACAATATTCACAAGAGACTTAACGTCAAAAAGTTGCTAGCGTGTCTAGTATGTCAGATAGTGCTTCAGAAACAATTATAACGCCCCTGCCAGGTATCATGGCGGCTGCCACGCCGCGTAGCTTGCCGCAAAATATTCAGGCAGAACAAAGCTTTATCGGGGCTTTGCTATTGGATAACAGTGTGATGGACAGGCTGGATATGCCGCTTCGTCCAGATCATTTCCATGACCCGGTTCATGGCCAGATTTATGAAGCTGCTGCACGGCTTATCGGGCGCGGCCAGCTGGCAAACCCGGTCACGCTGAAAGCCTTTTTTGCCAATAGTACCGCGTTTGGTGATGAAGGGGCAGAAGCCTATCTGGGCGATCTGGTCGATGGGGTCATTTCGGTATCGGATGCGCCCAATTATGCCGAAGTGATTCACGAAGCCTATCTGCGGCGCGAATTGGTACGCATTTCGGATCAGGTCGCACATGATGCCCAAAATCCGGATCTGGAAAAACCGGCCATGACGCAAATTGAGGCGGCCGAGCAATATCTGTTCTCGCTGGCAGAAACAGACAGCTCTGATAATGGCTTGCGCAGTTTTGAGACGATATTGGGCGAAACCGTGCGTATGGCAGAAATAGCGGCGCAAAATGACGGGCATTTATCCGGGGTCAGTACCGGGCTGACCAGTTTGAATAATCTGCTGGGCGGCTTGCAGAAATCGGATCTGGTCATTCTGGCTGGCCGGCCAGCGATGGGTAAAACCGCTCTGGCCACCAATATTGCCTTTCATGCGGCCTCGACCACCCGCACAGGTGAAGAACCCGTGCCAGTGGCTTTTTTCTCTTGCGAGATGTCAGCAGAACAGCTGGGTACCAGAATTCTGGCAGAACGTTCAGAAATTGATTCTGAATCCATTCGCCGCGGCAATCTATCCAGTGCAGAATTTATGGGGCTGGTTGAGGCCAGCGATCAAATCGCCAAAGCCCCCTTTTATATCGATGATACCCCTGCTTTGTCGGTCAGCCAGCTGGCCAGCCGTGCGCGCCGCCTGAAACGAACAACAGGATTAGGCCTGATTGTGATTGACTATCTGCAGCTATTGCAAGCCCAGCTTGGCTCGCGCCCGGAAAACCGGGTACAGGAAATCTCGAATATCAGCCGCTCTTTAAAGGCCATCGCCAAGGAACTGGATGTACCGGTTCTGGCGCTCTCGCAATTATCGCGTGCCGTAGAACAGCGCGAGGATAAACACCCCAATCTGGCAGATTTGCGCGAATCCGGCTCAATCGAACAGGATGCCGATGTGGTGATGTTTGTCTATCGCGAGGAATATTACCTGAACAAAAGCGAGCCAGTGCAAAAAGAAACCGAGACAGAAGAGAAATTCAACCTGCGCTATCAGCTTTGGCAGGAAAGGCTGGAAAAATCAAACGGCACAGCCGAGATTATTATTGCAAAACAGCGTCACGGCCCGGTTGGTATCGCCAATGTCAGCTTTGAAGGGCGATTTACCCGCTTTTCTGACCTGGCCAGCCCGGATAGTTTACCTGAAAGTTTTTAAAATTTCTGCTTTCAATATTTCATGGCGGTAAGGCATATAAAGATGACCACTTCTTCGCGGCTTCATATCAACCTTCAGGCCATCGCCCATAATTACCGGTTTTTAGACCATCAGACAGGCCCATCGACCCAAACAGCCGCAGCAGTAAAGGCAAATGGCTATGGGCTGGGGATGGCGGCGGTTTCCGCTGCCCTCTATCAGGCTGGATGCCGCCTGTTTTTCACCGCCCAGCTGGAAGAAGGGGTGCGCCTTTCTGCTGCCTTTGCCGAACAGGGATATGATGGGGCGCAAATTGCCGTCCTGGAAGGGTTTCGCCAGGCCGATTTGGAGACCTTTCATGCCCATCACCTCACCCCTGTTATCAACAGCCCCGAACAGGCAGAATGGCTGGCCGCCTATCCGGTAAAAACACAATCTGCTTTGCCCGCAATTTTGCATATTGATACTGGCATGAACCGGCTGGGATTTGGCACCGACAGCCATGTATTTTTATCTGACCCCTTGCATATCCTGCACGCATTAGAGCTATCACTGGTGATGAGCCATCTGGCCTGCTCGGATGACCCGTCAGATAGCACTAACCAGGCACAGCTGGAACAGTTTACCCGGCTTGCCCGGCCCTTTGCCCATATTCCAAAAAGCCTGTGTAATAGTGGCGGTATTTTTCTGCCCGATGCCTATCATTTTGATGTCACCCGGCCAGGCATTGCCCTGTATGGCGCGATGCCCAGCCCGGATATGGCCGATAAAGGATTGCTGCCAGCTTTAAGATGGGATGCTGATATTGTACAAATTCGCACCCTTGAAAAAGGCGAGCGCGCCGGCTATGGCGGCGAATTTATCGCCAATGGCCCTGCCCGTCTGGCAACCATTGCGGCTGGCTATGCAGATGGCTATGACCGCGCCCTGTATCAGCCGGAACGCGGCATTGTTGCAAAAGTCGAAATCGCCGGCAAGGCCGTACCGCTGGCCGGACGGGTATCCATGGATTTGCTGATAGCCGATGTGACCAGCCTTAGCGATAGCGAAATTGCCTCTGCCAGCAAAGCCTGTCTGATAGGGGCGCATTACAGCCTGGCTGAAATGGCAAAAGATCGCCAAACAATCAGCTATGAGGTATTAACAGGTCTTGGCGATCGGATGATGCGTCTATATGATGGGGCGTAATCCGGGCAACCATCTTTTTTTTAAAGACGTATAGATGCTTAATTTTATTGCAAATATCGGCAAGGCAAGTTTGAATTTTCTGGCCTCTATTGGCCGGTTAACCCTGTTTGCGGCAGCCGCTATCCGCTGGACGTTTCTGCCGCCCTATTATGGCCGCCAGCTTTTGCGTCAGATATTGGATATTGGCTTTTTCTCTTTGCCAGTGGTCGGGCTGACCACTTTATTTTCGGGCATGGTGCTGGCCTTGCAAAGCTATACCGGCTTTGCCCGATTTTCCGCAGAAGATACGGTGGCAACCGTGGTGGTTTTATCGGTGACCAGAGAGTTGGGGCCGGTACTGGCCGGATTGATGGTGGCCGGGCGCATTGGCGCGTCGATGGCCGCTGAAATCGGTACAATGCGGGTGACAGACCAAATTGATGCCCTGGATACGCTTTCGACACGGCCGATGCAATATCTGGTTGCCCCGCGCCTGTTAGCCGGGACAATTTGCCTGCCTGTATTAGTGCTTATTGGTGATATTGTCGGGGTGTTGGGCGGCTATCTGGTTGGCGTTTATCAGCTTGGCTTTAATCCGGGCATTTATCTCTCGCGCACGATGGAATTTCTGGAAGTATCAGATGTCACGCTTGGGCTGATAAAGGCAGCTGTCTTTGGTTTTTTAATCGCGCTGATGGGCTGTTATCATGGCTATAATAGCGGGCGCGGGGCAGAAGGGGTGGGACACGCCACCACCAATGCGGTGGTATCCTCTTCTATTCTAATTCTGATTTCCAACTATCTTGTGACCGCATTATTTTTTGGATAGTAGCTGGCATGACAAAAAAACAGACATCTCCAAAAATCATCATTGAACATCTGGTCAAAAGCTTTGATGGCAATATGGTCTTGAAAGATATCAATCTCCAGGTTGAGGCCGGTCAGTCCTTATGTATTATCGGCACATCGGGTTGCGGTAAATCGGTGACGCTGAAATGCCTGTTGGGGCTGATAACCCCCACTTCGGGCTCTATGCGGGTAGATGGGCTGGAAATGGTCGGCCAGTCACGTGCCCAGCGCGAGGAAGCGCTTCGTAAATTTGGCATGACCTTTCAATTTGGCGCGTTATTTGACAGCCTGCCTATCTGGCAAAATATTATGTTCCGCCCGCTACAGCAAGGCGAGGTAGGCAAAAAGGCCGCCCGTGAAGAAGCTGCCCATATCGCCGCCCAGCTAGGCTTGCGCGGCGATGTGATTGACCAGTATCCGGCCGAATTATCGGGCGGGATGCAAAAACGCGTTGCCCTTGGCCGGGCTATTGCTGACAATCCGGAAATCCTGTTATTTGACG
>Ga0209654_1001408_pt1 | contig 19209 bp, 19 predicted proteins | sample SaaInl1SG_22_DNA_FD_184646 | JGI IMG/M metagenome (GOLD analysis project Ga0209654, IMG submission 184646) | Marine microbial communities from expanding oxygen minimum zones in the Saanich Inlet - ESP_161SG_22_DNA (SPAdes) (version 2) | ecosystem: Environmental > Aquatic > Marine > Intertidal... | reverse complement strand
CAGCCTCGCCAATCCCCACAGCCTTCAGGGGTATTTCAACCAAGTGGTGGATTGCAGGCTCGGCAACAACCAGAATCAACAGCGAGGAAACAGTTATGCCAAGTTGAGCGGTAGCCAGCATTAGCGAGACTTTTTCCATTGCTCGGAGCGTGATTTTTGCGGCCGGATTGCCGGCTTCGGCTTTGGGCTCGATCTGAGCTCGCTTGGCGGAAATCACAGCAAATTCAGCACCGACGAAGAATGCATTTGCGGCAAGCAAGACCACAAACCAAACCAGCCCCATCAGGTCACTAGACATCGAGCTTTTCTCCCGGTTCAAACTTAATTCGGTCTACTCGTCTGCCATCCATTTTGAGAACTACCAACTGACCTTCTGAAATGACCACCAAGTCACCGGTCTTTGGGATTCGTCCGAGTTCGCTCATCACAAAACCTGAGACCGTGTCGTAATCTTCATCCTCAGCAATTTTCAGGCCAAACTCCTCAAGCTCCGCAGGCCTTGTCAGTCCGCTGAAGGCCAGTGATCCGTCTGCATACTGCAGTAGGTCCGAGCGCTGCCTGTCGTGTTCGTCCGACAACTCTCCAACCAGCTCCTCGACAGCGTCTTCCAGAGTGACGATTCCTGCCGTGCCACCGTATTCATCAATAACAATTCCAAACTGCAGACCGCGCCCTCTCAGCTGAATAGTGAGACGGTCCAAAGACATCGTTTCAGGAACCCTTACTGGCTCAACCATCAGTGCACTAATTGGCACCTGGCCGCGCCTTTCAACAGGCACACCGATTGCCCGTTTCAGGTGCACGACCCCGACAATGTCATCCGTGTCCTCACCGGTGACTGGAAAACGTGAATGCCCGGTTGATTGGGACAACTCAATCAGCTCTAGGGCTGTGGCATCTCTTTCAAGCGAATACATCTTCGGACGCGGCGTCATGATGTCACTGGCAACAAGCGTGCTCAAGGCAAGAGTTTTTTCCAAGAGCTTTGCGGTGTCTTTTTCAAGTGAGCCAAGCGTTGCACTTCTTCGAACTAGAGACGCAAGTTCGTCAGCGGTTCGAGCGCTAGAAAGCTCCTCTTTTGGCTCCACGCCAAATTTTCGAACTAGCCAGTTTCCATTGTTGTTCATGAACTGCACCAAGTAGTGGAAGACCCAGGTAAAAGCGAGCTGAAAACCAACCACCATTTTCAACACTTTTTTCGGTGCTGAGAGAGCTGCGTTCTTTGGCACCAATTCGCCAATTAGGAACGAAAACACAGTGGCGATAGTCATGGCCAGCACCACTGAGATAGTTCTAAAGGAATCCTCGCTGAATCCTAACTGCGATAACCAGGGAGTTAACAGTCTGGTCAGCGCAGGTTCTGCCACGAAACCGGTCAGCAGAGTGGTGAGGGTAATTCCAAGCTGGGCCGAAGAAAGATGTGTTGAGGTTTTTGTGATGGCTCGGATGGGGAGGTCTAGGCCTTTTTCGCCACCGTCTTTATCAGCCATCAACTGGGCCTTATCAGAGTTGATCAGCGCAAATTCGCTCGCAACAAAAAAACCGGTTCCGATCGTGAGAAATATGGCAAAGCCAAGCAGCAGATAGTCGTTCAAGACACTACCTTCTGGTCACTACGTTTATCAGGCTCCATTTCGTATATAACTATAACCATTGAAGCGGTTAGACTTAGAGAGTTTAGGTAGGTTTTTTCGTTCTAAGGGGCAGCCTTGTCAGGCAGCGATTTCAATAACACGGATCAAGACTTCGGTGCAAACCAGTGGCTGGTTGCAGAAATGTATGCTCAGTGGCTTGAAAGCCCAGACTCGGTTGATCAATCTTGGCAACCAATCCTCGAGCGCTACCACCAGACCAATCAGTCAAGCCCGGAAGCAAGCGAGCCTACAACTGGCTCGATTGCTGCCATCGACACCGACTCGACCGTGGTCACCAAATTTGATCCAGATGCACCTGCGCCTGCAACAGAAGCTATAACAATCCCGGTTGCTAAAACCACAGACGAGGCACCAAAAACTGCTCCGGTTCCGGCTGACCTTCCGTCCACGGAATCCTCTGCGATCACAATTGATGAGTCCACAGACCAACCAGAAGTAAAGATTCTCAAGGGCATGGGCAAAACCCTGGCCGCAAACATGGACGCATCGGTCTTTGTCCCAACCGCCACCAGCGTTCGCCAGGTTGCCGCCAAGCTTTTGATTGATAACAGAATTGTCATAAACTCCCACCTAAAAAGAACCCGCGGTGGCAAGGTTTCTTTTACCCATCTCATTGGCTACGCAATAGTCCAGGCCTTGAAAGAATTTCCTTCGCAAAACGTTTTCTATGATGAGGTGGATGGCAAGCCTGCAGTTGTAACTCCAGCAAACGTGAACTTCGGGCTCGCAATTGATATTCCAAAGCCTGATGGAACCAGAGCTCTGTTGGTTCCAAACATCAAGCGCTCTCAGAACATGAACTTCGCGGAGTTCGTATCCGCCTACGAGGATCTTGTAAAAAAGGCCCGAGATAACAAACTAACCGCCGAAGATTTCAAAGACACCACTATCTCACTTACTAACCCGGGTGGGATTGGAACCGTTCACTCCGTTCCAAGGCTAACCAGGGGTCAAGGCTGCATTGTTGGAGTTGGCGCCCTTGACTACCCGGCTCAATTCCAAGGTATGTCAGAGGAGCAGCTTGCTGATCAGGGAATTGGCAAAATAATCACAGTAACCTCAACCTACGACCACCGAGTGATTCAGGGTGCTGGTAGCGGTGAGTTCCTAAAGATCATCAACGAACTACTTCTTGGTGAGCGAGACTTCTACGAGAAGATCTTTGCCGACATGAGGATTCCATACTCACCAGTTGTATGGGCGAGCGATTTCCACTGGGACTTGGCTGACCAGTCCGGAAAAAACACTCGGATCCAGGAGTACATCAATGCCTTTCGAGTCCGCGGTCACCTGATAGCAGACATTGATCCACTTGAGTACGTGCAGCGCTGGCATCCAGATCTAGACATTCGCTCCTATGGCCTTAGCCTCTGGGACCTAGACAGAACCTTCAAGACCGGCGGTTTTGGTGGCAGGGTCAAGTCAAAGTTCCGAAACATGCTTGGAATCCTCAGGGATTCATACTGCAGAACTATTGGCGTGGAGTACATGCACATCCAGAACCCCGCCGAAAGAGTTTGGTTCCAGGAAAAACTTGAGCGCCCTTATCAAAAACCAACCAAAGAAGAGCAGTTCAGGATTCTTGAAAAGCTCAACGAAGCCGAGGCTTTCGAGACCTTCCTGCAAACTAAGTTCGTTGGCCAAAAGCGTTTCTCTTTAGAGGGAAGCGAGTCTCTCATCCCTGCCCTCGATCAAATCTTGCAGGCAGCTGCTGATGCCAACATGGAAGAGGCTGCGATTGGCATGGCTCACCGTGGTCGACTAAACGTACTAACAAACATCGCAGGGAAGACCTACGGACAGGTCTTCCGGGAATTTGAAGGGTCCGCTGAAACAGCCACCCTTCAGGGCTCGGGAGACGTCAAGTACCACCTGGGTACTGAAGGAATCTTCACCTCTGGTCACGGCAGTCAAATAAAAGTTTCGCTTGCGGCCAACCCGTCACACCTCGAAGCGGTAAACCCGGTTCTAGAGGGAATCGTTAGGGCCAAGCAAGATCGCCTCGGAAACCCTGAGACTTACCCGGTTTTGCCAATCTTGATCCATGGCGATGCCGCCTTTGCTGGCCAGGGAGTCGTTTTCGAGACTCTCCAGATGAGCGAGCTTGAGGGCTATAAAGTCGGCGGAACAATCCACGTGATTGCCAACAACCAGGTTGGCTTTACGACGCTGCCGAAGGATTCCAGAAGCAGCCTCTATGCAACAGATGTTGCTAAATCAATTCAGGCGCCGGTTTTCCATGTCAACGGTGATGACCCAGAAGCGGTCGTCAGGGTTGCCCAACTTGCATTCGAATATCGCCAAGAATTCAACAAGGATGTCGTCATCGACATCGTCTGCTACCGACGCCGCGGTCACAACGAAGGTGACGACCCTTCGATGACACAGCCGATGATGTACAACTTGATTGAGGCAAAGCGCTCAGTCAGAACCCTGTACATGGACAACCTGATTGGCCGTGAAGACATCACCCAGGAAGAGTTTGACGGTATCAACGCAACCTTCCAGCAGAACCTAGAACAGGCATTTATAGACGTCCATGAAGCGATGACCGACTCTGTGGCATTGCAGACCAGGCCAGATGGAATTGGAACCACGGCAAGCGAGAAGCAGGAACTGCTTCGCCAAACCGCTATTACCCAAGAACTAGTTGAAGCAATTGGTAATGCCCACGGCAACCAGCCGGATGGTTTCAGCGTTCACCCAAAACTTTCCCAGCTTCTTGAGAAGCGCGTGGAGATGAGCCGCAGTGGAGGCATTGACTGGGGCTTCGGAGAATTGCTAGCCTTCGGTTCGCTCTTGGTTGAAGGCGTGAACATCCGCCTGGCTGGCCAAGACAGCCAACGTGGAACCTTTGTTCAGCGCCACAGCGTTTTCTATGACAGAAACACCGGGCAGGAGTGGACTCCGCTGCGCTACGTTACAGAGCAGCAGGGCAAGTTCCAGGTAATCAACTCACTTCTAAGTGAGTATGCAGCGCTTGGATTCGAATACGGCTACTCGGTAGAGCAGCCCGAGGCACTTACGCTTTGGGAAGCTCAGTTTGGTGACTTTGTAAATGGCGCCCAAACTGTGCTGGATGAATTTATATCCAGTGCTGAGCAAAAATGGGGTCAGCGCTCCTCCCTGGTGATGCTGCTGCCTCACGGCTACGAAGGACAGGGCCCGGATCACTCGTCTGCCAGAATCGAAAGGTTCCTGCAGTTGTCCGCGCAGAACAACATGACGATTGCACAACCCTCGACACCAGCAAGCCACTTCCACCTGCTCAGGCGCCAGGCTTACACTTCGCCGAACAGGCCATTGGTTGTCTTTGCCCCGAAATCTATGCTGCGTCTAAAGGCCGCAGCGAGTTCCGTGGAGGACTTCACAACCGGCAACTTCAGGCCGGTCATTAATGACCAGCAAAACCTTGAGCCCACGAAGGTAAAGAAGATTCTTTTCTGTTCAGGAAAGGTCTACTGGGACCTCTTGGCCGAGAGCGAAAAGCGCGGCACTGGCGACACTGCCATTGTTCGACTTGAACAGCTTTACCCAACGCCTGTCGAGGAAATGAAGGCGGCCGTTGCTCAATTCCCAGACGCGGAGCTCAGGTGGGTCCAAGACGAGCCTGCCAACCAGGGCCCATGGACCTACATCGGTCTATTCATGCCGAAGTATGGTGTGAACTTCAAGGTGATTTCTCGCCCAGCATCGGCATCCCCGGCAACTGGATCATCAAAGCACCATGCCGCCGAGCAGGCTGACCTTGTAACTCGAGCCTTCTCTGACTGATGAGACAAATCCGGGCCGTAATCCTAGGTGACGAGCTCCTGACTGGAGCTGGCGACCCAAAAGGTATCGGTTGGCTCGGAAGGGTTCAAGCCAGGCTTCCAGAAAAAGCTGACATAGCTGTGTTTCCGTTGCCCATGATTGGTGAGACCACTTCGCAGATGCAGAACCGCTGGAGGACCGAGGCTGCCATTAGGTTTACACCCGATACGGATAATTACCTGGTCTTGGCTCTTGGTGCTGGAGACATCCAAGCCGGCATTACTATCTCTCGGTCGAGGCTGAATTTAGCTTCCCTGATGGATGATGCGATTCGTGAAGGAATACAGGTGTTCGTTATTGGACCGACCCCAACCGGAGTTCCAGAGTTCGATGCGGAGGTGAAGCACCTTTCCGAAGGCTTTGCGGATGTTGTAAAGAGGCGCCAACTAACTTATGTGGATTGCTTTGGGCCATTAGTTGCCCACGAGGGTTGGCTGGAAGAAGTGAACGATAGCCCCAGAAGGCTACCCGGCCAAGTTGGTTACGGACTCATTGCATGGCTGGTCCTAAACCGCGGGTGGTTCGAATGGCTTGAGCTAGCTGAGAAAGATTAGTCGTGCTGCTGAAGTCCGCGAATTCGATCCATTACTCGCTCGGCTAGCTCAGCAGCAGGGGCCTCATCGCAGGAACGCTGTATTACCTGATTGAAAATTACTTCGATGTCGTAGTGGCTTTCACAAGAATCGCAGTTGGCCAAATGAGCAGTGATTGTCTCTAGCTCTTGCTCGTGAAGTTCGGAGTGAAGGTACTCATGCACCCCTAGCTTTACTTCTTCGCAATCCACTCTTTTCACGATTCTTCCTCCACGCCAGTGTCATAGCCTTCTTGCTTTGCATAATCTTGCAACAAAGTTCTAAGCAATTTCTTCCCGCGATGCAGTCTGGACATTACTGTCCCAACAGGTGTGTCCATTACTTCAGCAATTTCTTGATATGGAAGCCCCTCGACAACGGCGTAATAGACAACCATGCGAAACTCTTCAGGAATCTGATCCAGCGCGTTCTTGATTGCGACAGATGGCATGTTTTCCATCGCCTCAATTTCGGCACTTCTAGAAGAACGTGCAGTAATCGACTCCCCTTGGCCAACCTGCCAGTCCTCCATGTCATCAAGAGCCGTTTTTGCTTTGTCCTTGGCCTTCTTGTTATAGAGGTTAATGTGAGTGTTGGTCATAATCCTGAATAACCAGGCCTTCAGGTTGGTTCCCTGCTCGAATTTTGACCAAGCCACGAAGGCTTTGGCGAAAGTCTCTTGAACTAGATCCTCGGCATCACTTGGGTTTCTTGTCCACCGCAGTGCTGCGCCATAGAGCTGTGGCATAAGAGGGAGAGCCTGGGCCTCGAAGCTCTTGATTTTCTCTGATTTTTCTAAAGTCATTTGCCTCAATTCTAACCTTGGCAGCGAGGGTTGTTCTGTGGTTCGTGGGCCCAAAGCGTTGTTTGCTTGTATCTTTGACTAGATGACTGAAAGCCAGCTGTGGAGCGCGCCCCAATCCGATGGGTTCACTGCACATGTCAATCTTCCCGGTAGCAAGTCACTAACCAATCGCGAATTGGTTCTGTCTGCTCTTGCCCATGAGAAAACAACACTTCAAAACCCCCTAGTATCTCGAGACTCAGAATTGATGATCGCAGCGCTAAGTTCGCTGGGTGCGGAGTTTTCCTGGTCGGGCGCCGATTTAACAATCACACCGCATGAACTTTCAGGCCCCGCGCGCATAGATTGCGGACTCGCCGGAACAGTGATGCGCTTTGTTCCTCCGCTGGCGATGCTCGCCAACGGAGAGGTATTTTTTGACGGCGATGAGGGTGCCAGAAAACGACCGATGGCAACCACCATCGAATCCCTGCGTGCTCTCGGCGGAGAAGTGACTTCAACCGACGGCAAACTTCCGTTCACGGTATTGGGAGCAGGTTCAGTTCAGGGCGGAGCATTGGAAATAGATGCTTCTGCATCGTCACAATTTGTTTCAGGACTGCTTCTGAGCGCTGCGCGATTCGATCAAGGCCTGGTGCTCACGCACAGGGGAGAGACACTCCCCTCACTGCCTCACATAGAAATGACACTCGAAACGGTTCGGCAACGAGGTGTGCAGGCAAAAACACTTTCAGAAACCAGCTGGCAGGTAATGCCTAGTGAAATCTCGGGCGGGCAGATTGCGATTGAACCGGACTTATCTAATGCCGGTCCATTCATGGCAGCAGCTATGGTTTCAGCCGGAACTGTAACGATTCCGAACTGGCCAACGACTACCACTCAAGTCGGGGATCACTATCGGAGCATCCTGGAACAAATGGGTGCTGACATAAAGCTCAACGATGGCTTGCTGACAATTACCGGCACGGGACAAATCAACGGAATAGACATGGACCTGGGAGAAGCAGGTGAGCTCACGCCAACCATAGCGGCACTAGCAGCGCTGGCTTCAAGCCCCAGCAGACTGACTGGAATTGGTCACCTTCGCGGCCATGAAACTGACCGCCTCAAGGCACTTGTGACCGAAATCAATAGCCTGGGTGGAAATGCCATGGAGCTCGAGGACGGCATTGAAATCACTCCGGCCAAACTCTCCGGTGGCACCTGGCACACTTATCACGACCACCGAATGGCAACCAGTGGAGCGATAATCGGGCTTGTGGTTCCAGGCGTAAAAGTTGAGAACATTGCAACAACGTCAAAAACCATGCCTAACTTTTCTGACATGTGGCTAGAAATGCTCGGTAGCTAGTGGATTGGGACAACGCTCGCTTTGATCCAATGGACTTGGACGAAGATGACATCCGGATAAGGCCAAACCCCAAGGGCAATAAACCCAGGACTAAAAGGCGCCCAGATTACAGCGATGCACCGCTTGGCATGGTCTTAGAGGTTCACCTTGCTCGCTACCGAATTTTGACCGACACCGGTCAGGAAATCACGGCAACTTTGGCCAAAGAACTTCGAAGAGAAGGCTGTGTGATTTGCGATCGGGTCAGGCTTGATGGCGATGTTTCTGGTGAATCCGGTGCTCTGGCAAGAATTGTTGGAATTGAGCCCAGAAAGAATGTGCTGTCTAGGTCCGCTGAAGATGGCGAATCGCTGGAGCAGAACATCGTTGCCAACGCCGACCAACTGGTGATTGTCACCGCCTCTGCCAACCCAGAACCAAGATCTCGACTCGTGGACAGGTACTTAGTGGCTGCATTCCATGCGGGGTTGAAGCCCGTCTTATTGATGACCAAGTGTGACTTGAAAGATCCGAAGGAATTCATCGATAGCTTTCTGGGGTTTGATTTGGAGATTATTCAAACTTCTGAAGACGAGCCGAACCTCGATCAATTGAAGCTGATGCTCAAAGACAAGACCACGATCTTTGTCGGCCACTCAGGTGTCGGAAAAACTACCGTGATCAATGAGCTGGCGCCTGATCACAAGCGGGCAGTGGGTGTGGTCAACAAGGTGACGGGCAAAGGAAAGCACACCTCGAGCTCCGCTCATGCCATCAGGGCTCAGGGTGGCTGGTTAGTAGACACCCCCGGCATTCGAAGTTTTGGGCTCTCAAATATTGACGCCGCGGAATTACTGAAGGGTTTCAGTGACCTCAGTGAAGCTAGCGAAGACTGCCCCAGAGGGTGCTCGCACCTTGCAGGCTCCCCCGATTGCGCTCTGGATCAAAAGGCAGAATCGGGCCTGGTTTCGGCACTAAGGCTTGATTCTTTTCGCAGGCTTCTAGACTCGCTCTCATCGGTAGATTAGGAATCAAGATGAACGATTTAGAGCTATTGCAAGTATTGGCCAACGCTGCCGATGAAATCTCGCTGTCTCGGTTTAGAGCTCTTGACTTGAAAGTAGAAACAAAGCCAGACCGGACACCGGTTACAGACGCCGACCGAGCCGTTGAAGCAAAGCTGCGGGAACTACTCAAGCTCTACAGGCCAAATGACACTGTCATTGGTGAAGAGTTTGAAAACACTGGAGAATCGGAACGCAATTGGATTATCGATCCAATTGATGGAACAGCCAACTACCTGCGAGGAGTCCCAATCTGGGCGACACTAATAGGGCTTCGCATTGATGGCGAGATTCTGACCTCTGTTGTTTCAGCACCCGCGCTGGGCAGGAGATGGTGGGCCTCGGGCGGCAAGGGTGCGTTCACAAGAGACATCGACGGTTGCGTGCGGCAGCTGAGTGTTTCTAGAATCAGTCAACTTGAAGACGCGACCTTGAGCTTTAACTCCCTTGAGCAGTGGCGGGACGCTGGCCTTTTGGACCAGCTACTCTCACTTTCCAAAAGTGTTCACAGGACGCGCGCCTACGGCGATTTCCTCAGCTATATGTGGGTTGCAGAGGGTGCAATTGAAATAGCTTCTGAGCACGACCTCAAGATCTACGACATCGCCGCCCTGGTGCCAATTGTCAGAGAGGCTGGCGGTGAAATCACTGACCTCAAGGGCCCAATAACGGATTCCACGTCTTCGGTTATGGCGACTAACTCTCTGCTCCACAGCCAAGTCCTCGACGCGCTGAAATAGCTGAGGAGTTCCTTGACTGAAAAGCGAACGCAGCTCTTAGCGATTACCACTATCGCGCTGCTTGCGCTAAACATGAGAACCGCGGTGGGTTCATTTTCACCGCTTGTGACCTACATCCAAGAAGAGATTTCCCTACCCATAGTCACCATTGGCCTTCTCGGAATCGCTGCGCCACTTGCCTTTGCAATCGCCACCTCGCTCGCCAATCCTCCTGCCAGGAGAATCGGTGTAGAAAAAACCCTGATCGCGACCTCATTGTTGATCATGGGAGGCCATGTACTGAGGGCCCTGGCTTGGGATTCAACAGCACTCTTTGCAGGGAGCTTGATGTGCCTATTGGGAATGGGCGCTGGGAACATCCTCATGCCAGTTTTGGTAAGAAAGTACTTCGCCCATCGAGTTGGTCTCGTGTCAACCCTCTACATTTCTCTCACTGCTTTGAGTGCCTCAGCAGGCTCTTTTCTAGCTGTTCCACTGGCCGATCTAGGTGGATGGCGGTTTTCACTTGGGCAGTGGGCCTTGTTTGCAACGCTCACTCTCCTTCCACTATTTGCGCTTAGAAAAAACTCTGTCCCGGAACAGCCAGAATCCGGAACCACAAAACAAAAAGCAATTTGGAGATCGCCGACCGCGTGGGCAATTTTTGGCACTCAGGGAATGACTTCAATTTTTGGTTATGTCAGTTTTGCCTGGCTTCCACTGCTGCTACTAGAACACAATGGAGTGTCGGTGGCTCAAGCCGGAGCACTCTTGTCGCTCTTTGCGATTCTCGGACTACCGGCTGCACTCTTGGTTCCTAACCTGGCAGCAAAGTACCGAAAATCCCACGCTCCGATCATATGGTTTTCCAGCTTCATGGGGATGGCAGGCGCACTTGGCATTTTGTTCTCCGGGAGTTCTTGGCTGTGGTTTTGGGTTGCGGCCCTTGGCCTCGGCCCCACCATGTTTCCGCTGGCACTGACCCTTTACAATCTAAGGTCAAGGCAGCGCAGCACGGTTCTGGCCGTTAGTGCTTTTGGGCAGGGGATGAGTTACACAATGACAACAATTGTGGTGTTTCTGGTTGGCATCATGCGGGAGGTCACCGGTGGCTGGGAGTTCACGCTTTGGCTCTTCTTTGGAGTTGCCCTATTCAGCGCGCTTATGGGAATTCAAGTAGCTAAGAACCACTTTGTTGATGATGAGCTAGCTCACTAGAGCCAGCGATCCGCCTGGTGCTCTGCTGACACCATCCTCACGGTTCCAGACCTTCCACGAATCACCAGAGATTCGGTGACAATAATGCCGCCTTGTTTTTTGACTCCTGCAAAAAGCGGGCCGTCTGTGACACCGGTTGCAACAAAAAAAGTATTGTCGCTACGTACCATGTCGTTCATTTGGTAGGTGTGATCAAACTTCAAGCCAGCATCGATACCAAGCTGCTTTTCTTCATCGCTGCCTGGAGCCAACCTGCCCTGAATTAGGCCGCCAAGGGCCCTAATGCCACAGGCTGTGACAATTGCCTCAGGCGACCCACCAATTCCGACACACATGTCAATTCTTGAACTTTCTCTCGCCGCCTGGATTCCGCCGGCGACATCGCCATCTCGAAGCAGCCTTGTTGCCGCTCCTACTTTTCGAATCTCTTCGATAAGCGGCAGATTGTATTCGCGATCTAGGACTGCTACCAGAATCTCATCAACCGGCTTACCCGTAGCCTTGGCATAGGCACGGATGTTCTCTGCAATCGGCTTCTCAATGTCGCAGACATCGAGACCGGCTGGGCCGGTGACAAACTTGTCCATTTTGTAAACAGTTGATGCATCAAGCATCGACCCTCTGTCGGCAACTGCAATAACAGAAATAGCATTTTGCCTACCGGCGGCGGTCAGTGACGTTCCATCAATCGGATCCACCGCAATGTCTACCTTGGGTCCGTTGCCATTTCCAACAATCTCACCGTTGAAAAGCATTGGAGCCTCGTCCTTCTCACCCTCGCCAATCACGACCAAGCCCTCGAAGTTGACGGTTCCCAAGAATGCCCTCATTGCATCTACTGCGGCCCCATCAGCGGCGTTCTTGTCGCCCTTGCCAATAAATGGGTAGGCGCGGATTGCGGCGGCCTCAGTGGCCCGCACAAGCTCCATGGCAAGGTTTCGGTCAGGGTGCAGGGCAGGTGGATGCTGAGTCATACCCCAAGGCTACCGAGCCAAAGATGAGTTTCTTCAGTTACTCACCGAATTCAACGCCAACGCTCTTGCAGCGCTCTGCAATGCTGGCAGTGAGATTATCGATTGATTCTGCTGTGCTTGCTGCGGAATTCGAGGATGCAAGCTCCTTAGCAAGCTCTCCAACATCGGCCGCCAGCTCTGTAGAAAGCAATAACTCCACCTGATCACCGATCAGATCATCGATTTGAGCGATGATGCCTGAATCAACCACTCCACTCTCGTAGGCATCGGCCAAACCGGCCAGAGAAGAGCTCAGCGCCTTGCACGCAGCCGCATCGGCAGCGGTGGCAGCTACGTCTTGGATACTGCACCCGGTTGTGCCAATTAGCACGGCAATTGACAATGCCCCGAGGCGAAGTGAATTCATCCTGTTAAGCGTATTCGCTTCACTCTGAAATAAGGAGTAACTGGGACTAATTAGGGGTGTCCTATCGTTACACTTCCATAGAGTTTTGAAAAAACCAGTCAGGCTAGGAACCAATGCGCATCTATAGCAACATCACCGAGGTATTTGGGAACACTCCCCTTGTAACCCTGAACAGCATCACGGATGGTGCTGCTGCCACGGTCTTGGCAAAGCTTGAGTTTTATAACCCGTCTTCATCGGTCAAGGACCGCCTTGGAATCGCAATGGTCAATGCTGCTGAAGCTTCAGGTGAGCTAAAGCCAGGTGGAACGATTATCGAGGCAACAAGCGGCAACACTGGAATCTCACTTGCAATGGTAGGTGCAGCCAGGGGCTACCGCACAATTATTGTGATGCCGGATTCGATGAGCCTGGAGCGCAAAATACTCACTCGCGCCTACGGTGCAGAGCTTTTCTTGACTCCTGCTGCCGAAGGCATGAAGGGATCGGTCGCAAAAGCCGAGGAACTTGGCGCGAACATCGAAGGCTCTGTCATGATGCGACAGTTTGACAATGCAGCAGGACCTCAGATTCACCGTGAAACCACTGCAGAAGAAATCTGGGCGGACACCGACGGCCAGGTTGCCGCAGTAGTTGCAGGCAGCGGCACAGGTGGAACCATTACTGGCACCTCGCAGCGCTTGAAAGAACTAAATCCAAAGATCAAGACTTTTGCCGTGCAGCCTGCAGCATCGCCACTATTGACCGGCGGAGAAGCTGCCGGGCATCCACTGGCCGGCATTGGCCCAAACTTCATTCCCTCGGTCCTCGACACCTCAAGCTATGACGAAGTCATCAGCGTTGAAAATGCCACCGCATTTGAATATGCAAGGCGTGCTTCGGCTGAAGAGGGAATTCTTGCCGGCATCTCTTCGGGAGCAGCACTATGGGCTGCCAGAGAGGTTGCCAGCCGACCAGAGTTCGCAGGCAAGCTAATTGTTGTGATTGTGCCATCCTTTGGTGAACGTTATGTCTCCTCAACCCTTTACCGCGACCTACAAGACGAATACCAGAGCAAGGGTTGAGCATCAGGGGAGATTTCAAGGCAGGCTTAGAGCGCGATCCTGCGACACTGAGCGTTTGGGAGCTGTTTTTCACCTCCGGTGGACTTCACGCAATCTGGATTTACCGCTTTGCCCATAAACTCTGGAAACTAAAGCTTCGCACGCTGTCAAGGATGCTCTCGAATCATGCGAAGTTCTTCACTGGGATCGAGATTCACCCGGGGGCTGCGATAGGCGAGCGCCTAGTCATCGATCACGGCATTGGGGTGGTCATCGGTGAAACGGCAGTAATCGGCAACGACGTGCTCATCTATCATGGCGTGACACTTGGTGGAAAGACACTAGATGCCGTGAAGCGTCACCCCACCGTTGGGGATCGGGTAATCATCGGTGCCGGAGCCAAGCTCATTGGAAACATCAAGGTAGGTAATGACTGTGCGGTTGGTGCCAACGCAGTTGTGACGAAGGATATGCCGGCTGGCACAGTTGCAGTTGGCGTTAATGCCAGGTTGCTGAATCTAACCGGGGACGATTTCTACATAATCTGATTTGCCAGTGTTTTTGACATACATGCAAGACCACTCGTCGCTTATCGCAACCTGGCGCGTTCCCTGGAGGCCCAACCTCTTGAGCTCCTTCCAGGTCACGTCGCGAGACAAGTCGGTGTTAAGGTGTGGCTTCTTTGGATAAAAAACCCAAAAGGTAAACCGCCGATCCCAAAAGCTTCTTAATTCCTTGGAAATTTTGTGAATCTCAGCAATCGAGCTGACAAAAATGAAGGCGCTCGGTGCCTTCAAATCAAGGCAAGCATTGGCAAGCCTAGAAAGCTCTGTCTCAACTGGAATCAGGCCATCAAAGACAAGCTCTGCTGGGATATTGTTTGCCGGTACCTTCTGACCAGGTTCAAGAAACATTTTCAGAGCGTGGCTCACTTTTTTCCCTTGGTTTCTGCATTGAGCATGCGCTTGGCTGCAAGAAGCTTGATCAACAACTCTTTTGGCAGCACCTCATCGATTCCAAATTGGAAGCCACCCTTGGAGCTTTTGTAGGGTTCAAGGTCCGAAGCAAGCCTTGAAATAACAATGGACGAGTGAGGAAAGTAACTCAGGTGGTCCTTGAACGCGGCATAACCGCCAATAACCTTGTCGTTCTCAATAATCGCCGGCATCCCATATGAAATGGCTTCTGTGGCGGTTGGTGCTAGCGCCATGAGCTGGGACCTCAACACAGTCAGCCCCTCGCGCTTAGCTGGCTCGAGTCCCTGAAGATATGCATCAACGTCTGACGAAGACATGTCTCTAAGCTACAGCCTCCGGAATCTTTCGCTTCCGCTCAGTACCGCCAGCCAAATACAACCCAAGCGCAATCAACGGAAGACCCACTGCTAGGCCAACGGTGATTGGTTCGTTCAAAAAAACAATTCCAAGCGAGAGAGCAACTGCGGTGTTGACGTATGTGATCAACGTCGCCTTCACAGGCCCAACCTCTTGAATCAGCATGAAGAAAATAACGAAGGCGAGTGCGGAACAAATAAGACCCAAAACCACCAGAGACAAGATGCTTCTAACCGAGGCCTCCGAAAGCTCGGGACCGATGACGGGAATGGCAAAGGGAGAGTAAACGGCTGCCACGAAAGCCATGCTGACGCCAATCACCCCAGCACTCGGAACGTGGTTGAGTTTGCGATTCGCAACGATCGGAGCAATTGAGTACCCCACCGCAGCAAGGATCACCATGAGCACAAAAATTGGGTTTACTGCTCCCAGGAACGAGTCAATACCAACCAGCACGACTACGCCGGCAAAACCTATAACCATTCCGGTGAGCGATCTGGGCTTGAGGGCCTTTCGATCTTTGAAGAAAATAGCCAAAATGGCGACGGCAAAAAATGGTACCGTCGCGATTAAGAGGCCTGCCAGGCCAGAGGAAATATTCTTCTCGGCTTCAGTAATCAAATACCATGGCCCAACCATTTCAATTGCTGCAAATACTAAAACATAAGGCCACGCCTTCAGTGCCGGCTTAAGCCCCCCAGTGATTGCAGCATAGGGAATCAAAACCGCCGCCCCCAAGAACGTCCTTGCAAACACGATTGATGATGTTGAGAAACCTTCGAGGGCCAAGGCTATAAAGAAATACGGCAGACCCCAAAAAAGGCCTGCCATTGAGAACAAAATCAGACCTCTTTTAGACACTGGGCAATGCTATCTAATGGCGGACTTATTTGCCCGTTTTGATGGTTGTAACCAGTCATGAGTAATGAACTAATCACAAAACCTGCGGAAACTTCCGCAAATCTTCACCCGTTAGTTGGTGCCAGGTGGAGCCCAAGAATCTTTGACAGCACTTTTTCACTTGATGATAGTCAGGTTTTGAGCCTTGCGGAGGCGTTTCGCTGGAGCCCCTCATCCAACAACGAACAGCCTTGGCACCTAGCCATTCTCAACCGAGACACTGATCTATTTGATGAGGTCTCAAAGACTGGCTTAGGTGGCTTCAACGCATCCTGGGCACCGACATCTTCTGCATATGCAATCGTGTTGGCGGACAAGACCCTGAAGGGCAAGCCGCGCGACATGTCAAATACCTATTTCGATGCTGGTCTTGCATCTTCACAACTTGTGACCCAAGCCGAAGCCATGGGGCTAAAGGCGCACTACATGGGCGGCATTGAGCGGGAACAGATTTTGAAGACCTTGAACGGTTCGGATCGGGAAGTCATCTGCGTAATAGCGGTTGGAAAACAGGGAAGCGTTCAAGGTCAAACAGATGAATTGATTGCCCGCGAGAGCGCTCCAAGACAAAGAAAAGACCCCGCCGATGTTTACACAATCGACGGGGCGCTTAGCTAAAAAGCGAACTACTTTTTGCTTGCATTCTTGCGAGCAGAAAGGTTTCTCGCTCTGATATTTGCATCAAGCTCAAGCTTGCGAATCCTGATTGCATCCGGGGTGACCTCAACGCACTCGTCCTCGCGAGCGAATTCAAGTGACTCTTCCAGAGAAAGCTTCTTTGGTGGCGTCAACCCAACAAAGTTGTCTGCGGAAGCAGCTCGCATGTTTGTGAGCTGTTTCTCTTTGGTGACGTTGATGTCCATGTCTTCTTGGCGGGAATTCTCTCCGACAACCATTCCTGCATAAACCTCTGAGGTTGGCTCGACAAAGAATGCGCCCCTCTCCTGCAATGCAATCATGGCAAACGGTGTTGCAACGCCTGCGCGGTCTGAAACCAGTGAACCGTTTAGCCTGGTAATGATCTCTCCAGCCCATGGCTCGTAGCCAGCAGCCAAAGCGTTAGCAATACCCGAGCCCTTTGTGGTGGTTAGGAACTCTGTCCTGAATCCAATTAGGCCCCTCGAAGGAACCTTGAACTCCATGCGAACCCAGCCGGTTCCGTTGTTGGTCATGTTAAACATGCGGCCCTTGCGAGATGCCAGCAACTGGGTCACCGCGCCGAGGAACTCTTCTGGGACATCGATTGTCAGCTCTTCGACCGGCTCGTGGACCTTGCCGTCGACTTTCTTTGTGACAACCTGTGGCTTACCAACGGTCAACTCATAGCCTTCACGACGCATCTGCTCCACCAAAATAGCCAGGGCAAGTTCGCCGCGACCCTGAACTTCCCAAGCGTCTGGGCGCTCGGTGGGGAGCACGCGTATTGAGACGTTACCGATCAGCTCTCGGTCTAGGCGATCTTTGACCAGCCTTGCGGTCATCTTTGAACCCTTTACGCGCCCTGCCATAGGAGAAGTGTTGATACCCATCGTCATAGAGATGGCGGGCTCATCGACTGTGATTGGTGGCAGCGGCTTTGGATCATTCAGATCGCAAAGCGAGTCACCAATGGTGATTTCTTCAATACCTGCAACTGCAACAATGTCCCCGGCGGAAGCCTTCTCGATACTGATTCTCTCTAGGGCTTTGGTTCCGAGTAGCTCTGTGATTTTTACAGTCTGCTGAGAACCGTCTTGACGGATCCAGGCAACCTGCTGACCCTTCTTGATTTCGCCGTTATAAATACGTAGCAGTGCGAGCCTGCCAAGAAATGGTGAAGCATCGAGGTTTGTAACGTGAGCCTGTAGCGGTGCACCTTCTTCGTATTCCGGGGCAGGAATGTTACTCAGAATCGCCTTGAACAGCGGCTCTAGGTTTTCTGAATTTGGAAGAGTGCCATCGGCCGGTTTCTCCAGCGATGCAATTCCGGCACGTCCTGATGCGTAGATGACGGGAAGGTCCAAAATTGCGTCTACGTCCAGGTCCGGGATTGAGTCGTGAAGATCAGATGCCAAACCAAGCAGCAGGTCGTGGCTTTCCGCAACGACCTCATCGATTCTCGCGTCTGGACGGTCGGTCTTGTTGACCACCAAGATAACTGGAAGCCTCGCCTCCATTGCCTTTCGAAGTACGAAACGAGTTTGTGGCAGTGGGCCCTCAGAAGCGTCGACCAAAAGCACAACTCCGTCAACCATGGACAAGCCGCGCTCGACCTCGCCGCCGAAGTCAGCGTGACCCGGGGTGTCAATAACATTCAGCACAATGGTTTCACCATTGGCTGCAGGGCCCGTGTACCGAATAGCGGTGTTCTTGGCCAGGATCGTGATTCCCTTTTCGCGCTCTAGGTCACCCGAGTCCATAACGCGCTCGTCCATGGTTCCGTGAGATGCGAAGGAGTCGGTCTGCTTGAGCATGGCGTCAACTAGCGTGGTCTTACCGTGGTCAACGTGTGCCACGATTGCTAAGTTTCTGAGCGCGTTGTTTTGCTTTGTCATAAAAAACCTTGGGTAGAAAATGGTGGGCCGAATGGCCAGAGGCTAGTCTACGGCCATTCGGCCTAAACTCTAGGGATATGTCTGGAAATTCTCTGTCTTATAAAGACGCTGTTGCGAAGACGGTTTCAAGGATTGAAGATCTGATAGACAGAAAATCCAACGCAGTTGTTCTAATCGATGGTAGAGCTGGAGCGGGTAAATCTAAATTTGCAACCGACCTTGTCGAGGCCTATTTCAAGCTGGAGACCAGAATGCCAAAGCTTGTTCACATGGATGACCTATACCCAGGTTGGGACGGCCTGCGCGCAGGGTCGCTGTATCTAAACCAGCAGATTTTGGAATCGGTCGCGGCAGGCAAAGAAGCTAGCTGGCAGGTCTGGGACTGGAATCTTGGCGAACGAGGCAATTCTGAGGAGTCTTCTAACGGCTGGAGGAGTTTCGAAGGTGGCAACTTGCTAATCGTTGAGGGCTGCGGCGCGATATCTGCGCACTCGGCCGAAATGGCCGACTTGAATATTTGGATTGAAAGCGATCTGGAAACTCGCCGGGAGAGGTTTAGCTCTCGCGATCAAGGAAAGTTTGATGACTACTGGCACTCCTGGGCTATTCAAGAGGATGAGTTTTATGAAACCGAAAAATCTAAAGAGATTTGCAATCTCTGGGTTCAGAACTAAACCCGGTTTGCTCTCCAGGTTCTGATGCCTGCAATCACGCTCAGCAAAATTACGACAATTGCAATCACGTAAACCGCCGACCTAACCGCTGGAATTGAATAAGTGAAATAGCCTGCCAGCGTAAGTCCACAGCCCCAAAGCATGGCCCCGACTGCATTGGCGCTGAAG
>Ga0209654_1001405_pt1 | contig 19230 bp, 19 predicted proteins | sample SaaInl1SG_22_DNA_FD_184646 | JGI IMG/M metagenome (GOLD analysis project Ga0209654, IMG submission 184646) | Marine microbial communities from expanding oxygen minimum zones in the Saanich Inlet - ESP_161SG_22_DNA (SPAdes) (version 2) | ecosystem: Environmental > Aquatic > Marine > Intertidal... | reverse complement strand
GCAAACAGATTATTTGCGGTTTCGCTAAGCTGGGCATTGGTGGCGATATAGGTTGCCAGTGTTGGACGCTGGGCATAGAGCGATCCATTACTGGCCAGATCGCCCAGCTTGAAATCCTTTATCATGCCGCTGGATTGACCAAAGGCAATAAAATACCCGCAATTCTGCAAGACCTGAAGCGAGCCGGGATAGGTGTCTTTGCCCACCGAATCATAGACCGCACGCACGCCCTTGCCGCCAGTGATATCCTTGACCACCTCGACAAAATTTTCTTCGGTATAATTTATTACATGATCATAGCCCGCTTCTTTGGCCAGGGCACATTTTTCTGCAGAACCGGCTGTCCCGATAGCTTCGATGCCCATCGCCCGCAGCCATTGACCTGCCAGCAAGCCTACCCCACCGGCCGCCGCATGAAACACCACCTTATCGCCTGCTTGCAATGGCACAGAACGGTTCAGCAAATATTCCACTGTCATCCCTTTCAGCATCGATGCAGCGGCCATATCATCGGAAATTTCCTCTGGCAGATGTACCAGACGATCAGCGGCAATCACACGCTCTTCGGCAAAAGCGCCAACCGCCATCGGATAGCCCACCCTGTCTCCTTCTTTGAAACCGGTTACGCCTTCCCCCACGGCCAATACCCGGCCCACCCCTTCATTGCCAGGGACAAATACATCTTTTTCCGGGAAAGGATAAACCCCTGATGTCTGATAGACATCCAGAAAATTCAGCCCCATTTTTGTCTGGGATACAACCACCTGACCGGCAGCCGGATTAGGCGTAGGACGCTCGCGCAATTGCAAGACATCTGCATTCCCCGGTGTTTCTGCACAAATGAAACGTCCCATATTTTTCTCTCCTCAAAAATGAAATCTGTACTATTGGATAAAATTGATATGCTTTAATAATAGGCCAGCTTTGGCAATTGTCATGTTGTTTTTAACTTGTCAGTTGCGAGCATCTTTAGGACAGTATTATTCTGGGGTTTGTGTTTTTTATAGCTGTCTATTTTCGCCTGTCCATTTTGTGTGAGCAATACCTATGAAATTTAGTAGTCATCGCGCCGCTGCCTTGCAGCCCAGCCTGATAAGAGAAGTAGCCGAAACAGCCATGGGCAAGGCAGATGTTATCGGGCTCTGGTTTGGCGAAGGGCGATGGCCTACCTCTGATATTGCGGTGCGCGCTGCACAGAACGCACTGGCAAAGGGGGATCATTTCTATCAGCCCAATAGCGGCAAGCCGGCGTTGCGTGCCAGCCTGCAAAATTATATGAACCGGCTTTACGGGCTGGAATTGGACATATCGGCTATCACGGTTACAGGCTCGGGTATGCAGGCGATGATGCTGGCGGCACAAGCCCTGAGCGATCCGGGGGATAAAATTGTTGTGGTTGGCCCTGCCTGGCCGAATCTGGCAGAAAGTTTTAAAATCGCTGGCGGGGATATCCATATTGTTTCTCTGCAAGCGGTAAATGGCCGCTGGCATCTGGATATGGACAGGCTGATAGACAGCCTGACCCCGGACACCAAGGCGGTACTGGTCAATTCGCCCAATAATCCGACCGGCTGGGTGATGGATAAGCACGATCAGCTACAGCTCCTTTCCCATTGCCGAAAACAGGGCATCTGGTTAATTTCAGATGATGTCTATTCCAGATTATATCAATTTGCCGATGCCGCCCCCAATATGATGAGCTGCGGCCACCCCGAAGACAGAATTATTTCGGTAAATAGTTTTTCCAAAGCCTGGTCAATGACAGGCTGGCGGCTGGGCTGGCTGGCAGGCCCGCCAGAGCTGGAACCCATTTTTGCCCAGCTTACCGAATATAATATGTCTTGCAGCTCGGGCTTTGTTCAGGAAGCAGGCAAAGCCATGATAGAGCAAGGCGAGGGCGAGGTGCGCCAGCTGCAAGAAAGGCTGGCACAAAGCTATCAGCTGATTAAAACCCGTCTGCAAGCGATAGAGGATGTCAAATTTATCGATCCCGATGGTGCATTTTACAGCTTTTTTTCGATTGATGGCCTGTCTAATTCGGCCGGGTTTTGCAAAGCCCTTATTCAGACAGCCGGTGTGGGTCTTGCCCCTGGCCTGGCCTTTGGGACGCAGGCAGAAGGCTATGTCCGGCTATGTTATGCCCAGGATACTGTCCTGTTAGAACAAGCCTTTGACCGTTTTGAAAAAGGCTATAAGCAAGCCATCAAATCCAGCCATTAGAGGCAGAAGAATAGTAAGAATAGTTTTAAAAGGATAAAAGAATGGAGCCTGATATGCGCATAAATCAAGATGAGATCACCAACTGGCTGGATGCCCTTTTTACCGCCGCAGGTTGTCCAAAAGAAGAGGCAAAATTAATCGCATCCCATCTGGTAGATGCCGATGCATCCGGCCATCCCAGCCACGGGATTGTACGTGTTCCGCGCTATATGGAATATATTAAAGAAGGCACGGTGCGCCCGGTTTGTGCCATTGAAACGCTGATGTCTGCTGGCAGTCTGCGCCTGATAGATGGGCAATATAGCTTTGGTCAGGTATTGGGCCATCATGTAGTGGCACAGGCAAAGGAAATGGTCGCCAGCCATAGCCTGGCGCTTATCGGGCTGCGCAATGCCGGCCATTTGGGGCGCATTGGCGGCTGGGCAGAATTACTGGCAGATGCCGGGCTGACCTCGCTGCATTTTGTCACGGTGGCAGGGTCGCGAATTGTTGCCCCCTTTGGCGGGAGAGAGGCACGTATCTCTACCGCCCCCATTGCGATAGGCGTGCCAAGTGCCGATGGCCAGCATTTCATTCTGGATTTTGCCACCAGCCGGGTAGCCGAGGGCAAAATTCTGGTCAGCCAGAAAACCGGTACAAAATTACCCTTTGATGCGATGGTCGATAGCCATGGCGAGGATTCTGACCAGCCTGTCACCATCTATGGAGAAAGCGCGACCAGCAATGTGCCTAATCCGCGGGCAGGCGAAGGAGCTATCCAGACCTTTGGCCAGCATAAGGGATCCGGGCTGGGGCTGGCGTGCGAGCTGCTGGCAGGGGCGCTGACAGGGGCAGGGACAAACGCCCATGAACGCCCCTTTTGCAACGGGATGTTATCGCTGGTGTTCAAAGCAGAAGATTTCGATACAGAAAATACCATGCAACAGGAAGTCGCCGATTTTATCGCCTCTATTCGCACCTGCCCGCCGCGCCAGGATGGACAGAATGTGCTGATACCGGGCGATCCCGAACGTGCCAGGCGCGCAGAGGTCGCCGCAAACGGCGTTAGCCTGAGCCAGACCATCTGTGACCAGCTCAAACAGATTTCATTAAGCTTATCTGTGCCACCTCCTGCCAGTCTGGGCGAGTAATAGGCAAGGGATTAAAAAGCGTTTTTCAGGTTCTGGATTTTTCGAACGCTGCCCATGCCGCTTCAAAGGCCGCAAAGTCAAAGCCCGGCTTTTTTGCGGCCGTCAGAACGATAGATTCGCTTTTATGCAGCTGGTCAAGGGCTGTTATCATCTTGTCCTGGAGTTCGGCCGGAATAACACAGGCCCCATGCCGGTCAGCATGGATAAGATCGCCCGGGCGCACCTGCATCCCATAGACCTCAACCGGGCAGTTATATTCCAGCAAATGCACAAATCCGTGGCTGGGCCCGACAGCGCCCGCCAGCAAGGGAAAGCCGGACGGGATATCGCCCAGATCGCGCACCACGCCATTGGTGACCACCCCTTCAAGGCCAAATCCTTTATGAATATTTGTATTGATCTCGCCCCAAAACGCCCCGCAGGCTTCCCTCTGGTCAGCATCCTCAATGACCACCAGACCCGGCCGTGCGCCTTCTGCCACATATTTATAATATCCCATTCGCCGCTCTTTCAGAGTCTCGGGGCTATCTTGCGGCGCATTTTTGCCTCTGATTTTGGCGGTAAGGGCATAGCCAACCATGGCCGGGGCATCCGGCTCGGTCATCACCATCTGGCGATGGGTAAAGTTGGAGAAGCCTCTTTTTTTCTGGGCAACCTCTATCGCATTGCAAATAGTTGGCGTATCTACCGCTCCCAGCCTTGCAAATAATTCTGTATTACTTGTCATTTAACCCTGCCTTTTTTTATCTATTCTGCGGTCCAGCCGCCATCCACCAGCAAGCTGGTACCTGTAATCATCGCCGCAGCATCCGAGGCCAGAAACACCACGCTACCCATTATATCTTCTACCTCGGCCACTCTGCCAAGCTTTATCTTATTCATAATCCAGGCCCGTTTTTCGGCATCATCAAAAGTGGACTGGGTCAGGGCGGTGCGCACAAAAGTAGGGCACACTGTATTAATACGCACCCCAAATTGGCCCCATTCAATCGCCATTGCCTTGGTAAAACCCTCCACGCCAAATTTCGAGGCACAATACACAGAGCGTTCAATCCCCCCGACATGTGCCATTTGCGAGGAGATATTAATAATAGACCCGCCTGTACCCGCCGCTATCATTTGCCGGGCGATGGTTTGCGATAAAAAATACGCCCCGCGCAGATTAACCCCCATCACCGCATCAAAATTTGCCAGCTCGGTATCCAGAGCAGGGCTATGTTTGGCAATGCCGGCAGAATTAACCAGAATATCAAAAGTCCCCAGCCCGTCCAATGCCTGTTGCATCTGGTCGATATCGGCCACATCCATAACCGCTGCACTGGCCGAAAAACCTTTTGACAAGGCGGCCTCAACAAATCCGTCCAGCTTGTCTTTTGAACGTGCCGCCACCACAATCTCTGCGCCATATTCTGCCAGTGCGGCCGCACAGCCAAGCCCGATGCCAGAAGAAGCCCCGGTAATCAGTGCGCGCTTGCCATCCAATCGAAAGGCAGGGGTTTTTGGAAGTTCCATTTATCATCACTCCTTAAAGAAGGGTTTTTCGCTGTACCACCTGTTTGAACGATGCCCTATTCAGCCGCCGCACCATACGGCACATTCTGGCCGCCATAGCGTCGCACCCGCACATTACATTGCTCGGCATGACCAACAAAGCCCTCGAGCATACATAAGCGCGAGCCATACGCCCCTATCATGGCAGCCGCCTCATCTGTCATCACTTTTTGATAGCTATGGGTTTTTAAAAATTTGCCGACCCATAGACCGCCTGTATATCGGCCAGCCTTTTTTGTTGGCAGGGTATGGTTGGTGCCGATGACCTTATCGCCATTTGCCACATTGGTACGGGCGCCTAAAAACAGCGCGCCATAACAGGTCATATTTTCCAAAAACCAGTCATCTCTATCGGTCATCACCTGAACATGCTCCGAGGCAATATCATCTGCAACCTGCAGCATTTCATCATAGCTGTCACAGACAATCACCTCGCCATAATCGCGCCAGCTTACCGATGCGGTATCGGCGGTTGGCAGAATCGCCAGAAGGCGATCAATTTCGCGCAAAGTATCGCGTGCCAATGTCTCGGAATTGGTCAGCAATATGGCAGGCGAATTATATCCATGCTCTGCCTGCCCCAACAGGTCTGTTGCACAGATTTCGGCATCCACGCTTTCATCGGCGATTACCATTGTTTCCGTGGGGCCTGCAAATAAATCAATGCCCACCCGGCCATAAAGCTGGCGCTTGGCTTCGGCCACATAGGCATTGCCTGGCCCGACCAGCATATGCACCGGCTCAATCGTCTGTGTCCCCACAGCCATTGCCCCAACTGCCTGAATACCGCCCAGCACATAAATCTCGTGCGCCCCGCCCAAATGCATGGCTGCAACAACCGCAGGATTAGGCGCACCCTTAAATGGCGGGGTAGCTGCCACAATACGCGGCACACCAGCCACCGAAGCGGTCGCCACCGACATATGGGCAGATGCAACCATCGGAAATTTGCCGCCCGGCACATAACAGCCCACCGATTGTACCGGAATATTTTTATGCCCCAAAATAACGCCTGGCAGGGTTTCCACCTCGACATCCAGCATACTATCACGCTGTATCTGGGCAAAATTTCTGACTTGTTCCTGGGCAAATTTCAAATCGGCCATATCGCGCGTCGATACCTGTGCCATCAGCGCATCAATTTCGCTTTGTGACAGCCGAAAGGCAGGCGGGCTATAATTATCAAATTTTTCCGATAGGCGGCGCACTGCACCATCGCCCTCTGTTTCGATAGAGGCCAGAATTGCTTCTACATTTTTCCTTACCTCGGCATCATCTTCTGCTCGCGCTGTTTGTGTCTTGCCTTCTTTTAGATAGCGAATAGCCATATCACCCTCTTTGCCAGATAGTTGTTTTTACGTAATTTTGATATCCCTCTTTTTACTCTAATCTTTCTAAAAGAGGTTAAAACCCTTTTTCTTGCTCCGATCGGCAATTTCCTGTCTGTTAAAAAATTTTTGCCAGTTTGGCGGCCAGCTCTTCTGCCTGTTTGGCAACCGACCCTGCCCCTATCACATCGCCCAGACAAGAGGCGGTCATCGCCCCGATAGCAAATAGATTATTCTGCGGGTCATGGGCGTTATCCATAACGCTGAGGCAAGGGGCGATACGCAGGCTTTTTCCTGTCCTGTCTGGCGCTGCCAGCCCGTCTGCCAGCATTTGCCCGGCCAGCCCGTCCGGGGCAGGGCCGGTACAATTTACCGCCCTATCTGCCAGATATTCCCGGCCATCTTGCAGGATAAGGCAAAGCTGGCTGTCCTGTTTTTTTATCTGCCGGACGCGCCCTTTTACAAGGCTGAGCTGGCCCGTGGCACGCAATGTCTCGGCGGCATCAAAATTTTGCGGGGCAGAACGAAATCTGGCCAATTGCCACCAATGGCCGACATGGCGCATCAGCCGGTTCTGTTCTGTATCTTCCAGCTGTTGCCAGACGCTGTTGATATGGATGCGCAAGGCTTCAAAGCGCGATTGCCAGCTTGCCTGTATCCAGTCGCGCGTCCCAAGGGCGTGTTTCATAAATCGGAAAAATTGGCTGGCGGTGGTGATATTATCTGGCCAGATTATCGGCGGCTCTGCTTGCCAGTCTGTTTGTTTTGGCGGCAGGATGCCATGCGGCAAAACCACCTCTATCTGGCCGATATGCCCTTGCCGGGCAAGGCTGTAAATACCATCCATTGCGGTTAGCCCGCCGCCGATAAAAGCGACCTTATCTGTTTTGGCTATCTTGTTCAGCCATTGGCCAGACCAGGGATTTTCCACCAGCCTGTCTTTCGGGGTATTCCCTATAATTTCGCAAGGCCAGCGCGGCGGCGGATTGCCTGTTGCCAGCACCAGATATCTGGCTGTCAGTCTTTGCCCTGTGGCCAGTTCCAGCTGCCAGACATTATCTGTCCTATCCGCAGAGATAACCTCATCCGAGATCTGGTTAAGCCTGTCAAAGCCGGATAGCTGATGACGAAGAGCAGATAAATATCTGGCAAAATCCTTGCGCCGATAAAAGACCCCTTGCGGGTTATGGGCCGCTATATCCTCAATTTCTGTTTCCGCCCATTTGCGAAAATCCTCTGTCCTATCGGGAAAAATACGCATGATCCGGGCGCGGACATTCAGCCTGAAATCCGGGTGGGTACAGCCATAGGCCGCACCATAACCAAAGGGCTCCGGCCCGATAATGGTGATATCTGACGCGCGCTCAGGGTGTTCGCGCAACAAATGGGCTGCCAGACAAAAGCTGGCAAACCCGCTGCCCACAATCACCAGCGGGCAGATAGAATTTTCTGAAAATGCGGCTGGCACGACAGCGTGCCTCCCCTGATAACACGCCTAAGAGCTAACCGCCTCTACAGGGCCGCCCTGTTCTTTCCAGGCACCAAAACCGCCTACATTGGAGACATTCTGATAGCCCATATCGATAAGGGTTTTTCCGGCCAGCGCAGCTTGCCCGCCTGCCCCGCAAATCAAAATCACCTCTGCATCCTTTTGCATGGCAGGCTGGTGAAATTGTGTATTGGAATCAGCGGCAAATTCGATAAAGCCGCGCGGAATACGCAAGGCGCCTGCGACCGTCCCTGTCCTGGCAATATCCATCCCGTCGCGTACATCCACAATAACGACATTGGCCTGGCCATGACGGGCAATGCCGGCATCGGTTTCAATTCTGGGTACAATGGCGTTGGCTTCGGCCAGAAAATCCTGTGCAGTTTTAGACATGCTTTCTTTCTCACTTCTCAAATTAAAAATAACCTTGAAAAAAAGTATCTGCGCAGGCGATAGGACTTGTCAAAGCATTTTACGCCCTGGCCGCAGATGGGCTGGATGTGGCGATATAGACCCCGATGGTTGCGGTGATAAGACCGATAATATCCAGACGGGTTAACAGCTCGCCCAGGAATAAATATCCCATTACCGCAGAGACAGGCGGTACCAGAAAAAACAATGTGGCGGTGCGGCTGGCTGACCCTATTTTGATCAGATACATCAAAATCGTAAATGCCCCGAACGAAACCGCCAGAATTTGCCAGCCCATCGCATAGATAAACGCAGGGGTAAAATCGATAAAGGGCGTTTCCACCAGGGCCATTACCAGCAGATGAAACAGGCAGGCCGCCAGAGCCTGATAAAAATTGGAAACCGATAACGGCAGCTTGCCGCTGAGTTTTTTCTGCCAGAGCGTGCCAGCGGTCACCGCCAGCAAACCTGTCATGGCCGATAAAAACGCTATTAGCGGAAAACCGGTTCCTATATCCAGCCCCAGCACCATTGCTGCCCCGCCAAAGCCAAGCGCAATACCCAGCCATTGCCGCCAGGTAACCTTTTCGCCCAGAACAGGCCCGGCCAGCGCCCCGGTCAGAACAGGTTGCAAGGAGACCAGCAAGGCCGCCATGCCCGCTGGCATTCCTCTGGATATCGCAAAAAATACCCCGCCCAGATAGAGGCCATGAAATAAAATGCCGGTTGCCCCGGCTTCAAGAATATCAACAAACCTGTGCCTCACCCAATCGCGCATTATCAGGGCAAAAACCAAAAACCCCAGCGAAACCAGCGCAAATCGAAATCCCAATGCCGCAAAAGGGCTGGCACTTGTGACAATCACCTTGCTGGTGATAAAGGCAGAGGCCCATAACACCACAAATAGCACAGGAAATGCCCGAACCATTATATCTAGCCTTTCAGCGCTAGACCGCTTCATACAGGTCAACACCTGTATCGGTTTGTGTGACGGTCAGCCGGTTGGTTGTCACCAGATGGGTAAGATGGGCGCGCGATTCGCCCGAAGCAAAATATAATTCATGATCGCCAAAAGACCGCCCGAACAAAACATCCATCGCCGAGGTCACTGTCAGGGGCTGGGTTTTAGCCGCCTCTTCAAGCTGGTTCAGGCGCATATGATGATGGTCAATCAGCGCCGCTGCGCGCTTTCCGCCTTCGCAAAAAGGCCAGTCATGCCCCGGGAAGATAGACATATCTGCTGGCAGAGCGGTCATCTCCTCAAGATAGGTAAAATAATATGACAGCAAGTCCAGATCAGGATTGCGAATATCGGCTGAAATATTGGGGGATATGCGCGGCAACAAAAAATCAACGCTTAAAAATAAATTACGTTCAGCGTCCATCAGACTGATTTGTGCATCTGAATGGCCTGTATCTATACGCGCTTGCCACACGCCGGCACGGGTTTTAATCCGGTCGCCTGCCTTTATTTCCAGGCAGTTTGGTATGGGACTGGCATTTGCCCGAAAGCGGCTGCCATTTGCGGCCACCCGCTGAACGGTCTCGGGCGGCAAATCATAACGCTGATAGGTACGCGCCATAATCGCCCCGAACGCCTCGGGTGCCAGATTATATAGCCAATGCCCATGTTTTGCCTCTTCATCAGAGGCAAAGACAGGCGCCCCGGTAATCGCCGACAGCGCCCCGGCATAGCCGATATGATCGACATGATGATGCGTGACAAGAATAGAAGATACTGGCTGATGGGCAAGCGGGCCTGAAAGCAACGCCTGCCAATGATCGGCTGTAACCTTATCATTCACCCCTGTATCGATAAGACACCAGCCATCGGGCGTATCCAAAACATAGAGATTAATATGATTAAGTCGGAAAGGCAGGGCAAAGCGTGCCCAATATAAATCATCCGCAAGCTGGGTGAGTGTGCCATGTTCCGGCACTGGAATATCAAGCGGCTTCATCTACCCCTCCGACCCTGGATAAGCTGTTGACACACCTAGCTAAGGGTAATCTTTATCTCGCCAATGCCCTCAACGCCGCCTTCCAGCACATCGCCGGAAGTCACCGCGCCGACACCGGCCGGCGTGCCCGTCATAATCAAATCCCCTGCCTTCAGGGTAACAGACTGGCTGCAAAAGGCGATAATATCGCGGACATTCCAGATCATATCCTTTAAATCTGCATCCTGGCGCATTTCGCCATTTACACTCAGCCAAATCCGTCCACTATCCAGCCCTTGCTGGGCGGGCGGCAAGGCAGACAGCGGATGAAAACCGGTCATCGGGGCAGAATTGTCAAAGGCTTTGCCCCAGCACCATGGCCGGCCTTTTTCGCGGTGGGCAACTTGCTGATCGCGCCGGGTAAGATCAATCCCAACCCCTGCGCCCCACACATGTGCCATCGCCGCATCTGCAGAAATATTTGCCCCGTCCTTGCCAATAGCCAGCACCATTTCAATTTCGTGATGCAGGTTATTGGTAATCGGCGGATAAGGAATGGTGGCCCCATTTTCCACAATCGCATCGGCTGGCTTGGTAAAGAAAAATGGCGGCTCTTTTTCACTAAAGCCCATTTCTTTTGCATGCTCTGCATAATTTCGGCCAACGCAGAAAATCCGCCGCACCGGAAAATAGCTGTCCGAGCCGGCCACCGGAACAGCGACTTGTGGATTTGGTGTTATCACATAATTTGTCATGAAATACCCTCAACTTTTTTGATTTAACGCAAAGCATTCGCGTTTTATGCCCACCACAATACAGGGGCATGAAAAAAGCTTTGCTGGAAAATGAACAATCCCTTGTTTTATTTCAACCATATAAACCAACTGGCCGACAACTAAATTTTTTTATTTTTGCGTCTAGCGCTGTGATTTATGCCGCCCGGCAGAAATAGCCGCGATGATGCCTGCTGCTATAATAAGCCCCATGCCGGTAATCTCGCCGCCGCCAAAAACACTGCCCCATAACAGCCAGCCAACCAGTCCGGCTGAAATAAGATAGCTATATTCAAAAATGCTCATATAGCTGGTTTCGGCCATCTGATAGGCTTTGGTGATCATAAAAATACCCACCACAGATAACAGGGTCATCACCGCAATCCAGCCATAGACAGGGGCGGGCGGCCATACCAGACCACGCAATAAAAAGGCTGCCTCATCCCGGCCCTGAATACCCAGAAAATCGACAAAGGATGCCCCGAATAAACCGATAATGCCGATCATCATAAAATAGGCAAGCGAGAGCGTATAGGGGCTTTCATCTGCACAATATCGGCGGGTAGTAAGGCTGGCTCCGGCATAAAATGCCCCTGCCAGAATCGGCAGAATTTGCAGGATATGAAAGTTTTGCGTATCAGGGCGCAACACCAAAAACACGCCAAGACTGCCACATATCACCGCCAATATGCGCCGCCAGCCCGGACGCACCCCAAAGAAAAGAAAAGAAAATAACAGAACAAAGACAGGCGAGGTAAATAGCCCTGCCCCTGCCAGCGCGACAGGCAGAAAAGACAGGACGGAAAAAAATAATGTCATCGACAGGGACAGACATAACGTGCGCCAGAAAACCGGTCGCCAATTTATCGGCGCAAGCTGAAAATGCAAAAAAGGGCGCAGGCATAAAAATATCGCTATCGACATGGCTGAACGCAGAAAATGATATTGCCCCAACCCGACATCATCGGAAACAAGCCGCACCAGATTATCCGATAATCCCATGATAGAAATGCCGCAAGTCAGCAAAAAAGCAGCCACAAGATAGGCCGGCAAACGGCCAATAGATATGGATAGGCGGGTAAACATAAACCCTGTTCTATAACCGAGTTTAGAAAAAGAAGAAAGAGACGGGTTAGCTGCCACCGCCGGCATAGGGGGCAGAGACCGCTGTTGTCATCCAGACATTTTCTGCATCATCTGTATCTTCTGCCAGGCTGGGAGAAAGCCTGGCTGGCAGGGTGCGCAACGACCAGATATAGCCATAAGCTGCGCCATCGCGCGCCCGAATGGTGATGACAAATCGTGCCCTGTTTTCAGAAAGAGCCCGGTCATTAATGACATAATCGCGCAACCCGATAAGCGGGGCATAGGCGGGCAAATCAAAAAGCTGCGAGAAACGGGTAATAGGCCCTGTTACCCTACGATTTTCAGGATGGGCAAATCGCCAGACCTGTTCTATGCCGGCGGGTCTGTCATCACCTGCCGCCTGCAAGCCCAGCAATTGTATCTCCACCACCTCTTCAGCAGAAAGCCTGGCAGACGGTTTGATAAATTCATCTGCCTGACCCGCAACAGGCAAGAACAGCGTAATACATAGCAATAGGCGGAAAATATTTTTCATATAGCTGATACGCCGGCCACTGCCATTTAGATGATCAGCGCTTTTGCCCCCCAACAGGCATTTTTAAAAAACAGCCTCGCCTTTATCTTTTGCGTAACCGAATGCCGGCCCGCCGCGTAATAAACAGGCTGATTAAAATCACCGCCATCGCCAGCATGGTCAGAGGGGTTATTTCCTCTCCCAACAGGAAAAACCCGATGAGGAGCGCGACCACCGGGATCAGATAACCGACATTTGCCATAAAACCTGCCCCTGCCCGTTCAATCAAAATATAGCGCAAGGAAAAAGCAAAAGCGGTCGAGATGACCGCCAGCCATAATAGCGCGCCCCATACAGGCAACGGCCAGTTTTGCGGGGCCGGGGCTTCCAGCCAAATCGCGGCTGGCACACTGATAACAGCAGAAATCAGCAAGCTGCTGGCCGCCAGCTGAACCGGGGTTAACAGGCTGCGCCCGCGTACCATCAAATTACCGGCCGCATAGCATCCAAATGCCACAATCAGAGCCAATTGTCCTAAAAGAGAGCTGGTACCCAGCTTGGTCAGCCCATCTTGCATCAGCAACACAATCCCTATCAGCCCGACCAGCACGCCAACCAGCCTGCCTTTGGTCATCAGCTCATCACGGGTGATAAAATGCGCCCCAAGTACTGTTACCAGCGGCCCTGCCCCATTTAGAAGGCCGGCAACGGCACTATCGACTGTTTGTTCTGCCCAGCTGATAAGAAAAAAGGGAAGTAATGTGCCGATAATGGCTATCGCCAGCAGTCGGCGATAGGGAAGACGGGTATAATCCAGCTTTAACCCGCCTGAAAAAGCAAGAAACAGCCATAGAGCCAAAAACCCGATAAGGGTGCGTGCCGCTACCAGGCTGAACGGGCCGGTACTATCAACCGCAATTTTTATCGCCCCAAAGGCTGATCCCCAGATAACCGCAAGTAAAAGCAATATCGCAAAATCCAGCGGCTTTGGACGGATTAAATCATGGCTCATATCACATTATCCATCTTTGTTTGCACGGGCGGCTCTTTTGGCAAAAAGGCCTTTAATCACAGCAATATGGTGCTGAGTGTCACCAGAAAAGCGCCCAGCCATGCCCCCCATGCCGGGCATTTTCCTGTCTTATACCACACAAAGGGCAATATCATTACAGGGGCCATGGAAGATAGAATGGCCACTTGTGCTACTGCCCCTGTTTCCAACGCTTTCAGTAATAAAAATACCCCGAAGCTGAGGCCAAAAAATCCATTTGCCAGAATCAGAAAAGACATTTTGAGATCCGGAAGCAGAGGATAGTCCGATTTTTTTCTGTCAAAGGGCCAGCTTAGCCAAAAAATTAATCCGGCAATAGATACCCGTATCAACCCGACCAGTAACGGGTCTGCCCCGGCCGCCATAACCGGGCGCAATATCAACACCCCGACCGCCTGGCCAGTAGCCGCAAACAGGCCCGCTGCCACCCCTATCCAGAGCGGCGGGGTAATCGCCTCCCAGATATGAAGCAGGTCGCGCCGCTTGCCATAGATAATCGCAAAACAAATACCGGCAAAGCCCACCAGGATAGCCAGAATTTGCAATAGCGAGAGTATTTCTTCTAAAAATAGCCAGCCTAAAATAGCCGCAATCGGCGCATTTCCAGCAAATAACATCGCTGTGCGTCTGGGCCCTAATCGCCGCATCGCCACAAATAAAAAATAATCGCCCAGCACCACCCCGATTATGGCCGATGCCAGAACAGGCAGCCAGAAAGCCTCTGGCAGGCGAAATTCCCCGCCTGATACGACCATCATCCCCAGCAATAAAAAGGCCGCTGCCAGCATCCGCATACGGTTGAAATGCAGAGAGCCAAACCGCACGACAACCTGATGGCTGAACAGGCCAGCCAATGTCCAGCTAAGGGCAGCCCCAAGGGCAAAGAGATGAGATATGGCCATCAATCAGACGTAGCCAAATCGAGCGCCTGAGACAGATCTTGCCATAAATCGCTGGTATGTTCCAGGCCGACCGATAGCCGGATATGGCCTTCGGTGATGGATAATGCCGCCCGGTCTTCGGGGCTAAGATTGGAATGGGTGGTACTGGCCGGATGACATGCCAGGCTTTTCGCATCGCCCAGATTATTGGAAATATCTATCAGCTTCAGACTGTTCAGGGTTTTAAAGGCTGCCTGTCTGCCGCCGTTAACCTGAAAAGCGATAAGCGAGCCAAAGCCCTTCATCTGTTTTTGTGCCAGCTCAAACTGCGGATGGCTGGCATGGCCTGGATAGGAAATGCTTTCAATGGCCGGATGGCTGGCCAGCTTATCGGCAAGCTGGCCGGCGGTGGCCGACATCGCCTCAACCCGCAGGCGCAACGTTTCCATCGATTTCACCAGCATCCAGGCATTAAACGCGCTCATCGATGCCCCTGTCTGGCGATAAAAGGGCTGAAAAATATCCTCGATAAAGGCCTTGCTGCCCAGCACCGCCCCGCCCAAAAGCCGCCCCTGACCATCAAGATGCTTGGTCGTGGAATAGGTGACAATATCTGCCCCCAATGCCAGAGGCGATTGCAAAACAGGGGTGGCAAACACATTATCAACAATCAGTTTTGCCCCGGCCTTATGGGCCAGTTCAGCGACCGCTGCGATATCCACCAATTGCAAAACAGGGTTAGACGGGCTTTCCAAAAACACCAGCTTGGCCGGTGTGGCCAGTGCGGCCTGCCATTGCAAGATGTCTGTGCCATCTATTAATTCGGTCTGGATGCCCCAGCGTGGCAGAATTTTTGTCAATATAGCATGACAGGCTCCGAACAGCGCCTGGCTGGCCACCACCCTGTCCCCGGCCTGAAGCTGGCAAGCCATCGAGGAAAAAATGGCTGCCATACCGGTTGAACAGACCCGGCATGCCTCAGCCCCTTCAATCGCGGCCAGCCGCTGTTCGGCCATTTGCATGGTCGGGTTGCCATAGCGCGAATAGATAAAATTATCTGTCGTGCCTTCAAAAGAGGCAGCGGCCTGCTCGGCGCTATCATAGACAAAGCCCGAGGTCATAAATAACGCTTCCGAGGTTTCGTTATTTTCAGAACGGTTCAGGCCGGAGCGAACCTGTATGGTATCGGCATGCCATTTTTTATCGTCTGTCATCTTTTATCTCTTTAATTAAAACTGCGTGGCAGGGGCGGCTATTTCCTGGCCTATTCTTTATCTTCTGGCCAGATAACTGCCTGACCAACAATACGCTGACCTTCTTCTATCACCATTACCGGGTTACCATAAAGCTGATATCCCTCTTCCAGCGCGGTGCTGACCCGCTGGCAAAATTCAGCTGTATCCGGCCCGCTTAGAAAGCGGTAGCGTTTGCGTGATACTGTTTCCATATCTCACTTTCGATTATCACATAAAAAAAGGGGGGGTGAGCGTTATTTTGTCTGATCCGAATAGACCGTCTTTTCCAAACAGATAAAAAATGACAACGCGCAGAGCCTGGCCGCGATATTAGCTTCGAGGGGCGTGTTTTGCAAGAATACGTTGCAAGGTACGCCTGTGCATTTTCAGCCGCCTGGCCGTTTCAGACACATTGCGGTCACATTGCTCGAAAACGCGTTGAATATGTTCCCAGCGCACCCTGTCTGCGCTCATCGGATCTTCTGGCGGCTCTGGCAAATTCCCCTCGCGCTGCAGCAAGGCCTGTTCAATCGCATCCGGGTTGGCCGGCTTTGGCAAGTAATCCAGTGCCCCTGCCTTTACTGCGGCCACTGCGGTCGCGATATTGCCAAATCCGGTTAAAATAATAATCCGGCATTCGGGGCGAACCTGTCTTAATAGCGCAACAATTTCCAGCCCGTTGCCATCTTCCAGCTTTAGATCAAGTACCGCATAATTTGGGGCGTGCAGGCTAATATGCTCGCGCGCTTCTTTTACCGAAGCGGCCTGGGTGACGATAAAACCGCGCTGATCCATCGCCCGGGCAAGGGTGCGACGAAGCGCATTATCATCATCTAAAATCAGAAGGTCTTTTGCCATATTGTTTTTATTACCCTATTTGGCATTCTGAAGAAAGTTGGCAGAGCAGGATTTACATCGCGCTTTTCTATTCAGATGGGGCGTTTTTAATTTAAGTCCAATCCTGAGCCACCATATCTGGCTATAATAAAGAAGTGCGCGGCATAAAAATAGTGATATGCGCGCCCTTTATTTGCTCAGAGGGCAGAATACGCATCTGCCCGCCCAGAGATTCAATCAACGTCATTGCCAAAAACAGGCCGAGCCCCTTATGCCCGTCACGGCCTTCGCGGCTGCTGTTCCAGGGCTGACCAAATCTGGAAAGAACAGATGCCGGAAAGCCTGGCCCGTCATCTTTTATCTCAATCTCTATCGCCTCTTCTGTCCAGCTGATAGTCAGCTCTATTTGGGTAGCGGCAAAATCATCTGCATTATCCAGCAAGGTTTCCAGCGCATATTTCAAATCCGGCAGAGGTTTGGCCTGCGGCTCCTGGCTGGCATCCCGCGCCCCGGATTGAAAGAGAATCCGTTCCGATAGCCGGGTTAATTTTGCGTCCAGCAGGCCGCGAATCATCTGGCTGACGGGCAGTGCCACATCGCGTGCCAGATTATCTGTCTGGGCATCCCTGTCCAGTTCGGACAGGATCATACGGCATCGCTCCACCTCTTCATTCAGCAAGCGAACATCGCCCAGAATTTCATCCTCCGGGGCTATTTTTCCTTTAAGGGCAGCGGCCATATCATGGCTGATGACAGCAATGGTATTCAGGGGCGAGCCAAGCTTATGGGCAGCAGCAGCGGCCAGGCTGCCCAGGGTGGTCGCCCGCCTGTCGCGCTCCAAAAGGCTTTGCATCGCCGCAAGCGCAGCATTTGCCTGGCGCGCCTTATCGGCCAGATACCAGACATAAAAGCCAATAAACAGGCAAGATACCAAAAGCGCGGTAAAAAGGCCGCTTCGATAGAGGGCGGGCAGGGTGAAATCTGATTCAGAAAAAGGCAAAGGCAGATAAAAATGGGTGATCATAATCGCGCAAAATGCCACCAGCACTACCAGATAAACTGTGGCACGAAAATCCAGCAAGGCAGCGGATACGACCACTGGCGCCAGCAACAGCATGGCAAAGGGGTTGGCCATCCCGCCTGTCAAATAGAGCAGACCCGATAATTGAATAACATCAAAAGATAGCGCCAGTAATAATTCTGGCCGGCTGGTCACTCTTTGATAGCGGCTGCGCCAGCTTTGCCATAAATTCACCGCCGCCCCGACAGCCACCAGCCCAAAGGCGGTGTGAAAGGCCCCGTCAAAACCAAAACCGAACGCCACAATCATCAGAGCGATAGTCTGGCCAGCCAGAGCCAGCCAGCGAATAGCTATCACCGCCCTGGTATCAATAACAGAATGTTTTGTGCCGGAATGTTTTGTGCCGGAATGTTTTGTGCCGGAATGTTTTGTGCCGGAATGTTTTGTGCCGGAATGTTTTTTGGGCAAATTTTTTATACTAGGTGAGCCGCGCTTTTCCGAATGAGAAAACGCGTTTCGAAATTTCGAACCAGACTTGCTCATCAGATATCCAGATTAGAGACTTTCAGCGCATTTTCCTGAATAAAATTCCGCCGCTCTTCTACCGCTTCGCCCATCAGGGTTGAAAAGGCCTCATTCGCCTCTTCTTCTTCGTTCACACACACCTGTAAAAAAGTGCGCTGATCCGGATCAAGTGTGGTTTCCCAAAGCTGATCCGGGTTCATTTCTCCCAGCCCCTTATAGCGGGCAATTTGTGCGCCCTTTTTGCCAAGTGCAGTTACCTGTGCCGCCATTTCAGACGGGCCTTTTATCGCCATTTCGGCATTTGCGGTAACAAAGTTCGCGCCTTTGGCAAAGATTTTCTGCAACAGGCCAGCGGCATTATCCAGCTGGCGGGCTTCGCTGGTTTGAATAAATTTGCGATTCAGATAATGGGTTTCGGTAATCCCGCGCAAGGTACGCGAGATAATAATTTGCGCCCCATCATTTGCGTTTTCCGCTGTGGCTTGCCAGCCGCGCTCCAGCGGGTCGGATATCTGATCCAGACGCTTTGCCAGATAGGCGGCTGCCTCCTCATTGCCCAGCATATCCAGATTCAGAATACCGGCAATCGCGGCCTGTTCAATAACATCACGGTTGCTGATCTGAATGGTGAGCTGGTCAATGGTTCGGCCAAGCTGAATACAGCTATCAGTAACATCGCGCAGCTCTGCCCCGGCTATTTGCAACCCTGTTTCATTTTTCAACACCGCATCTTTCAGACCGGCTGTTACCAGATAGTCATCCAAGGCTGCCTGATCTTTCAAATATACTTCCGAGCTGCCGCGCTTGGCACGGAACAGGGGCGGCTGGGCAATATACAGATAACCCCGCTCTATCAATGGCCGCATATGGCGGAAGAAAAAGGTCAGCAGAAGGGTGCGAATATGCGACCCATCCACATCCGCATCGGTCATAATGACAACCTTATGATAGCGGATTTTTTCCGGATCCATGCCATTTTCCAGATCATTGCCTACCCCTGCCCCGATCGCCGTAATCAGTGTGCCTATTTCAGCAGAAGACAGCATTTTATCCAGTCTGGCCCGTTCCACATTCAGGATTTTACCGCGCAGGGGCAAAATGGCCTGATTGGCTCTGTCCCGCCCCTGTTTGGCAGAACCGCCAGCCGAATCGCCCTCCACCAGGAATAATTCGGATTTTGCCGGATCGCGCTCCTGACAATCCGCCAGCTTGCCCGGCAGGCTGGCGACATCCAGAAC
>Ga0209654_1001400_pt1 | contig 19254 bp, 17 predicted proteins | sample SaaInl1SG_22_DNA_FD_184646 | JGI IMG/M metagenome (GOLD analysis project Ga0209654, IMG submission 184646) | Marine microbial communities from expanding oxygen minimum zones in the Saanich Inlet - ESP_161SG_22_DNA (SPAdes) (version 2) | ecosystem: Environmental > Aquatic > Marine > Intertidal... | reverse complement strand
AGTAAGAACGTATTGTCTTGGTGGATCTATAGATTTAAGAAGAAATCAGATGGAAAATTGATTAATGTACCGACTCATCATTCATTTGATTTTGATGATGAAGGAAATATTATCGCGGCCATGTCTTATTGGAATCAATCTCTTTTTGACTAAGAAGGGTATTTGTTAAATTAAAAATCCTCCGCTGCGTCGGAGGACTTTTTTTTGTCTGTCATGGCTTCATAGCAATTGAATGGGTAATTATATCTTTTTTATCACCCTTTAATTCCTGCCTATCAAATATCTTCCAGTACTCTGAAAAAAGAGGGCAATCATATTGGTTATTGGTGAAATTTAAAGAATCCCTACTTGAAACATGAGGTACCTTTTCCCATATAAAGCCGCTTTGAGCGAAAGATAATGTCCCAAATAAAAACAGTAAGAACGAAAATAAGCACTTCATAGTTAGTCGATTTCAAAAAACAATAATAATTAAATTAAAAAAAAATTACTCCAATACTCGAGTAGCAACGGATGTTGCCCACTTTATCGCGTACTTGATATACCACCTTTTGGAACCTGAATAAGACTTTAAAAAGACACTTCATACGTTATCTCAATGCGTGCTTTAGATTTAATACGAGCCCCGACACATCTATGATAAGAACTCTTTTAAAGAGCCACCTTGCTACTCACATTAAAAAATGATCAAGGAACAGGTATGATTTAAGACCAATGGATTGATGAGTTCATATAACTTACTAGGGGTGAATCTCTAGGTTATACCCTCATCTGACAAGAAAGCCATCAATCTGAAAACGAGTTTTCGTAGAGGAGGGGTAGCTGATTTCATCAGAGACATCCCAACTTTTTGGCGAAAGACTTCAGGCACTTAGGCAGAAAAATTCAGGATTTCTAGGGGGGGGGTTAAAGAAAGTACTTTACTCATAAACTATCTCCAATATAGTTTGCTATTGCAATGGGTCCGCAACCTGAATCCTTAATTTATTCCTTTTCCAGCGTCAAGGTATAATTACCCGAGATACCCGACCTTACTCCACCGTCTGTGTAGGTAAAGGTAAATACCAAGCGACTAGATGATTGTGATTGAATATTCAGTGTTTTCCCTTCAGATAAGACCAGGCTATTCTTATTCTCTGAGCCCCAGTCCCATGTGCCACTTGCACTGAACAAGTCTCCCGCATTAGTCGTGCGGTATATTTTGTCTTGACCATTGGTATCACTGTCAAAGCTAACCTTAAAACCAACAAAGTTCAATGAACGGTCTACCCCGTCAACTATAATCCCTCCTCCTGCAGCTGTCAAGTACCAATCTCCATTCAAAGCCAAAGCTTCTTCGTCCACAGGAATAGGATCAGAGCCTCCACATGCTGATAGCATGACTAGTCCTATCAATACTATAATAGAATGCTTCATCATTGACTTCATTATTTATTGATTATAATTTTCTTGATTTGCCTACCCTTGGAGCTGTCTATGAGTAACAAATAAGTACCCGTTTTATAGTTACTTACATTGACGGACAACTGTTTTTCTTTAACCTCTTTGCGCTGCCAGAACAGGCTCCCCTCCATATCTACTAAGCGTAGATTAGCTACTGCAACAGGTGAATTAGAAAGATCAATGTTGAGTACATCGCTAGTAGGGTTAGGATAAGCCTTCACCTCTTCAGCATCTAGATAAGCATCATCTATGCTTGTAACCAATAGTCCTGAACCTGTTAGGTTGATCTCTTCCACTCCATTATTTGAAGTGATTGTCATAACACCTTCATAGCTCTTAGCCTCAACAGGGGTAAAGGTAATTGCTAGCGATTCTGATGATCCAGCCGCCACACTTATGGTGCTCTGGTCGATGCTGTATCCTTCAGGCATGGTGATTCCCTCAATATTCAAGGTACCATTTCCAGTGTTTTCCAATAATAAACTCTTCACCTGTTCATCTCCCAAAATAAGTTCATCGAAGTTTATAGTTTCAGGAAGCGTGTAAACAGGGCCTATCACGGAAATAGTTCTAGATACTTCAACTGCAGCATTGCCACTAGCATCACTCACGTTGTGAGTAACAGTATACGTACCTATAGTTGAAGTATCGACATTATTAACTGTTACGATCTTATCTGTAATATCACCATCATAGTTATCAGATGCAGTAGCCCCCGCATCATTGTAAGTTGTTCCTACTTCAATATCAACGGTTGCATCTCCTAATAGTGAAATAACTGGCAGTGTAGTATCCACTACTTGAACGGTTAGTATAGACGAAATTTCCGTTCCGGAGTTATCGATAGCAATATAAGTAATGGCGTACTCACCAAGCCTACTCGAATCAATAGTTCCCAAATATGATACATCTAGATCGGTGTAAGCATCAGATGCTGTCGCACTCGGGTAATTAAACTCATCACCTACTTCAATTTGAACTGTATTTCCACCAGAGATTTTTATAGTAGCATAACACTCTTTAGAATCGCCAGATATATTCCAACCTAAATTACTTATGATGAAACCTCTTTCTGACGTGGCTATACAATACTTTAAACCAGACACAGCAAAAGATTGATTTTTAGGTAGAGCTTCGCCGTTATTGATTTTTTTAGATAAACCAATTAAAAAATTATCATAGTTAAAAAGAGACATTCCCGAAGAAGTTAGAAAACCACTCATATCTGTTGCGCTTGAGAAATCCCAATTACTTATATCTTGATCGAATACGTCTGCGCCAGAAAATGATTGATTAAAATTTGAGACATTTGCTACATCCCAAGAAGAGATATCAGAATTAAATAAATCTGCATTGTCAAACATTCTGTACATGTCTGTATTACTAGATACATCCCATGATGAAAGGTCTTGATCAAAAACGCGTGCCTGCAAAAACATTTCTCTCATATTTCTTACATTGGAAACACGCCATGCTGATATGTCTTGGTTAAAGTTCCAGTTTGTATGAAACATAAAAGACATATCCTCAACATTAGATGTGTTCCAAGTTGAAATATCTCCGTCAAAATTATTGGCTTCTCTAAACATGCTACCCATGCTTGTGACATTAGATGTATTCCAACTATTTAAATCTTGGTTAAAACTTAAAGCATGAAAAAACATACCAGCCATGTTCGTGACATTTGATACATCCCAACTATTTAAAGGTTGATTAAAGGATTCGGCACTCCTAAACGCATTACTCATGTTAGAAACATTTGAAACATTCCAAGAGGAAATATCTTGATTAAAGGATTTGGCCAAATAAAACATTTCTCTCATTGACGTAACTTTTGAAACATCCCATGAACTAATATCCCCATTGAAATTTTTAGCTCCAGAAAAAACGAATTCCATATTCGTAATATTAGAAGTATTCCAATTATCTAAATCTTGATTGAAGGAATCTGCACCAACAAACACATTCTTTAGACTAATAATCTTAGAAATATCCCAATCATTTAATGGCTGATTAAATGAATCTGCATTGTAAAAAATCTCTTCAAGATCTGTAACATTCGAAATATCCCAATCACCAATCGGTTGATTAAAAATATCTGTTCCCGAAACAAAACCCTTTAGAGATGTAACATTTGAAACATCCCACTTTGAAATATCAGAATTAAATGAATTCGCATTAGTAAACATAGAGTTCATTGTGGTAACAGATGATACGTCCCAATTACTAACATCTCCACTAAAGGCTTCAGCTGAGGCAAAAGTGTAAGACATGTCATTAACACTAGAAACATCCCATTTACTGATGTCTTGATCAAATTCAAGCGCAATCATAAAAAGTCTAGACATATCAGTCACATTAGAAGTGTTCCAATTATCCAATGGCTGATTGAATACTTTTGCCTCGTAAAACATGTGCGTCATAGAAGTGGCTCTAGATATGTCCCAATTATTTAATGGCTGATTAAATGAAATTGCCGTTGCAAACAATAGATTAAAATATTTGATGTTACTTACATCCCAGTCGTTTAAAGGTTGATTAAATGCAATTGCGTTATTAAAAAAACCACCAATTCCAGGTGCAAAATTTGATCTGCCATATCCTCTTTGCTTATAAACTGCATCATTGTCAACCTTTGATATATCCCATGAATTTACCTTTTGATTAAAATGTCTTTGGTTACTAAACATTCCAGTAAAGTCTTTTACATTAGAGACATCCCAAGAGGAAACATCCTGATTAAAATTCCCACCGCAACCATTACATAAAGGGTCAATCAAAGATGTTGAGCTTCCGGGAGTGTATTCAGCTGAAGCACGAAACATATATCTCATATTAGTGACATTGGAAACATCCCAGTTAGAAACATTACCATTAAATGCATCTGCATCTCGAAACATATAAAACATATCGGTTACCTTAGACACATCCCAGGCGGTGTAGGTTACCCTATCTGAATTTGTCACTTGCTGTGTATTAATATCTTGATTAAAAACAGAAGCTCTAGCAAACATTTCTTGCATGGATATAACATTTGAGGTATTCCATTTGTCTAGTGGCTGATTAAAACTCGTCGCAAAATTAAATAGACGATACATATCAGTAACATTTGAAACATCCCAATCATTTAAATCATCATTAAATGTAGATTTTTTATAAAATAATTCTGACATATCAGTAACCTGTGAAACATCCCAGTCTGAAATATGCCCATAATAAGGGTTATTATCGGCGTCAGTAAATTGAGCTTGGTTAGGATTTGCTATCCACTGATCAACAGCTTCATAAATACTATTATTGGTTAATGCATCCTGAGAATACATTGCGTGGGGGATCAAAATAAGTAGAATCAGCAGATTTTTCATGAAAACAGTGTTTGATCAAAAGTATTAAAGTTGAGTTCTTTTGAGTTATGTAGTTGAGCCAATAATAATTGCTAATGATGCAACAATTTCCATGTAGTTAAGCACTCCCCAATGAATAGACTCAATATACCAACATACAATTTTAATTATTGATTTTGATTTGTGCTGCCTTTTTTTAAAAATATACTCATCGAGTTATTCGTTTTTGGTGTGATGTGCTTTTTAATTATTATTCACTATATGTGCTTTAATCCTCTGCAAATGCTCCGATTCGTTAATTGAAGAAGACAGCTGGGGGGTAAGTAGTATTTTATTTACTTCCATCCTGAAGCTATTCATTTCTAACTTCACTTGAGATTCTGCCAAATACGTAGCTATTGATTTCTTTGAATAGAACCTACCGCTTAAAAATGACCCATCAAACCTTAGAATAGTGTGCAGTTTCTTTCAAAACGGGGAGTAAGTAAAATGATAAAAATGTTCTGCTATTATAGAGTAGCCTATTTTTTGAAATATTTCTATCAACCTAATACTATCAATACAGTGCATACTCGCTTTCCCCCTCAAAATCCAGTTTCAATTGTGTTGATAATCAATTAATTGTAAGGACCTAAAACAATTTATTGTACTTTTATAGAAACAACTTAATTCAATTATACAATGAAACATTTCTTAATTATCATCACTTTAGTTTGGTCAAACCTTTCCATCGGGCAGGTTGCAACCTTAATGTACGTGGAGGTTTCAAACGACAACCAATCACGATTTGAAAGACTTGAAAAAGATTATTGGTCACAGATCGCTAAAAAAGGAATCGAAGAAGGAAAAATGATTGCATGGGGCATGCTCAAAGAAGTTTCTGTGCCGGGAGTTCACAGATATGTATTTGTGAATCTTTACAAGGATCTTAATCAATTAACAAATGGATCTTCAATTTGGAACCCTGAGGTTATTGGCATGAATTTCGAAGACATTGATACCAACGCGATTAAGACGATTCTTAAGGTTGACTATCATCAATTAGAAGGGGAAATTGTTGGAGATATGAAATACGTTATACACAACCATGCATCACCAAATGATCTTGAAGGTTTCGTGACAGAAAACCTTGAATTGTGGAAGCCTTGGTTTGAGGATAACATGAAGAAAAATAGAACGACACAAAAAAACTGGGGCATTGCAACAAAGATTTATCCCAGTGGAGATCAAGCAGGAAGTACCGCGATGACCCGAGATGGATTTGAAAATCTTGCTGATGCAATGAATGCTCTTCGTTATCAACCCGAAAATAACAGTACGTACGCTGCCATATTGGCTAAATCAAAGATGAGCGATTATCTACCCAATGGGTTTGACAAGAGAGTTATTTACGAATCGTTAATGTGGGTAAATTAAAGCATCACTTAATTCATTAATGGATTTACTTGTGTTGTACAACCTGACAGATTTGGGGAGCCATTGTAAAAAAGAGGTCAAAAATGACTTCTTTTTTATTTTGCCCCCTCTTTAAAATACATGAATTGCCTTCATGATAGATTTAATCCTTCGATTGAAAATATGTTTGCAACTCTCAAAATCGAATTTCATGAAGATGTAATCGGAATTTTTTTTATTTTGGGACAAATCCAATATTTATGAATCGATTGCCTCTTTTCTTGTTTTTAATACTCTTTTCTTGTGCTAAAGAGGAACCTGATGTCACACCTAGTGAAACTATTAAATATACCGTTTCTATAACAGCAAGTGAGGGTGGAACCGTAAATACAAACGGAGGTGAATATGAAAAAGGAACTTCTTTAACCATTAGTGCAACAGCCAATACAGGTTACGAATTTCAAATGTGGTCCGATGACAATTCTGATAATCCACGAGATCTCTTGATTAACTCCGATGTTGATTTAACTGCAAACTTTACTCCTGATGCTCCTTCTGAGTTTTACACTTCGTTTACCACGGAGCTTGATTTCGACTTAGGGGATCTGTCTACTGAAGATAAAGTGACAGGTTTGAATGGAGCACTCAACGGCACAATATCTGTGGTAAAGGGAGACTATCAACATTTACTTGTTGGAGGAACACTCTTTTTTCGCTACCCTAATGTCCCCTATGCACATTTTAGAAAAAAACGCAATGCATCAGAATGGGAATTTGTTGGCAGTCACGATATTGGATCAGGCGCACCAAGGTCAGTTGAAATTCTTAACTCAAACAAAGACCTAATTATCTCAGACTTTGGCCAAGAGCTTTCGAATGAACCATGGCCGGGCAACTATGTTTGGAAAGCAGAACTATCTGAGGAAAATGTGGTATTCAGTAAAGTCTCTGAAGACAAAGCTAAGTATCATTCTCTAAGCGTAGGTGATATTAATGGAGATGGTTTAAATGATTTAGCTGCCGCCTCTTGGGACGTTGAGCTAGCGGATTATGATTTCACTTACAGTGCTTGGTTAAATGAGACGAATAGCTTTCAAAGAATTTCAAACTTTATTGAGCCAAGCACAGGCCAATTACAAGCAGGAACTGCTGAGATTGGAGATTTTGACAATGATGGAGAAAATGAAGTTTTGGTGGCTCGATATGGTGGCAACGACCAAAATGGGGTCACGAACTTTAGTGTGGCAGCATATGAGCTTAACGAATCTTCAAACAACTATGAAATAGTTTACCTTGAAGGACCAGTAAATGGATTTTCAGATAATGACATGGGTTGCCCAGAAATGAAAATTGCAGATATAAATAACGATGGGATCAACGATTTCATTTTTTTTCTAGAAACAGCCACATCGGGAGGTATTGCTATTGAAATATGGAAGGGCACTGGGAACAACAAATTTGATTTTCACAAGCACTTTGATTTAGCTGGTAAAATTACAACTTCGGGCTTTATATTAGAAGATCTAGACTATGATGGGGACTTAGATTTATTATATAATTATCACAGTTTTTACTCAGGAGAATCTGATGTCTTTACTGAGGTTGTCAATAATGGGGGGCACGGTAGAGTAAATTTAGATAAGTTAATGTGGTTCAATGATGGGAATGGAAATTTTGAGCCAAAAGATTTAGGGATAAATTTCTATGAGGAAGATGTTATGGGTTATGGATTTTGTCGACCTTTTATTCATGAGGACAAAATACATTTTATATTTCTTAAAGGCGGAGGAGGCCCAAACAATAACACCTACATTAAGGAGATAATTATTGATAGAAATCAATTGTAAATTAAAAATCTCGAAACCACCCAGAGAGGTTATGCATTTTGCTGTGAACAATTGAAAAGCGACTCATAAGCGATAACAAAAAGTGAGACGAAAAGCAAAACCCCAAGAAGACCCTTAAGATTTATATTGTGTGAAAACTACTTAGTGGAATCAGATGCCCGTAGAAGGGAAAAGTATTTTAAAACAACTGCGGGAAAGAAGGCACTCAAACTCATGTTAAGAGACACGCAGGAAATAATTGGATAGAAAAAACACAACAATAATGAGTCTCCAGGCCAAAAGGTCTGGCAGCAATGTTGACCTTCTTTTGCTTAAATTGATTGAAAATCAAATGAGAAAACTAGCACTTGCGATATTTATAATCCTACCTATCTACACCTTTGCTCAATCATCGAACTATAAAGTCAAGTCATATCTGGAAGAAGGCAATAAAGCACCAAACACGCACTACATCGGGGAAGCTTGGCTAAATAGTTTACTAAGAGCTGAGGGTGATCTTAATTATAATATTACCAAAGCTACTTTTAAAGCAAACTCAACGCTCGACTGGCATAAACATACTTCACCCCAAGTACTGATCGTTGTCGATGGACTTGGCTATTATCAAGAAAGAGGAAAAGTACCATTAAAAATGAAAGTCGGAGATGTGATCAAGTGCCAACCAGATACTGAACACTGGCATGCTTCGTCAAAAGAAAGCGACGTAACCTACTTGGCCATATACAGCGGTGAAACGGTTTGGACAGAGGTACTATCTCAGAAAAACTATGATGCAGTAGCCAAAGAACTTAAGGGTAATTAAAGGAATAACTGCTCTAGTCAAAATCAGGCGAAAATCAGTAAAAGAAAAGGCCCATCAGAAGATGAGCCTTTTTTATACTTATTAAATGTTGTGGCAATTCTCATTTGCCATCTGTTGCCAGTTTGGGTTTACTCGAAAAATTCTTAAAAAGAACAAATACTAGAAATAACCAAGGGGCACCATGCAACAAGACATCAAAGTAATCCATGGCTTCCATACCTACTCCCCCACCCCAAAGCCATTTGATCTTCCCCCAGATGTGTGGTTCAGGAAAGAACGGCGCTAGACCCAAGGTCAAACAAAGCAAGACAGCAAACCGAAGTTGTGATTTCATTATTATTGCTGTGTTTGTAGTCGGTTCCAACCAAATATACCTCCTTGAAGGTTGTACAAATTGTCAAACCCTTTTTGAGCCATCAGTGAACAAGCCGTTTTACTACGGTTACCACTTCTACAAAAAACGATATAGGTTTTTTTTCTATCTAGTTTATCGATTTCTGTGGCAAAATTTGGATCAAAAAGATTGATCAAAATGCTGCCTTCAATATCACCATCTGCTTTTTCTTGCGGAGATCGAATGTCTAACAAAACCGGCTGCTCGTTCTCCATCATCGCTGCACATTCGAGCGCATTGATGTCCTTGTACTCTTTCGAACTTGTATTAAATAATCCTAACATATCACTTGCTTTTTATCAAGAAGAGAGCACCAAGGCACCCTCTTTCCTTATCAATTCAAAATTTATTAAATCTCCTTCTTGGCTAAGTAAAAATCTACTTTTTCAAGAGAGTCATCCGCTAATCTGGCATTCATTTCATCCAAGGTCTTTGGCGGAGGTACAATCACTTTATCCCCTTTTTTCCAGTCCAAAGGCATGGCTACGCCATGTTTGTCTGAAGTTTGCAAAGCTTCTAAAGCACGAAGGATCTCATCCATATTTCTTCCCACGTTGAGCGGATAATACATGATCAAACGAACTTTCTTTGTCGGATCGATCATGAATACCGCCCTCACGGCTGCTGTTTCGCTTTCATTAGGCTGTAGCATTCCGTATGCTTTTGACACTTTCATGTCAAGGTCGGCTATGATCGGGAAATCGAAATAGACACCTGTATTGTTTCTCACATTATTTACCCACCCTAAATGGGCATGAATACTATCTATACTCAAACCAAGCAACTCTGTATTCAACGCTTCAAATTCGGCCTTTCGCGTGGCAAAACCACTCATCTCAGTGGTACAAACTGGGGTGAAATCTGCTGGATGCGAAAACATCACAACCCACTTATCTTTAGCGAAATCAGAGAACTTGATTAACCCCTTAGTGGTCACCGCCTCAAAATCTGGCGCCATATCACCAATTCTAGGCATATGCACTATATTGTTATCTATTGTCGATTCCATTCTTTTTTTTCACGAAATACGACAACTTGCTTCAGTTCAGACGTAACTTTTGTTACGCAGAAATTCCGCAGCTTATCAAAATACTATAACCAAACTATCGTTAAATTGGCAGCATGAAGCAGGTTCAATGGCTTTTATTGATTTGTTTTTTTTCGGCTTGCGCGAGCGTGCCAGAGTTTATGGGCCTTTCTCAACAAGAAAGAGACGAAGATGCCCCTGACATTTCCTATGAAGAAGAGGTCACCGACACACTGGCAGATGTGGATTTAAAAATAAAAAAGAATGTATACTATGGTGAAAAAACACGCAAAGCCTTTACCTCCCCTAATTCTAGCACCTACGAATTATTCAATACCTTAAGAGAGCCTGTCCAAGTCGATAATTACGTACAGCAGGTCTATTACCATGATAGACAAGGTGGACGAATTGTATCCGTTGTCGGAAAAGGTCAGGTACTTGAAAACGTACTCCATGGACCCTATACCAAAGAGGTGAATGAAATCATCGTTGAAAAAGGGATGTTCTACAAAGGCTTGAAGCATGAGATCTGGATGATTCAGAACCGAGACTCCACCTTAGCCGATAAAGTACACTACCACATGGGGTGGTATCGAGATGCTGAGATTAGCTACTACGACGAAGCAACCAAGAAGAAAATCAAGGAAGTGATTCCCTATCGCTATGGTAAGAAAGAAGGCACTTATTACCGTTTCTTTGAAAATGGAAAGATTGCCGTACGGGGAAATTATTTCTTCGATCAGAAGGTTGGGGTTTGGGAGGAGTTCTACAACATTGCCGTGACAGCCGTGAAAAGAGAAATTCAATTTCGTCCTCAGTTTTATTTGAAAGATTTCGACCCTTACATTCGTAGAGAATGGACTAAAGCGGCCCGGATGACCTATGAATCGACCAAAATAGGTCAGTAAAAAGCATCTTTGAAATGATCGACCTCGAGTCGGCCTTTACTCTTCAGAATAGCGATCACATCGAACCTAATATCACCAGTCCAGTCATTTTCTATCACATACTGCTCTGCAGCGCTGACAATTAAGTCCTGCTGCTTATCGGAGACAAATGATTCCGGATGCCCATAGGCAGCAGAGGTTCTAAGCTTGACCTCTACGAAGACGATGAGTTGCTCTTTTTTACAGATCAAATCAATTTCAGCTCTTTTGTAGCGATAGTTTCGGGCGAGAAGTTCATAGCCCTGTTCAGATAAGAACCATAAGGCATGGTTCTCCCCGTTTTTTCCAATCGATTGCATATGATGTGTGTATTGAAGAGTTAATTTAGGGAATTAAATCTGCTAAATTCGATACTTCATAAAGAACCAACCATGCTAGAACCGATCAATCCTACCCAAACAAAGGAGTGGAAAGACCTTATCGCTCACCATGAGCAAATGAAAAGCGTCCACATGAAGTCGCTCTTTCAGGCTGATCAAACAAGATTTCAAAAGTTCTCACAAACTTTTGAAGAACTTGTAATCGATTACTCAAAGAACATCATTACGGATGAAACGATGAGCCTGCTGACGAATCTAGCGAAGGCTTGCAAGATTCAAGACAGCATTAAGTCAATGTTCGAGGGCGCCATGATCAATCAAACAGAGAATAGGGCCGTTCTACACATTGCATTGCGCAATCGATCCGATCGGAAAATAATGGTAGATGGTCAAGATGTGATGCCAGAGGTGCATGCTGCCCTAGCCAAAATGAAAAAATTTGCTGATCAGATCACAAGTGGCCAGTGGAATGGATATACCGGCAAGCCTATCAAAAACATTGTTAACATTGGGATTGGGGGTTCAGATCTAGGTCCCGTAATGGTCACCGAGGCACTTAAGCCTTATGCCACGCACGGCATCAAAGCCTATTTCGTATCGAATGTAGATGGCACCCACCTGGCCGAAACCTTGAAAGAGATCAATGCAGAAGAAACACTCTTCATGATCGCTTCAAAGACATTCACCACACAAGAAACCATGACCAATGCAAACTCTGCAAAAGATTGGTTCTTGTCATCGGGTGCCGCAGCAAAAGATGTTGCCCTTCACTTTGTGGCCTTATCAACAAATGCAGAGGCTGTTTCAGCTTTCGGCATCGACACCCAAAACATGTTCGAATTTTGGGATTGGGTAGGTGGCAGATACAGCTTATGGTCATCGATTGGTTTGAGCATTGCTTGTACCATCGGATATGAAAACTTTGAAGAGCTATTGACTGGTGCTGATGCAATGGATGAGCATTTCAGAACCGCCGAATTAGAAGACAACATTCCCGTTATTCTAGCCCTTATCGGGCTTTGGTATGGCAATTTCTTTGGCAGTGAATCAGAAGCCATTTTACCCTACGACCAATACATGCATCGCTTTGCCGCCTATTTCCAACAAGGCAATATGGAGAGCAATGGCAAGTCAGTAGACAGAGCAGGCAAAAACGTTACTTATCAAACCGGTCCGATTGTTTGGGGCGAGCCTGGCACAAATGGACAGCATGCATTTTACCAATTGATCCATCAGGGCACGAAATTAATCCCATGCGACTTCATAGCACCTGCTAATAGTCATAACCCCATTGGAGACCATCATCAGAAGCTACTATCAAACTTCTTTGCCCAAACAGAGGCCTTAATGAATGGCAAAACAAAAGAAGAAGTGGTTACAGAACTTACAGCCTCAGGCTTGTCAACAGAAGAAATTAATGCATTAGCTCCTTTTAAGGTATTTGAAGGAAATCGGCCAACAAACAGTATATTATTCGAAAAATTAACGCCAACAGTACTCGGAAGCCTAGTGGCGATGTATGAGCATAAGATCTTTGTTCAGGGTATTATTTGGAACATCTATTCCTTTGATCAATGGGGAGTAGAACTTGGGAAAGTATTGGCTAAAAAAATATTACCTGAGCTTAACGATGAGGCTGAAGTCACTTCACACGATGCCTCGACCAACGGATTGATCAATACGTACAAAAAAATGAGAACATCATGACGGCACAACTCTATCCACTCAAATTCGACACCATTTACAAAGAAAAGATTTGGGGAGGTCAGAAAATGCAGACCGTGCTCGGTAAGGATTTTTCACCCTTAAAGAATTGTGGAGAAACATGGGAAATCTCAGGAGTGCCGGGCAACTTAAGCAAAGTAGCGGAAGGACCTTTGAAAGGAGCCACGTTGCCAGAATTGATCGATCAATTCAAAGGGCAGCTTGTTGGCAAAAAGGTTTATGAGCAATATGGGAATGAATTCCCCTTACTGGTCAAGTTCATCGATGCCGCACAAGACCTTTCCATTCAAGTACATCCAGACGACAAACTGGCCAAAGAAAGACACAATTCATTGGGTAAGTCAGAGATGTGGTATGTTTTTCAAGCCGATGAGGGAGCTAAGCTGATCTCAGGTTTTAATAAGAACACCAATAAAGAGGAGTATCTACAGTACTTAAACTCAGGAAGATTAACGGAACTCCTCAATGAAGAAGAGGTAGAAGCTGGTGATTGTTTTTACCTACCGGCGGGCCGCGTGCACACGATTGGTGCTGGCCTTCTATTGGCTGAAATTCAACAGTCGTCAGATGTCACCTACCGCATCTATGATTTTGATAGAACAGATAGTGAAGGGAATAAAAGAGAATTGCATACCGAAGAGGCACTTGACGCCTTAGATTTTAACCATTACTCTCAATACAAAACACCCTATACCCATGGCCTTAATGAAGCCGTACCTCTAGTTAAATCACAGTACTTTCAGACCAACCTTTTGGAGTTTACAACCGGCATTATTCGAGAGCATTATCGGAAAGACTCCTTCGTGATCTACACCTGTTTTGAAGGTGAAGCCGAGATCAAGGCAATGGGTCAAACAACAAAAATCAGGATGGGAAATGCAGTTTTAGTGCCACATGCTGCATCAGATATTCATATCCGGACAAATTCTGGCTTCAAAATGTTGGAAACCTTTATGGCTTAGTCTAATTTTAGGGTATGGCTGGAAAGAAGAATATGAAAAACTTCGAGGCCACGTTCTTAAATATGAAAGACGATAGCGTGGTCAGGAAAGAGTTTCTAGCACGAAATCACACTTCAGCCCTCCGAAAAGCGAACCGACAGATCACGAAATACGTTCGTGTGTTGAATGTTGAGCAAGTTGGAGATGGCCCGAAGTAAGCCTAATTTTGCGTGTGTTTAGGCAGTGAGTGTTAGATTATGAATTTTCATAGAAATAAGTCAGTTCAGGTGATCAATCTTGGCGAAGATGATTATCAGCGTGTGTGGGATTATCAAGAAGAGATCTTCAAGCAAACGGTCGATCGCAAAATTGCGAATCGTAAGATGGAAGACCCTCACGGCCATGCTGTCACCAAAAACTACTTGATTCTCTGTGAACACCCCCATGTGTATACATTGGGGAAAAGTGGTGCGTTGGAAAACCTACTCCTTGATGAGGAAGGACTAAAAGCGCATGCCGCTCAGTTTTATAAGATCAATCGAGGTGGTGACATCACTTATCACGGCCCTGGACAACTTGTGGTCTATCCGATCTTAGATTTAGAAAATTTCTTTACCGATATCCACCTCTACTTGCGCAACTTGGAAGAGGCCGTTATCCTCACCTTGGCTGATTACGGTATCTCCGCAGGGCGCATTGCTGGTCTAACTGGTGTATGGGTCGATTTTGAGGAAGGCGCAAAAAACCCGAGAAAGATCTGCGCCATGGGTGTGAAAAGTAGCCGATGGGTCACTATGCATGGCTTAGCCCTCAATGCAAATACCGATCTCAGTTATTTTGGACACATTGTCCCTTGTGGCATTGACGACAAAGCGGTTACTTCGATGAACAAAGAACTCGGAAAAAACGTAATGATGTCTGAAGTTCAAGCTAAATTGACTCAGCATATCGCGCAAGTGTTCGATATGGACATCCAACATGAAGTCGAATAAATCTTTTGTCGTACTTATTCCCTTAGTCCTTTTCCTATTTTGGTTGGGACTCCGCACAAATTCTTCAACAAAGACCGTTTACTATCCAACCGAAGAGAAGCATCACGGCATCTGCTGGGTAGGTGGTAGAGAGATTGTTACCCAAGATGAACTACAAAAAGCGGCTGACCTAGGCGTCAATTGGATTTCACAAACTCCGTTTGGCTGGCAGAGGGGACACGACAACCCCAGCATCGGCAATCAGATAGGAAGCACACAAGGCTGGTGGGGAGAACGTGACGAGGGGCTTCGCGCCACCACAAAAATGGCCAAGCAGTTGGGCATCAAAACAATACTTAAACCGCACATCTGGCTGAGAGACGAAGCCGGCAAATGGCGAGGGGAAATTCAAATGAAATCTGAAGAGGATTGGCTGAGTTGGTTCAAAAACTACGAGACCTTTATTCTTCACTATGCCCAATTAGCCGAAGAAGAAAACATTGAAATGCTCTGTATTGGTACTGAATTACACCGTACATGTGTGGAACGAGAAATGGACTGGCGTCAGCTCATTGCAAAAATCAGAACTGTTTATTCAGGACAATTGACCTATGCTGCCAACTTTGCCGACGAATACGAAGAAGTCGCTTTCTGGGATCAGTTGGATATGATCGGTATCCAAGGCTATTTCCCCGTAAGCACCAAGGAAAACCCTTCCGTTGAAGAAGTCAAAAAGGGCTGGGAACAACATATCGTTCAGCTAGAAGCCTTCTCAAACCGATACCAAAAACCCATTCTCTTCACCGAGATCGGATACAAAAGCACGAAAGATTCGGGCATTGAACCTTGGCAGTGGCCTCAGCGGCTACCTTACGAAGAAAGAGAAGCCTTGCAGAGTGAAGAAACCCAAGCTAACCTGTACGAAGGCATGTTTGCCAGTTTGTACAACAAAGACTTTATCGCCGGTTTTCACCTTTGGAAATGGTTTCCGTATTATGAAGAGCGCATACAACGCTTCCGAGAAAGGTATCCAGAGCAGCAATACGTGGATATCGATTTTACCCCACAAGGAAAACAAGCAGAAGCTGTCATCTCAAAGTGGTATACTGCCGATCAATAAATTAAATTTGTGACATGAAGAAGGACATCGATATGCCCAAAGTGGCTGGCGTAAAGATCTGTATTGCCAAAAGCCATAATGACAAAGGCGAAAGCGATTGGGGCGTTTTCCTGATCAATAACAACCTCATCGCATTAGAGAACGTCATGATCGTCTCAAAAGGCTACGAGTCGAAAGAGGCCGATGCTCGTCAAACCTCGACCCTCCGTCATATGATCGAGAAGATAGAAGGCCAATCCATAGCCAAGGTAGAATCCATCACACCGGAAGTGTTTGCATTCTTCAATGAGTTTTGGGTGAGTTATTATATACTCAATGAGCTCTTTGATAAAAAATTCATGATCACTCCTTTCAATGAATTTGAGCTAGAAGAGATTCCTGAACTTGAGCTAAATGGGCGACTAGCCAAATAACTCAATATTCCTTATCTTGAAGAATGCACACAAAACACCTCGAAAAACTATTGTTTCTGGACATAGAAACGGTAGCTGAACATGCCTCTTTTACAGAACTCTCTGAGCGTAAGCAACAATTGTGGACAAAGAAGGCTTCTTTTTTAAAAGACAATGAGGGCCAAAGCCCAGCATCTCTTTACGATCGGGCAGGTATCTATGCCGAATTCGGAAAGATTGTCTGCATAGCAATCGGCTATTTTTATAGGCAAGAAGCTACTCTCGAGCTACGTGTAAAAGGCATCGCCCATACTGATGAAAAGGTTCTACTGACCGAATTCGCCGAATTGATCGAACAACACTTCAATTCACAAGAAACCGTACTCTGTGCACACAATGGCAAAGAGTTTGATTTCCCCTACATCGCCAGAAGGTTACTCGTTCATCAAATCCCACTGCCCATCCCTTTCCAGCTTTCAGGCAAAAAACCATGGGAAATAAAACACCAAGACACCATGGAACTCTGGAAGTTCGGTGATTATAAAAACTTCACTTCCTTAGATCTCTTGGCCGAACTTTTCAATGTAACAAGCAGCAAATCTGACATTGATGGCAGCATGGTAAATCAGGTTTACTACCAAGAAAAAGATCTCGAACGGATTACGGAATACTGCAAAAGAGACGTCTCCGTGCTGGCACAGGTCTACCTCAAATTGACGCAAGAACCGCTTATCGAACAATTAACGATCAAGCTGCTGTAAATAATGGCTGACTGATCCTGTTCTTCTTTCTTTTCTTCCTAATTTTAGCTATATCCAATACTGAATGGGCCGAAAGAGAAAGCAACAGCATCAGAAAAAAGAAGTCACCAAAAGAGGTTTTGAGCAAATAAGCGCCGTAATATTGGCCTTCCTCCAAGAAAATCCTGGCCGGGGTTATCAGATGAAGCAAATTCTAAAATCTGTTGGTGTCAGAGATGCCATTTCGAAAGGCAAGGTCACGGACATCATTTTTTCAATGGCCGATAGAGGCATAATCAAACGCCTACGCAATGGGGCCTTTACAGCTGAAAAAGAATTGGAAACCCTCCTAGGAGTCGTTGATTTTGTCAATTCCCGCTTTGCCTACATCGTGCTGGAAAGGAAAGAGGGAGAAGAAGAAACCGAAGACATTTGGGTAGCCAAAGAAGACCTGCTCGGGGCCATGGATGACGACGAGGTGAAAGTGGTGCTCAAACCGAAGCGACATGGCAAACACCCAGAGGGGAAGGTCGTTGAGATCTTAACGCGCTACCGCGATGAATTTGTGGGGCGCTTGGAAATGTCTACCCGCTATGGATTTGTGATTCCTGACTTCAAAAAGATGTTTCACGACATCTACATTCATCATAACGAACTCAATGGTGCCAAGCATAATGACAAAGTGATCGTCAAGATCACCCAATGGCCAGAACGCGATAAAAAACCAGAAGGTATCATTACCAGAGTACTTGGAAAAGCAGGTGAACATAATGCAGAGATCCATTCCATTATTGCCGAATTCGGTTTGCCTTTGGAGTTCCCAGAAGAAGTGGAGCAAGAAGCGGAAACCATACCTGCAGAAATCAGTAAGCAAGAGATCAAAAAGCGAAAGGATTTCAGGGACGTCACCACCTTCACCATCGACCCATTCGATGCGAAAGACTTTGACGACGCCCTCTCATTAAAAACACTGGCTAATGGCAACTTTGAAGTGGGGATTCATATTGCAGACGTCACCCATTATGTCGATACCAAAGGCATTTTAGAAGAAGAAGCACAAGATCGCGCCACTTCGGTCTACCTTGTCGATCGCACCATCCCCATGTTACCTGAGCGGCTATCGAATGGTCTCTGCTCCCTAAGGCCAAAAGAAGAAAAATTGACTTTCTCTGCGGTTTTTGAACTGACGGAAGAAGGAGAGGTAAAGAACGAATGGTTTGGAAGAACCATCATTTATTCTGATCGAAGGTTTACCTACGAGGAGGCGCAAGAGCGACTAGAAAGTGGCGAGGGCGATTTCCATGACGAGATCAAACAATTGGACGACCTTGCTAAAAAACTACGGTCCAAGCGTTTTAAGGCCGGGGCCGTCAATTTCGAAACGGTAGAAGTAAAATTCAAATTGGCAGAAGATGGCACTCCACTTGGTGTGATCCCTAAGGAGCGCAAGGATGCGCACATGCTGATCGAAGAATTCATGCTTCTTGCCAACAAAAAGGTGGCGGAATTTATCCATCACAAAGGCACCGAGGCGCACCCCATGACCTTCGTTTACCGAACCCACGATAACCCTGACCCCGAGAAAATTGGTACCTTCGCCACTTTTGCACAACGATTCGGGCATAAAATGAATGTGGAGGGCTCGGGTGTTTCACGCTCGCTCAATAAGCTGATCGCTGAGATCGAAGGAAAGCCAGAACAAAACGTATTGCAGCAATTAGCCATTCGAACAATGGCTAAAGCCAAATACACCACTGACCCCAAAGGTCACTTTGGCCTGGCCTTTGCCCACTACACGCACTTCACCTCTCCTATTCGCCGTTACCCCGACATGATGGTGCACCGG
>Ga0209654_1001397_pt1 | contig 19273 bp, 25 predicted proteins | sample SaaInl1SG_22_DNA_FD_184646 | JGI IMG/M metagenome (GOLD analysis project Ga0209654, IMG submission 184646) | Marine microbial communities from expanding oxygen minimum zones in the Saanich Inlet - ESP_161SG_22_DNA (SPAdes) (version 2) | ecosystem: Environmental > Aquatic > Marine > Intertidal... | reverse complement strand
CCACCCGCTATTAAGTTGTCATTACCGTCCTGTGTGATGTCAAGTGTATTACTGCTACCAACCTGATTGATGTAGATGCCATTGCCCGAGTGTGTTACGTTTCTTGAATCTGTAATATCCTGCGTCTGTGCTGAACTGATGCTTGATGAGTATGTAGGAGCCGCTGGTGCTGTAGGATCATAGTCAGTTAACTGAACGCTTCCATTGGCCAATACCATTCCGTAGTTACCGTTCCAATAGCCGTTATCTCTACCACTGATAAGAATCTGTATATTGTCTAAATCTGAATTACTCAGCATAGTATCGCTCAACGCAAATTCAAAAGTTTCCATTGATGTGTTGTTTATAGTTTGGCTGAAACTTTCATAGCCTATTGTGCTACTGTCAGATTTCCTGTAGTATACCGTTACCGATAAGTATTCAGTTTTATTACCTTGTTCGTCATTGCGTGGACCTACCATAGCATCGAAACTTATGTAATATGTTTTACCGCTGTCATATGAATAACTGATATCACTGACATCGACCACGTCATAGATATTAGCATAGGTATAAGAGAAAACAACATCACCACTATCAACGTTAAAGTAACTGCCATTAGAGATACAGGGTCTGCTACTTGAATAGGCATTACAAGTTCCCCAACCACTACTGGTGCTCCAATCGGTGGTACTAAAATCGTCTAAACTATATTCCCAAGCCTGTGCTGATGTAGCAAATAACAACAAACTAATTAGACTGGATAATAGTAATCTCATTCGAAATTGCTCCTCCGTCTGGGTTTATGTCAAAGTCAATCACTTCGTTGCCCGCTTGGTTGTGATTGATCCTGTATGTGGTGTCCTTGCTCAAAACTATTCTTACATAGTTGCCCTGGGCATCTTCTCTAAGATAGATGTAGTTAGGATCCTGATCAATAACGGTAATGCCTGTTGTTGTGTCAGTTCCGAGAAAACTTAATCGTTCTCCCTTTTCAAACTCGTCCTGCATCTGTTTCAGTATCTGTGCCAGTGAGGCATCTAGTGCGTCATATAAAAAATTCTGTGCGAGTGGATCATAGTCCAATTCGCTGGTCCAAGTTTCCTTATCGTCTGCCAGATAGTCCTTGGCTAATTCTCTGTATTCTAAGAAGTCTAGGTCAAGAATGTTTGCTATAGTCTTAACACGTGCCGCTTCTTTTTCGTAATCTAACTCTTTTGGTTTGCGAATGATCAGTAGATTGTTGATCATGTCCTCTGTTAGATCTAGCGATACAGGCTTGAGCGGGTTACTCTTTTGGGTCTCTACGACCGTTGCTTGGAAGGGTTGATTAAGAATAACAGAGCCTATATCGCTAGAAACTTCAATTTCTCCAGTAACGCACAGTCTATCAACTCCGCCACCCGGCCTAGGTACTTCTGTACAACTAGGTAACAGTATGATCGTTGAGTTGCCTGTTTCGTCTACCGTAAGGGAGAAATCAGTACCTCGTACACCCACTACCGCAGTAGGGGTTCTAATCTTTATGTTTTGTCTTGAATTCTTTGCTATCTGTCCACTAGCATATCTTACTGTTCCAAAACTTGCTTTTAGTGCTAGTGAACCTGTGCTTGTGTTTGGATCATACACAAACTCATCAATTACAAGTTTTGAATTTTCTGTTACGTCAACACGGGTTTCATCAAGGAACTGTATGGCAGTTCTGCCGTTCTTGGTTTTAACAGTGTCATAACTTTCAACGTCAAAGTCCTTGTTGATCTTTTCGAACTTTGCTCCGTCTTTGCGATCAATATCAGTAACACCTACCTGCTCGATTACGTCCCCGATCTTGGCCTGGGCGGGGAGAGTAATCAAGCATAATAGGATCACCAAATATTTCATTAGTCACTCTGTGTAATGTCTACGTCAAAGTTGTCACCATTGATAGTAAGATCCACAGTGTTATCATAGATACCACTCTGTGTTACATCAATAGTTCCACCACCACCTGTTACATCAAGTGTTATACCTTGTCCGTTTACATCACCGTCGCCACTTTGACTGGTTGTAATAGCAACTCCTTCATCGCTGTTAGCACTATTGGTTGATAGTGAAGCACTGTTATCTAGTGTAACAGTAAGTGCCGCACTCTGTCCATCAATGCTTGATGTTAGAATGTTGTTGTCACCAGTAACGGTAAATGACACAGTTGAACTTGCGGCATCAGCAGTTCCGCCAATGTCAAAGTCAAATGTGTTGTCACTACCTGTTGTGGTAATGTTAAGTGTTACTGTATCACAGTTACCTGCCGCTGAACTTGAACACTGTAGATCTACAACGTTTGTATCTCCAGTAAATGCCCAAGTACCTACGTAGGTATCACCCTTGATTGTAGCCGCAATAGTATTGTAACTACCTGTTTGTGTAATTGAAAACGTCATGTCATCGCCGGTTAACCCAACGTTGGTACCTGATGTTCCAATCACGTTATCCTGTCCGTCCTGAGTGATATCCAAATCTAAACCATCGCCCGATTGTTGAATGTATATGTCATTCGCAGTCGCCGGTGATAGAAAAGATAGCATACCAAGAAGAAGAACATGTCTTAATGAAAATTTCTTATTCATTATCATCTCCTTTATTAGTTTCTACTTCTACCGCCGAGCCTTTATACTTCCAAAGACCCTTTGCTTTTCCTTGATTAATTAAGTCAACTACTCCTGCTTCGATGGCGGTTCTAACAGCATAGTTGACAGGTTCGTTTACAGCACTTCCAGCTTCGACCTCTAATGCCTTTGTGCCTAGATCAAGGAACCTAAATACGTCTGCTCCAGACATGTAACTAGCTATACGTTTTTCAGTAGCAGTTGTAAGTAAAACTTCTCCTGTTTGTACACTTACAACACGCATAGCTATTGTGACCTGATCTACTCGGTATTGTGTGTTGGCTCCAATTCCAAAGTAACGAGCTCCTAACCCTCCACTTTCGATATTAGATTCGTATCCAACTACTCCGCCCTCTATTAGTAGACCAGCAAATAATAATGGTTTTAAAATTGGTGCCTCTTCTCCCTCGTATACATCTCTTGTTGATTTTATAAGTTGCCTTTCTTTTACTAGATTATCTAAGCCTGCTCTTTCCACAACTGTGAACCAACTTTCTTGTCCAACATTTTTTAATGCTTGTATTACCCAAACTTCAGATCCTTGTGTAATTGCTGAACTTAGTTGTGAAAATTTTTCGTTTGGTTTACGCTGTCCTGTTTTATCTGTAAAACTGTAAACAGCGATTGTAATTTTTGGTCCGTCTAATTTTGGTACAGTATCTAGTATGTTCTGAATTGGTGAACGTGCTATTTCAGGTTGGCTCCAGTCTTCTTTGGTCATGGTTGCCGCACAGCCTGAAAGTAAGATTACTGACATTATGACAGAAAAAACACGTAACAACTTTTACTCTCCTAAAATCCAAAACCAGTTAGAGGAACTACTAGCTCAGTATATCCGCCATCTGCTTCTGTAATTTGTACTGTGATAGTACCTGCTGTAACATCTTTAACCCAGTAGATTTGTGCGCCTTCAATATCAGCACTACCCGAAGTAGCACCGTTATCTTCAAACATGCTGTCAACTAGATTTTTAGAGATGTTAGCATAAATTCTTGATTCGACATTGTTTAGGAATTTAGCCAAAGTGGTATTAGCCGCCTCACGTTCTGCTTCACGTTGAGCCGCTTCTGCTTCGTCTTTTAGTTCTTGTTTACGTTGATACTGTAACTGCTCTATCGCTAGAACATGGTTACTGTAACCTTGGCCTGAGAAGGAAGGATTTTTAAACTGAAACGTCATAGTATCAGCTTTTGCTACAACGCTAATACACAACCCTATCCCAATCATAGCACCCATGAAATACTTCATAGTTCGCTCCTGCTATAATTGTAAACCGATTCGCTCCCGGTTATACTAATCTTTTACAGTAGTATTTATTGATTAATGGTGAATTTATGAACTGGGTATATTATATAGTCGACATGCTCATTTGAGGATATGTAGAACGTGCTCCAAATCCTAGTATGTAGATAGTGCTAGCATGAAATCTCATGCCCATACTAGTTAAGTCTTCTACAGTTTTAAACATAGTATACGTAGGATTACCACCTTTGAAATTAATGTACATTACAATATCGTCGTTTTTAATATTCATGTATCTTTCGTAGGTGCTGTTTGCGTATATTCCTTTGGCTGTTCCTGATTTACCGTCAGCAATCGCTTTTGCTAAATTAGTGTTATCTTGCCCAGGGAAGATTTTTTCTAGCAATTCGAAAGTATGTGTATTGAATTGATCTTTATCAATATCAGTACGTTGTCCTAGAGCAATCCAATTATCAATGTTAACACCAGTTTTCTTACCGCTATGACCTAAGTCTTTAAGTTGTGGTTCGTAAATTTTAAGAAGTTCGTCTCTAACTTGCTCATATCCAGGAGCAACAGTTACTTCTTGATCAGCAAATCTAGGCGAACCTCCATCAGTTGCTTTTACTTCAACTTTAAGAGTACCTTCTTCACCAGTCTTGACTTCAAGGTCTCCCTTAACTGCTTTACTGATGCGCTTAGACAGTACAGCAAATACAACTTCGCCTTTACCCATGCCATAGTCAGCAACTTTACTAAGAGCATCAACAATAAATGTAATTGCTGGACTTTTTCCGTAAAAGTTAAACATTTGATCTATAGTAAATGTACTGCCCGGCTCGGTCATTCTTTCAACTTTAACAATATTATCTGCTTCTAATTTCTTAAAGAAAAAGTCTCTATCTCTTGGAGATGTTTGTGCGGCAGCCGCGGCTAACAGATTAACTAGTTGATTCATAGCCTTGTTAACATCAGCATCAACTTGGGCAAGAGGTTCTAATTTTAATTTATATGCTTCAAGACTATTTACAGCATTAACACTGTTTAACAAATCTTGTACTTTCGCTAGTATTCTTTTTGACTCCTTATCGTCTGGAAGGGTCTTAATTTTAGAAAGTATCTCACCCTTTAATCCTAAAGGGTTGTCTGCGATACCAACATTATCTGCTGGATCAACTACCTGTTCGTCTTCTAATAAAAATTCAAATGCTCTCATAGTAATGTATTTATTTCAGTTTTGGAAATAACATATCAGTACAGAACTTGTCAACATCTTCTTCGTTGAGTCCTAGACTTTTCATCACTTTAGGAGTATGGGGGTTTTGTTGCTGATTGTGACAATAGTAGTTTTGAGAAGCCGTAACTAAACTTGTATCACCGAACCCTGTAAACTCTGAAATCTCATTAAAGTACGATCTCAAATTATCTACAGCAATTCTTACTATTTGATCTGCTTCATCTTGCTTAACATTGCCGGCGGCAAGCATTTTGTTAGTAAAGATATTCTGCGCCCACTCTGGAAGTTCACGTTGCTTTTCCGGAACAAAGTCTGCTACGCTTTCTTTGTAGCCATCAATCATTGGATGGTCTAATGTAGCACTAGGACTAAAGTCGTGAAACGCACCTGTAATTTTATTCTTACCAGCGATGACATCAAAGCCGTAAATGGGTCCGTCATTTGTTAGTACAGGAAAACAACAGACATGCATCATCCACAAGCCCTTGCTTTCCCTAGCATCAACTACATCAATGTGTGCTCTACGTACATGCTGGTTAGACCAAACACGGTTAATCCAGCCACCGTCACTAGTATTAAAATGCGACATGCCTGGTTCTTGTATTTCGTTTCCGTATTCCTCAAAGATATCAATAATTTCGTCTTTACACTGTATCAGCGTGTTCCATACACCACTCATTTAAATCTCTCATAATGTTGATAGCATGTTGAAATGCTACGTTTGCTTCTTCACCCAGATCGTCTGTTAATTTTTCTCTAATATTTTTAATTAGAGTGTCTCTGTTTTGAAACTCATAAAACTTACCACTACCTGGGACTTTCTTTTTAATCATTTGTCCGCCATATAGGTCTCCCATGTGGCGTACATATAAGTGTGCTAGTAGTTTACATCTATTGTTGTCATCTTGACCAAGACTTTCTATATAGTTTCTGTATTCTACTGTGGATTTAAGTACAGGAAGATCTACTTTTGGTTTAAAACCTAATTCTCTAAAATCTTGTAGGATACCCGGTACACGACTTAGCCCAGGTAAGTTTTTAAAATGACCATCAAATGCTGTATAATTTTCTAATGGAATATATACTTCAAGCATTTGTAAAAGATACATAGCGTATTGCTTTTTAGAAATATCACCACTCATTAATAGTTTAGCGAATTCAGTTCTTTCAGCATCGCTGTGTACTTGTTTTGTTAACTCTTTAAGGCTCATATTATCTCCTTTAATATACGCATATTTATCTGGAGCATCGGTACCTCAAAAATTATTCTTCTTCTAGTTTAATTTGTAAAGGAAAACCTGAATCTTTAGATATAGTAGTTGCTTCAATTGCTTTATGTTCGGCAATTTCATATGAATACACACCAGCAATACCACTGCCTGTATTGTGTACTTCTAGTGTAACAGATTTTGCTGATGCTTCGTTGTGTTTAAAAATCCTAGTTAAAAGATCAATGACAAATTCCATAGGAGTTTTATCGTCATTGAGTAGTAGTACCTTATAAAGTCTAGGCGGTTCTAGTGTTAAATCAATTTTTTCATCAATACTGATATCAGTTGATGCGGACATTTATATTTCTCCTTTGTAGAAAGTGTAGGGCAGTCTCCCGCCCTACACAAATACTTATTACTTAACTTCGATAACATCAATGATTTTAGGCTTTAGTTCCTCTGGAACTTCACGCTCTAATTTCACTGTTAAAATACCGTCTTTAATTTCGGCACCTTTAACTTTGATGTGCTCTGCTAGATTAAATGATCTAGTAAATGCCCTTGAAGCAAGTCCTCTGTGAAGATATGTTGTGCTTTCATCGTCTTCAACTAGTTCTTTGTTGGCTTCGATTGAAAGTGTACCATCTTCAATGGTGACTTTGATCTCATCTTTTTTGAAACCAGCCACAGCTACTTCAATTGTGTACAGATTATCACCATCGCGAATTACATTGTATGGTGGATAGTTTGTGCTCATCTGATTAACGAAACGGCCTTCCATCTCGTCAAACATACGATCAAAACCAATTAGTGCTCTGCTTAGAGAGCTTGTATCAAAACGTGCTAGATTGTTAGTCATTTTATTTCTCCTTATATTAAGCAAGTTTACGAAAACCCTTTCGGCGTTTTCTTATTAAGATGCTTCCTTCTCTTCTGTGAATTCAGCATCAACTACGTCATCCTCTGTGCTTGCTTCAGTTTCAGGAGCATTAGTAGCCTCCTGTTTCTTTGCTTTAGCATCATGGATGGGTTTAGTAGCGGCAAACAAGTCACTAGTTTTTTCACTAATAACATCCTTGTCGTCACTATCAAGTGAAGTACTTAATTCAGCAATAGCATCTTCAATACTCTTAACGTCCTCTTCTGATAAATCATCTTTAAGTTCGTCAAGGTCTTTTCTAATGCCGTGAATTGCGGCTTCTGCTTGATTCTTAGTTTCAATTAGTTCACGTGCTTTTTTATCTTCTTCGGCATGTGCTTCAGCGTCTTTAATCATTGCTTCAATTTCAGCATCGCTAAGTCCGCCATCTGACTTAATTGAAATCTTTTGTTCTTTACCTGTGCCTTTATCTTTGGCTGATACATTAACAATACCGTTGGCATCAATATCAAAGGTAACTTCAATTTGTGGTACACCTCGTGGAGCAGGAGCAATGCCTTCTAGGTTAAATTCACCTAGTAGTTTATTACGTGTTACGAGCTCGCCTTCACCTTGATATACTTTAATTGTTACTGCTGGTTGATTATCGTCTGCTGTTGAAAAGACTTGTTGTCCCTTAGTAGGAATAGTAGTGTTCTTTTCAATTAGCTTAACCATTACGCCGCCCATTGTTTCAATACCAAGCGATAGTGGAGTAACATCAAGTAGCAATACATCTTTAACATCACCACTTAATACACCTGCTTGAATTGCGGCACCTAATGCTACAACTTCATCTGGGTTAACACCTTTATTAGGTTCTTTACCAAAGAAGTTTTTAACAGTTTCTTGTACCTTAGGCATACGAGTCATACCACCCACTAGTACTACGTCAGTGATATCGCTCTTGCTTACACCAGCATCTTTAAGTGCTACTTCGCAAGGTTTAATTGAACGTTGAATAAGATCATCTACAAGCGATTCGAACTTTGCTCGTGTAATCTTAACATTAAGATGTTTAGGTCCAGACGCATCTGCTGTAATAAATGGCAGACTGATATCAGTTTGTGCTGTGCTTGACAATTCAATTTTAGTTTTCTCTGCCGCTTCACGTACACGCTGTAGCGCCATCTTGTCTTGTGAAATGTCAATGCCATCTGACTTTTTAAATTCGTCAACAATGTATTGAGTAAGAACAGCATCAAAGTCTTCCCCACCTAGTGCTGTATCACCGTTAGTTGATAACACTTCAAACACACCGTCGCCGAGTTCAAGTACCGACACATCAAATGTACCACCACCTAAATCGTAAACAATAATTTTACCTGCTTCTTTCTTATCTAGTCCATAAGCAAGTGCGGCCGCTGTTGGCTCATTTACAATACGTAGAACTTCTAGTCCAGCAATTTTTCCTGCGTCTTTTGTTGCTTGTCGTTGTGCGTCATCAAAGTAAGCTGGTACTGTGATAACTGCTTTGTCTACAGTTTCGCCTGTATACTTTTCAGCAGTCTCTTTCATTTTAGTTAACACTGCCGCTGAAACTTGTTGTGGTGAAAGCTCTTTACCATTAGCTTCAACCCACGCATCGCCACTCTTTGCTTCAACTAGTTTGTATGGTAGTGTTTTAGCATCGTGTTGAATTTCTTTTGATTTAAATTTACGTCCGATTAGACGCTTTGACGCATAGATTGTGTTCTCTGCGTTAGTAACTGCTTGGCGCTTTGCTGATACACCAACAAGTGTTTGCTCATCAGTATATGCTACAACACTTGGTGTTGTTCTAGCACCTTCTTCATTTTCGATTACTTTTGGATCTGCGCCGCTTAGAATAGCAACACACGAATTTGTTGTACCGAGATCGATACCGATTACTTTACTCATATTTTTCTCCTTTAATAAGCGAGTTAGTATTTTGGCTTTTGCCGTTTGTAGAACCCGAAGCATTCTACAAATTTATTTATATTATATATGTACGATTTAAAAAAAATCAAGTCTTTTTGGTTAATTTTTTTCAAAAATAGCATTATATTGCTTGTGAGCAAGTATAAATGTTGTACATTTAGACAATAATTTAAGCCTTATTGCTCCAGCGTAAGTACAAGTACTACGCAAACCACCGAGAATATCTTGAATAGTACTACCCACTGCTCCTCGGTAAGGCACAAGAACTTCTCGTCCTTCACTGCTTCTATACTCCTTAAGGCCTCCAAAGTGTTTGTCGTTCGCGGCCTCCGAACTCATTCCGTAAAACTGTACAAACTGTTTTTCTTCATAGTGTGGTAAAAAATTACCGTTATCTAATAGTGTTGCTTCACCATTGGCATAGTGCTTACTAATAACTTCTCCACCGCCTTCATCGTGTCCTGCTAACATACCTCCAAGCATTACAAAGTCAGCACCACCGGCAAATGCTTTAGCAATATCCCCAGGACAAGTACAACCGCCATCAGCGATAATATGTCCACCAAGGCCATGTGCCGCGTCGGCGCATTCAATGACTGCGGATAACTGCGGATATCCAACACCAGTTTGTATGCGAGTAGTACAAACGCTACCAGGGCCAATGCCCACTTTAACAATATCTGCTCCAGCAAGAATAAGTTCCTCCGTCATTTCTCCGGTAACCACGTTACCTGCTATAATTACAATATTTGGGTATAAAATTCTAAAGTCTGCTACAAAGTCACGGAACCGTGTGCTATATCCATTAGCAACATCAATACAAACATAACGCAACTTACCGCCCGTTTGTTCATACACATCACGGAACTTGTTATGATCTTTTTCTGTAATGCCAATACTCATTGCGACATATTGTGTACGTTCAGAATACTCATCATCAAAGTAACTTACTAGTTCTTGTACACTATAAGTTTTTATTAAACAAGTAAAGATATGAGATTCAGCAAGTTTGTCTGCCATATCAAATGTACCAACACCGTCCATGTTAGCCGCCATAATAGGAATACCACGCCAGTGTTTTCGCTCTGGCTTTATCATTTCAATACTCATATCTTCTGGCTGCCAGTTACGCCAGTTATAACCACGTTCTAGGTCAACTTCTTTACGGCTTCCTAATGTGCTTCGCTTTGGTCTAATCAAGACATCAGAATAATCAAGTTTTTGTTCTTGTTCAATACGCATTTTTACCTCATGCTTTTTGCTAACGGATTGATAAACTCGCCGTTTATCTTCGTAGAACCTCTCAAGGTTTTATAAACATTCTGTACACCAACTGCTTGATTCCAAGCATCTTCTAGTGCGTGGTGTGCCAACACCGGAGGTCTTTCAGGATTGATACCAATATCAAACAATGTTCTTGTATCACGTACTTCCCAGAAGTTCCATGGACATCGCTTTTGTAATTTAGAAAAGATATGTTCGCAAATGATAATATCAAATCCTGCTCCGTGACTCCATACTCGTTTAGCACCCCAACAAAATTTGTAAAGCTGATTCATTGCTTCGTGTATAGGGATCCTGTTGTCTGTACTAAATGCTTCGTCTTGTGCCGCTTGGCTCTGTTGACTCCACCAAGCGATTGTGTCTTGACTGGTTGTAAGTCCTAGTCTATCACAACTGTCAATATCAACTTTGATATACAGTTTTTCGCATTTGGCGCTATCAAGTTCATCGCCGAAAGGATCAAATTTAACAGCACCGATTGTAAGTACTGTCGCCGTGGGTAAGACGTCAAGCGTCTCTAAATCAATCATTATATCTGTATTCATAATACTAGTATAGCATCTTTCAGTTGATTGTCAAGTGGTTTTTAAAATTTATCGGAGTTTTTCTTTTGCTGTTTTTTCCAACGAGCAACGGCCGCGGCTTTTGCCTTCTTGCGTTTTTCGCTGGGTTTGGTGTAGAACTGTTTTTCTCTAACAGTTTCTAAGATCTTATTGTTGATCATTTTTTTCTTTAGCCTTCTAAGAGCTTTCTCAATAGGCTCACCATCTCTGACATTTACCATAAGTCCTTCTTCCTTTGGTCTTTTAACGAAAGGTTTTTTGTCGTACTGTCTGTTATTGTCGTATGGTTTTTTATTATATGGTTTCATACTTTATATACTTTCTCCTTTATTAGTTGATGACATTGATCCGTGTCGTGTATGACTCTGTTAGTTACGTAAGATAACGTTCCTAATTCACCTATGTAATATGCGTTATCGTGAGCGGCGAAATATCCAACCAGCGCCTTATTCTCACTGTTAGCATTAAACAAGATTAAATCACACTTTTGTTTTTTGTCTAAAAGCCATTCTTCTTGGCTTTCGTTATTGTTCCAAACATAAAGAACTGTAGTTGGTACAGTATCAAAACGTTGTAGTGTTTGGCTTACAATTTCTCTCTGAGGTTCGTCGAGATCGACGCAGATTATTTTCTTAGCATCATATGTTACATCATCAGGTGCTGTTACAAGGAAAACTTTATTCACTAGTTGACCGTTTCACTCTAGACCAAAGAGTTCCTTCCGATTGCTCCTCATTTTGCGTATATGTTTTTTTGACTTGTTCAAACCCTTCTTTATCATAGTATTCAGTAGGGCTGACTTTTACTTTCTTTTTAATTTCTTCTGCTTCGCCAGCAAAGTACATTGGATTATTTGTTTGTACCCAACTCTTTTTATTTTCAATTTCTTCTTGTAGTTCAGGAATAATTTTAAATTTTTCTTTTTTTGCTTCTGCTTCTGCTTCAGCATTTGCGGCTTCAACCCAATTATTCCATTTAGATAGATCGTCAGTTTCTTCTAATTCTTTATATTTTTCATCTATTGATCTTTCTGCTTGCGAAGTTCCAGCCACAACTGAATCATCTTCAGTCTGGCTTTGAAGCCTTTCTTCATCTTGCCCATTGCGAAGTGTTTCAGCATCTTGCGATTCTTCTGCTCTATCTTGTTCTCTGATTTCATCTTTTGTTTCCTTAGTAAACTCAGGTGGCTCATTAGCCTCTATCATCTTAGCACGATCATATTCATAGTTGTCACGATGTGCTTCATCCCATTCCTCGTCAGTAAATGGAGGTTTAGGATCTTCTGGATCTGGGTCTGTCTTTGGGGGCAAACTACCACCTTTGTCTTGTCTGCTCCAATTAAATGTGTACTGTGAAGCAATCAGCAATAGTACTGCTAGTGGATCAAACACAAAGATAATAACAATAATAACCCAACGCACTGCTTCTTCGAGCATATTGTTGTCTGCGTTTTCGCCATAAACAAACTCAGCGATATATTTGATAGGTCCTACTTCTGCTTCTAGTTTACGGTACTCGCCTTCTAGAGCAAACTTTTCATCTGTAAGTGTATCAATTTCAGAGTTGGCATTTTTAATTCTTTCGTTTTGTTCATCTACCTGTGCGTCAATATTTTCTGCTTTATCTTCATTTCCTAACTGTTTACGCAGTCTATCAATTAGAGCATTTGATTGTGCTACTTGATCTTCAGCGGTTTTGCGTAGACGCTTAATTTCTTCTGCGGCCGCTTTTGCTTGTGGATTATTAGTTGACTGTTCAATTTTAGCAATTAGTTCTAACCGCTCTTTTTGTTTTTGCTCTTGCCAAACACCAATCTTATCTGCTGTCTTTGTGCCAAAGATGCCATCAGCACTGGCACCAATCATTTGTTGTGCTTTTTTAGTTTCACTGTTGTCAATATAACCTTGTAGTGTTTCCATTTCTTGATCAATTTTATCAAGTTCACTACGCCATAACTTAGATTGACTGTTGATAATTTCTTGCTGTTCATCAATAGCAGGCTGAATTCTTTTATAAGCATTATCTATACGTTCTTGTTCTTTATCTATTTGAGCTTGAACATTAGCATCATTGCCTGTACCGCTAGTTTCTAACTTTTTGATTTGTGCTTCAGCACGTTCAATAATGTCATAGTTACGTTGTATCTCACTGTCAATACGTTCAACTTGTGCTACACTTTCTTGTCCAGCACTTGTTTGTTCGATGTGTGCTTTACTTAGGAAGCCAAAGATACCCATGCTTGTAATAAACATAAGCACAAGCACGGCTAGGCTAAGATATGTTTTAAGCCACCAAGTTGCTCTTTCCCAGTATCTATGTAACCACACTGCTGTCACAAGTTTGCCAACTTCTAATGCTACACCCATAATAATAATGGGAATAACAGCCGCCGCAAAGATCGCGGCAAGTCCAGCAACGCTATAATAAATTGCGATGCCACTAATTGTTAGTGCTGAGATTAATGTTATAATTCCTAACGCCATGTGTATATTTATCGCCTTACAGCCCGTTGACTCCACGTTTCACTACCTGTGTTATAGCAATATTTGTGTACATCGTTCTTCTTTTGATTAAACGCAAATACTTCTACATACACAGTTCTACAGTATCCTTGGCTGTTTGAATCTGTGTGGAGAATTCTAGTTAAACCCCAAGCACCACTTTTGTTCCAGTGTACTGCTTCGCCGTTGTCGGCATATAATAGTGCTTGGCCAATTGATGAAGTATGGCTATTCATTTGAACTTCATTTAATTTTTTAAACCAACCAAACGAGATTGATTCTGAATTCATTACTAGGTCTGCTTTAGCATTAGTTGTGAATATCGTCATCAACAATATGCCAATCACCGTTGTCATCTTTACATCTGATGCCAGCCTTGTGAACATATTTTCCTCCTAGTTTAAATTTATTTTTAAAGAAAACACATGATTCAGCCATACCTGCTCTATTCATTACAATCTTATCTAATTGATTGTCTGAACAATCTAGGTTAGTAACACTGTTTACTTTCTCACCGTTCACTACTGTAATAGACTGTTTGGTATAACAGTATTGATTATGCGATGCGTCTGAGTATAGTGTTGTCTCTGTTGTTGCGGCACAGCCTGAAAGTACCGCAACACCGAGTATTGGTAAAAACAGTCGGAGCATTTTACTGCCCCTTGTTTTCTGCTACCAACTGGTCGAATACTTCCTTAGGCATCTTGAGCTTAACAAATGTATACTGTTGTCCAGCATATACAAATGTTGAACGCTCTTCTTCCAAATGCTGTGTGATCGCTGTATCAGTTACTTTGTAACTAATCTGTGTTGAAGTATTCTTTGTATTGTTTTCAATACTAATATTAGTTTCTGAATTAACTTTACCGTTAATACGTTTTGCGAAGTTGTTCATCGCAATAGCATACATCTGCTCTTCTGCGGCTTGCTGGAACTTAGATTCTCCTGCGCCACAAGCGTATGCGTAGTCTTTCGCAAACCAAAACAAACCTTCTGTTCCAGTTTGAGCGCAGTCAGCGTACCACTTTGGTTGTGCGTAAGTGTCACGTTCTGCGATTGTTGTCATAGAGCTACAAGCACCTAGTGTCATAAGTGTTGCCGCCATTGTTACTGCCTTAATTGTGCCTTTCATAGTCATACCTCTTTCTGTGTGTATGTGTTAATGTATATACATAATACTATAATCTGTATTATATGTCAACCTTTTTTGGTTATTTTGGTAAACTTTTATAAAAAATATGTTCACCTATTCGTCCAATTTCAATCATTGATTTATTCCAATGTGGATCAACATAAGTTGCGTGATAGTGTGTAGCACCTTCCGAAATACCACGGAACAAATCACTGTTCACGATATGATACGCAATTTCCTGTGCTTTCCTCCAAGACTTTGGTTGCTTTGGAACATCACTTTTGCCATCACACCACCAACTGAACTGACAACGATGACGAATTGGAACTTCTTTACCTTTCTCTTCTTTCCACCATTTGGATAACGGTCCGTCTTTTATCACACCGCATATTGTATCTGGGTAACGTTTGTCGCTAACTCTATTCAATACTACATCAGCTACAGCCGCTTGTCCTGCTAAATTGTCTGATCTACTTTCATGATAAATGTTTAACGCAAGACAATATAGTTCTGGCTCCGCGTCTTCGGAATATAATTCCGGAATAGTATCTTGCTCAACACCACTAACTAGGTATGTTGTAGTTCCATCGTTTTTTGTTAATATAATAGTATCACCAACTGATACATTTGCAAAGGCTAATAAGGTAGTAGCCAAAAATATTGATACTGCTAATCCTGATTTCATAAAACGCTCCTTTTCATCTTCTATTTAGGTTTAAATTTAACATCAAAATAACATATTTTAACTTATATGCTACTCTAACTAATAAATTATACAATATTTTTTAGATATTGTCAACCATTAAGTGTAAATGTGAGAGCTTGTATAAACGGTTCGTTATTTACGGTTTCACCAGTTTCTTCGTAAGCAAATACAAGTTTTTCAATGCCGTCCCAATCTATAATAGCAGAATTTGTATATAACGTATTTGCTTCGCAGACGTTTATATTGTGTAAAACCACTTCATTAAATAATGGACTGATAACAGAAAACTTCATTCCTTCACTTTGAATATTTAATACACTGTTGAAGTAATCTTGATTGTCTGCGTCTATACCACGCAGATCGTAATGGTGAAAAACTTCCCACTGTGTTTCATTTAATTTGGTTAAAGTTATTCTGCCTACCATAATATTCAGCTGGCCTTGAAATCTTTGTTCAAGATTAAAAGAAATCGTATTAGATTCTGTAGTCCTGACAGTAACAGACTTTTCAAGAGTCCATGTACGTGCTAGAGCAACGTTAGATGGAATATCTAGTGGTTCGCCGTTATATGCTAATCTTAGTACTTCATTGTATATGTTATCTACAACAATAGGATTAGTATTATAAGGATCAATTATAGGATAAAAATCTAATACAAGTGTTTTGTTCATATCAGTATTTATTGGAAAAGCGCAACCGTTTCTGTTGCTAGGCCGGTTGCCCACCCCGAGTGATTATGCCGCTAGGGCGTAATCCTCAGTTGCAAAGTTATCGTTTGCGTCTATAGTTTTGCTTGATTTACGGTCATCGCCTACCGGTAACTCCACGTTCTCTCTTACGCCTGTCGATCCTGATCATCCCCATCATAAGCACACTCAGTAAATGTGTTTATGGTGGAGATGGGCGGAATCGCACCGCCGTCCAGTTCGTCGTTGATTGGCTTCAACGTTACAATACTATTTAAGCATCTGTTTTGGATTTTGTCAACCTAAAAAGATTAGGTTCCAGCCGTGATTGGCGATTGCGTTTAGAATAATAGAAAGACAAGTAAGGATATGCAGTATAATCCACACACTGCGAATAATCGCAACAGTATCTGCTTTTCGGTCATCATCGTATGCTTTTTGCCCAATAGACTTACACCAAAGTTCCCACACTATAATACAAGCTCGCTATTGCCACCCTTGCCAAACGTTCCTCTCGGGAATACATTAAATGCTAAACTGTATCTGCTTTGGTTTGATGTATTTGTTAACACTGAATGTGCTAGAATACTAGGAAACATTAATAGTTCATTTGATCTTGGAAGTACACCGACTGCTTCAGTGTTATAATCAGTTTCTTTATCCCAATCAATTCTCAATGTATCACCCCAAAGATTTTTATGATCTTTATCTTTGTGAAATACAATAGCACCACTATCTGGATTTGTATTAATATAAAACACACCACTGATTAAACTGTTACTGTGCCAATGAATGGTATGATAATCATCCTTTTGTGATCTATTGACCCAACTAGTAGTAATATCCCAAGTAAGATCACGTTGACTACCTAGTACTTCGTACGCAAAATGATCAACGTGTTCTTGAATCAATTTCTTTAAACCTTTATATTCTGGTCTGTGTAGTAAATGCCTCTCAGCAGTTTCTACATGAGTAACAAATCCATCGTTCTTTTCCCACTCGTGAGCACTTAACTTTTGAATCATTAATGGATCAAGAGGTGCTAGTTTACTTTTATATAATGGTATTGAAAATAATGGTATTACTTCATGATCTATTTCAGCCACGCTACTTTTTTTCCTTCTTTTATTCTGCGCTCCTGTTCTGCTACTGATCCTGGATATCTCCAAGCCCAAATAGCAACTAGTGCCATAAAGCTACCGCTCCATAATACTGCTTTAATATTTCCTGTTGTAAACCAAAGGAATACTAAACTGCTTGACATAACAGCAATCATTAGATATTTTCCTTTAGTAGGGAATACTTTCTTCTGTACCCAGTTAGTTAGAAACGGTCCAAAGTATTTGTGATTGTATAACCAATCGTGCATCTTCTTACTGCTTTTGGCAAAACAATAGGCCGCAAACACTAAGAATATTGAAAAAGGAATGCCTGGAACAACAACGCCAACGTAGGCCATTCCAAGAGATAGGAAGCCAAGTCCCATCCATAAGTATTTTTTAATAGGGTTCATTTAATCTCCTGCGCAGATTGTTTGACTATTGGACCCTGTTTGAATGGCGGCGCCGGTATTAGTAGTGTCTGTTGTTCTTGCTAGTTCTCTGCCTTCTACTCTAATACTATTACTACCTTGTACAACTACACTGCCTTTTGCGGTTGTAGCACCTACTGTGGCAACATCGTTAAAGTTTGCTCTAACTGATGTATTTGGACTAGCAACTAACACAGCATCTGCTATGTCTTCATTAATTACTGCTAAATGTTTTGCCATAATACTTTCCTAAACAAAATGTGGTCCTCTACACCAGCCGACTAAACTTTTCCTTGTTCCGTCTTTTACTGGTGTAACCCTGTGCCAAGCATAACTTGGAAATACCACAAGGTCGCCTTTTTTCATGCTAACAGTAGTTATACGCAGTTCATCAGCAGGACTGCCTATTTCGAATTGAAAATCGCCATTGGTATGATCGTCACTGAGTAACAGTGTGAAACTTAATTTTCGTGTATCATCCTCATCAAAACGATTGTCTATATGCCAGTCGTACTTTTGATTAGTAGAATATTCTGTGTATTGAAATGGTTCACAGGTAGTTACATTAAAATTCCAGCCTGCTTGTATATTAGCATCAGTTATGAAACCCCAAACTTTGTTGAAAATTTCTTTTCCTAAATGATCCTGTGCGGTTAAAAATTTTACACTGCTGGCTCTATTGTTAACATTATCCTGAGTATCAGTTTGTGCTGTTGCTACTTTAATATCTGCCTTTAGAATTTCGTCGGCAAGCTCAAGTAGTGGTTGATTATCATACAACCAATATGGACAAGCTCTAATCATTATGTTTGAACGGTGACTGTGGCAACAGGACCACCGTTAATCAAGGTCACTGCGCTAGCATCGTTTGTCTGTTGTGACGTATCAGTTGTGGCTGTGTTTTTGCCAGTTAAAGACAGTTTTGCTTGTTCCCATTTAGCGGCGCCATCAGCAATAAAATCAACTTTGAGCAATTGAGCACCTACAACATCTGAACCAAAACTAAGAGCATCACTGATTTGTTCGCTTATGAATCCAGTTGCTTTTGTTTGAGCAGAAACATAACTAGCGTCAGTGATTGATTTTTTAATAGTTTTTTCAATATCAGGTTGTGGAACTTCAACTTCTGGTAAATTGGATCTTTTAAGAGCGGCTTGTGTGGCGGCTTTTTCAAAGGCATTTTTATCAGCGCCTTGAGCAATCATAACTGATGCGCTTGCCGCAAGCGTTGCTAAGTTAGCACTAATGTTTCCTGTAAGATCATCATGATTAGTTTGAAGAGTACTACCAATTGTGTTTAGATTGTCAGCCGCTTGAGCCAAATGTCCAGCTGCATTAAGATTGGCGGCCGCATTACCTTTAATAGCATGTGCTACCATACCAGGTGTACTAGCGCCAGCCGGACCAAATGACGCATTAAAAGCGGCAAGCTGCAATGGTAAAACGCCTGAACCTGGTGCGGTTAGTGCTGCAGTTAAGTTATCAACCGCAACAATAAGAGTCTGTAATCTTTCGTTCAGCAGTGTCCAATCCGACGAATAATCGATAATCGTCATTTGGCCAGGTGAATCGCCGGTCCAACTGCCTGCTCCAGTTATTGGTGTTCCCATCTTGTACCCCTTACTTTGTAATCATAGTCAAACCTGTAGTTTGCTCTAAATATTGTTTACTAATTCCTTCGTCTGATTTATGAATTAGCATTGTTGTATTCTTATTTATTGACATCTTAGAGTCA
>Ga0209654_1001395_pt1 | contig 19304 bp, 13 predicted proteins | sample SaaInl1SG_22_DNA_FD_184646 | JGI IMG/M metagenome (GOLD analysis project Ga0209654, IMG submission 184646) | Marine microbial communities from expanding oxygen minimum zones in the Saanich Inlet - ESP_161SG_22_DNA (SPAdes) (version 2) | ecosystem: Environmental > Aquatic > Marine > Intertidal... | reverse complement strand
CATTGAGATGACTTCTGTATCGGTTACTCTGGAAGCTACAACGACATATTTTTGGAAAGTTAGCGTCAAGGATAATAAACTTGGTCAAACACACGGCGAAACTTGGACATTTATGACAAATTAATAAACCGTAAAAATGCGTTATTCACTGTTTTTTTTGTTGGGAGTTATATGGGTGCACAACGCATCTTTTGGTCAAAAAAACCCCAACTTTATTGTCATTGTTGCGGATGATTTAGGTTATAATGATGTGGGGTTTAATGGTTCAAAAGAGATTTACACGCATCTGCTCACGATGCTCCAAAGACCAATTAATTTTTACAATACGTAATTCAAATAGACATGAAACCCACAAACATATTTTTACTTACATGGGCGTTGTTAAGCTTAAACAACAATCCAATAGTCGCCCAAAACGAGCAGCCTAATATTTTATGGATTGTAACTGATGATCATCGCTATGATGCAGTACGTGCCTTTAATACTATACTCACTGGAGATGAAATGAGTGAATTGGGATATGTAGAATCTCCTAATATTGACAAACTCACCAAAATGGGGACTACATTTATAAACGCGTATGCGCATGCACCCGGATGTGCTCCCTCTAGGGCTTCAATGCACTTTGGACGTTATCCTTTTAGGTCTGGTGTTTATGAGTTTGAATATCACAACAACAAAGCAGCACATTATAAACCTACATTTCCTGAGCAATTAGCGGCTATGGGATACCAAACCTTGCGTATTGGGAAATTAGGGGTTCGACTAAAAACAATAAAAAACGGAAAGTCAAGACCTTACGATATATATCAAAACAATATGGACTTTAAGAAACTTCGTAAAGACGGTTTTACAGGTTGGGGTAAAGATTGGTTTTATGAAATTGAGGGTAAAAAAGTAAGCCCTCCATACAAGAGCATGGAGTACTTTGTAACCGAAAAAGGGGAGTTTGAATATATATCTGAACGCCTCGAAAATGAATTCCCAAAGTATAAAGGAGTTGCAGAACGCGCCATGAAAAAATATGATTTACTTAGATGGCACAACAAGAAAAAAGGACCAGAGACCCCTTTCTCACCAGGCATACTCGGTGGTGTTAGCTCTAGAAAAGCAGGTGAAACTAGAGATGGGTTTTATGTTAAAATATTTGAAGATTATTTAAAGAATAAAGAGCAACAATTCACCTTCGGCTCGCAAACTATTGATGGCATTGATACGGATAAACCGCAGTTTTTTTACTTAGGCTTTGACTTTCCGCACACGCCTGTTTTGCCACCCGCATCTTACCGAAAGCGATTCCAAAAACACACGTATAAAATCCCACTTTTAGATCAGAATGAACTAAAAACAATGCCTAAGCAAATGAGAAGACAGGTTATGGCAGGATATACAGATCACTTTAACACTAGCGACAAACAAAAAATGATTCAAGATTATTATGCGTTTTGTGCTTACGGCGACGATTTGATTGGTAAGTCTGTTGATGCTTTTATTGCATATAATGAAAAACAAAATAAGCCATGGCTTATTGTTTATGTCAATGGAGATCACGGCTGGAAACTTAATGACCACGGATCGGCATCTAAATTTACTCCATGGGATATTGATGTACACAATCCAATAGTTGTTGTTTCTTCTGATAAGACCAAGTTCCCAGAAGGAAAAGTAGTAAAAGATTTTGTGGAGTTTGTTGATATTGCACCAACCATTCTATCGGAAGCAGGAGCAGATTTGAACAGCGAAAAGTTTGCATATTTAGACGGCATGAATATGGCAGCCATTGCATCAGGGGAGACCCATAAAAGAGATTATATTATTGGCGAAAGTCATGCTGTTACAGGCCCTAGAGCATTTATTAGAACGAAAGAATATGTTTTTTCTATGCAAACAAGACCACACAAAAAAAGAGGTCAAGATTTGGGGTGGGCGCAAAACGCTTCCTATGAAGAATTAGACCCTGGATTATATCATATGCCCTCAGACCCGAAAGAAGTCAATAATCTTGCCTTCAATAAAAAGCATAAAAAAGTCGCTCAAAAAATGAAACAGAAACTCATGGATATTGTTTTAGGGGATAACCGTGTTGAAGTGGAGTGGAGCAGCAAAGGGTCAAACGCAACCGGAACAACTATTTTTAAAAGTAATTATGCCCCTGAAGCGCACGATTACAAGCTAAAACTGTAAAACAACACCAATAAGATTAGTTATCATACTGGGACTAAAACTCTCGTTTACCAAACTCGCTGTCAATAAATTTGGATTTGTTTTTCCCGTTTTTAAAGATATATGACAGGTTTAATACAATCATATCTACTTCGTAGATATAGTTGGTTGTGGTATAAAATTCATCTTCTCTCCAGGTGGTAATGCGCTGTTCGTTTGTATCTAAAAGCCCCATGTCTATGTTCAGCCATTGCAGCGTGGCTTTGAGTCTGTTGTCCAAAAACGATTTTTGAAACGTCAAATTTGGCGTGTAATATCTCGAATCTTCTCCTTGTGCTGTTACCCTGTCCGACAAATAGTTAAATGTAAATTGTAAAGAAGCATTCTTCCAAAACGAATAGGTCGAATTTGCATTTAGGCTAAAAATGGTTGCGTTGGTGTTTATAGGCCTGTTGTCAAAAGAGCCTTTAAGCGCATATCGATATACATTTGCACCAATAAAATTCTGCCATTTATGTGTTGATTTTAGCTGAGCGCCAAGTTCAATCCCAACCGTCTTTGCACGTCCTACATTGGAGTAAATACGATTTAAAATACTGTCGTTATAGACGGTATTTACTCTGTTCACTACATTTTCCGTGTTTCTAAAGTACGCCGTAGCAAAGACGGTGTGTTTCCCCAGCTTTGTATCTACGCCAAGCTCAATCAAATCAATAAATTCTGGCTTTAGATTTGGATCCCCTTGTTCCAAGGTTTCGGAGTGTTCGCGTTCCGGAAACGGATTCATTTTAAAGGTCGTGGTGCGCTCCACACGTTTACTATACGCCATCTTGACTTTGGTGTTGTCATTTACTGCATACTGAACAGATGCCGACGGATAGGCTTTCGTAAAATCGTAGTGTAGTTTATCATCTACAGTATTGGCCTTGTCTTTTAAAAGAAGTGTTCTATCCATGGCCTCTATGCGAACGCCAGCGCTGTAATCAAACGCTCCTTTTTTAACAGAAAACTGTCCATATACAGCATGTATTTCTCGTGTTAAATTCACCTCACTCGAAAAGGCAGGAACAAGCACAAATGGGTCATTAAAATTAGTGCGGCGCTCATATACAAAATCTCCCGTATGGTCTAAGTTGCGGTACTGATAGCCCATTTCTATTTTTCCATTTTTCAACGGAACAGCATAATCCAGTTGTGTACGCACGCCATACAGTGGATTGTCGTTTGTATTATATTCGTCTTGAAAAAGCACACTGTTGTCTGGGTGTCCTAAGTTTTGATTTACAGTTGGACCGCCTAAAAGTGTGTACTCATATAAAAAAGACAAAGACAATTTCGACTTGTTCTGAAATGTATAGGTATAATCTATATTTCCAAGCGCAAAATCACTTTTTCGCTCGCGCAAATTGTGATTGAAATACGGGTCGGAAGCGATTTTTGTAGTGCTTCCATACGGGTTGATTTTATGGTTGTCGTAATACACAATATCTGCCAATCGTTTTTTAGAGCGCTTTCCTGCAAAAAACCCAATCGATAAGGCACTTTTGGTGTTGGGCGTATATTCTAGGGTAAATCGTCCGTTATAATTTGTTTCATCAAAACTGCGCTCACCTGTTGAGGGGAAGCGAGTTAACTCATTATCAATTACGGTAAATACATCTCCTTCGCGTCTGCCGCCTTTGTCGTTTCTGAGGTAATTTGCTCCAAAGGAAACATTCCATTTATCACTTGTGATATTATAGGTTGCGTCTGTACCATAACGTTGATGTGCTTTGTCGTTCCCGTAGGTTTCTATAGAGGGCAATCCAGATTTTACATTCAATTGTCCGTAAGCCCCATTAACGCTTCCCTTTTTGGTAACAAGGTTGACAAGACCAGAAGTTCCATCTGGGTCGTATTTGGCAGAGGGCGCTGTAATAAGTTCAACCGATTGTATGGCATTTGCAGGAAGTTGTGCCATCAAACTATTTGCATTTCCTTGAACAGGCTTTCCGTTCAGTAGTACCAAAAACCCCGTGTTTCCTCTTACACTAATGTGGCCTTGCGCATCAACACTAACCGATGGAAGTTGGCGTATAACATCTACAGCTGTTCCGCCTTGGGCGCTTTTAAAAGCATCGGCCAAGTAAACCTGACGGTCAATTTTGTTAAGCACCGTTGCCGTTTCTCCAGTTACCGTTACTTCATTGAGTGTGTTTCCCAATTGAAGTGCAATAATCCCCAAATCTGTTTTCGCATTACCAGTAACGCGCACATTTTGAATGGTTGCCGTTTGATAGCCTAAAAAAGAACTTTCCACGCGATATATACTGCTTTTGATGTTGTTAATAGCAAACACCCCCTCAGCATTGGTAACAACCCCCGAAATAAAGGCCTTGGTATTTTCATCAAAGACCACAACAGTAGCATATTCCAGCGGGTTGTTTTGTGAGTCGGTAATAACTCCTGTTAGTTGAGCCTTAGTATGATGATTTACAGCAAAAATCATCAAGAAAACGATAGCGTATTTCATTGATTAAAGGAATGGTGAAGTTAAAAATGTATGTGCGTGAAAATAGCCTTATAAAGTCGAGGGACATACGTAGTCCGTCACTTCAATATGGGCTTCTTTTATGGCTTTAAATCCACCTGCAACATCAACCAAATTGTGAATCCCTCTACTCTTTAAAATAGAAATTGCTATCATACTTCGATATCCTCCCGCACAATGAACAAAGAACGTTTCTTTGTCAGGAAATTCAGCCAAGTGATTATTTAGAAAACTCAACGGCGTGTTTTGCGCGGTTGGGATATGCTCTGAAATATATTCCGTTTCTTTTCGCACATCGAACACAGATACACTTTTGTTTTTCAAAACGTCTTTTAGTTCTGTTGCTTCAACAGACGTTATGGTGTCCACTTCTTTTTTGGCAGCTTGCCACGCCTCAAATCCTCCTTTGAGATAGCCAAGCGTATTGTCAAAACCAACTCGAGAAAGTCGGGTAACCGCTTCTTCTTCTCTACCTTCTGGAGTTACCAACAGTATGGGTTGTTTTACGTCGGCAATAAGGGCACCTACCCATGGGGCAAATCCACCATCTAGCCCAATAAAAATGGAGCGCGGAATGTGTCCTTTCACAAAATCGTTTTGATGTCTCACATCTAGTACCACCGCAGCTGTTTCGTTGGCAGCAACTTCAAAAGCTTCTGCTGAAAGCGCATGTGTTCCTTGTGCAATTATTTCGTCCAAATCAGCATAGCCTTCTTTATTCATTTTCACATTAAGCGGAAAATATTGTGGAGGAGGTAGTAAGCCGTCCGTAACTTCTTTAATGAATTCGTCTTTGGTCATATCAGCACGAAGTGCGTAGTTCATTTTTTTCTGATTTCCGAGCGTGTCAACCGTTTCTTTCATCATATTTTTTCCACAAGCAGAACCGGCTCCGTGTGCGGGATATACAATCACATCATCTGCTAAAGGCATAAGTTTAGTGCGCAAACTTTCAAAAAGCGTTCCTGCCAATTCTTCTTGGGTCATGTGCGCCGCTTTTTGTGCCAAATCTGGTCGTCCTACATCTCCCAAGAACAAGGTGTCACCTGTAAAAATAGCATGGTCTTTCCCATCAGCATCACGAAGTAAATAGGTGGTGCTTTCCATAGTGTGTCCAGGAGTGTGAATCACTACAATAGTTGCCTTACCCAATGGGAATTCTTGCCCGTCGGTGGCAATAACAGCATCAAAACTTGGATTGGCGTTTGGGCCAAAAATGATGGGGGCACCTGTTTGCTTTGCAAGCGTTAGGTGACCACTCACAAAGTCGGCATGAAAATGTGTTTCAAAAACATATTTAACTTTTGCATTATCTCTTTCGGCACGTTCCAAATAGGGTGCAGTTTCTCGTAGCGGGTCAATGATAGCCACTTCGCCCTCACTTTCAATATAATACGCGCCTTGCGCCAAGCATCCTGTGTATAACTGTTCTACTTTCATTTGGTCCTGATTATTTGTGTAAAATTATCATTTTATATTTTATTAAGCATCACTTTTGGTCTGAAGCGAAATTTTTTGTTGGAGTTGTGTTTTTGGGGTTCTCTTGGTCGCATACTCGTAGGCTTCATGGGTGCTGACAAAGAAATTTTCCTGTCCAACTAAGTCAATGAGTTTAGATTTTTTGATGATGTCTCGGGCTGGTCCAATCAGTTCCGAAAACAATACCCCAATCCCTTGTTGTTGCAATTCTGTAATCAGATTTTCAAGCATAAATATGGCACTACTGTCCATATAATTGATAGGATCCGATTTGATAATGATCGTTGTGGGTGGTGTTTGTTGTTGTGCTATTGCGGCTAGTAATTCAGATTTAAAATAGTCTTTATTGCCAAAGTATAATTGCGCATCAAAGCGAAACACAAGTACTTCAGGGGTATGCTCTATATCTTCTTTAAACCTATTGATATTTCTAAAATACGACGTACCTTTTATCTTTCCCAATACAGCAACATGCGGTTTAGAAGTTCGGTACACCATAAGCAGCAAAGCCAATAAGCTTCCAAATAAAATACCCTCTGTAATACCCACAAAAAGCGTTAGTAAAAAAGTAACTATGAGCAATACAAACTCATCCTTCCTTGTTTTAAAAAGTTGTATTGGATACTGCACGTCAATCAATCCAAAAACGGCAACCAAAATAATGGCAGCCAATACTGCGTTTGGCAGATAATAAAAAAGGGGTGTTAAAAACAATAAGGTAAGCAAAACCAAAGCGCTACTTATTAGGTTTGCAATCCCTGTTTTGGCACCGTTTAAATCGTTTAAGGCAGATCTCGTAAACCCTCCTGTAGTTGGATACGATTTAAAGAAAGCCCCAATAATATTTGCCGTTCCTAATGCAATCAATTCCTGATTAGCCCTTAGCGGATTTTTGTGTTTACGCTCCATAACTTTGGCTACAGATATAGCTTCCATAAACGCAATAAGTGCTAAGGTTAGCGCAATGGGGAAGAGCTCTTTTAGCATTAAAAAGTCGAGTTCTGGCAGCGTAAAAGAAGGCAGTCCTTTTGGGATTTCGGCAACAATTTCCACCCCTTTGGTGTGGAGTTTCAAAGCCATTACCGCTACAATACTCAACACGACAACCACCAAAGCAGCAGGAATCCGCTTGTTGATTTTTCGCATGATATATATAAGTGCTATGGCAACGATTCCAATACCAAATGCGTAAAGGTTAAGTTGATGAAACTCCTTGGCAATTTCTCCAAGGATATGTTGTATTTTACTGCTTCTTTCTATTTCAATGCCTAATAAATGATTGAGTTGGCTAGACCCAATAATAAGCGCCGCCCCAGATGTAAAGCCACTTATTATGGGTGTGGATAAAAAATTGACCAAGAACCCCATTTTGAGTAAGCCAAGCACTATTTGAATGCAACCCACAAACAAGGCTAACACAATTGCCATAGCAATATAGGTGTCTATACCCGAAATGGATAGTGCGCCTAAACCTGCAGCTACCAAAAGCGAATCCATCGCTACGGGCCCTACATTTAGCTGCGGAGAAGTACCCATAAGTGCATAAACCAATTGCGGCATTAACGCAGCATAAAGACCGTAGACAGGTGGAAGCCCTGCAAGCATAGCGTACGCCATACTTTGTGGAATAAGCATAATACCAACCGTAACTCCAGCCGAAAGGTCTCCGGCAAAAAAAGCTTTTTTGTAGTTTGGCAACCAAGAAAGAATGGGAAATAACCGCTTTATCATGTTCAGTACAAAAGTAATATAATTAAGATTGTTTAAGTCAATAGGCGAATACCCTGTAAAAGTGCTCTTTAAAAAAGGGAGTTGTATTATTCGAGGGCAAGGGAGCGCTCTAGCCATTCGTCCGATTTGGCTTCTAAGGCTTTTTCAACTGCTGTTAGTTCAATCGAAAGGGTCTTGATGTCTTCGGGCGTTAGCGCGTCGTCATTGAATTGCTGTTGTATGCTTTCTTTTTGCGCATCTAGTGAAGCTATTTCTTTTTCTAGTTTTTTTAAAGCGCGTTGTTCTTCGATATTTGGCTTGTTTTCTGTTTTGTTTTCCCTGTTTGTTTTCAGTTTTTTCTTTGGAGTTTCTGGGGTTATTGTAAGCCCATCATAGGCTCTAAAGTCGGAATAGTTTCCAGGGAAATCTTCTATTTCTCCATTCCCTCTAAATACAAAAAGATGATCCACAATTTTATCCATAAAATAGCGGTCGTGGGAAACAACAATCAAACATCCGGGAAAATCGAGGAGAAAATTTTCCAACACATTTAGGGTAACAATATCCAAATCGTTCGTGGGTTCATCCAATATGATAAAATTGGGGTTTTGGATTAGTACTGTACACAAATACAGCCGTTTGCGTTCTCCTCCACTGAGCTTTTCTACAAAGTCGTATTGTTTTTTGCGATCAAACAAAAAGCGTTCGAGTAGCTGCTGTGCGGAAATTTTACGTCCTTTTTTTAAGGGTATAAATTCGCCAAACTCTTGAATGACTTCAATGACCTTTTGATCGGGCTTAACATCTATTCCCTCCTGCGTATAATAGCCAAACTTAAGGGTGTCACCCCAAACCATTTTTCCGCTATCAGGTTTGATGGTATTGGTGAGGATTTTAAGAAAGGTAGATTTGCCTGTTCCGTTGTTGCCAATAATCCCAATCCGATCATTGCGCTGAAAGTTATAATCAAATCCTTGTAGTATCACTTTCTCATCAAAGGCCTTGGATACTCGATGCATTTCAATCATTTTGGCGCCCAAACGCTCCATATTTATTTCCAATTGCACCTCGTGTTCGTTTCTTCGCTGTTGAGCTTTCGCTTTGATTTTTTTAAAATCCTCAATTCTAGATTTGGACTTGGTGGTTCGCGCTTTCGGTTGACGACGCATCCATTCTAGTTCTTTGGTGAAATGGCGCTTTGCTTTGTGCGCTTCGGTTTCAAGTTGCTCTATGCGTGCGGCGCGTTTTTCTAAAAAATAGGAATAGCTTCCTTTGTAACTAAACAGTTTTCCATTGTCAAGCTCAATGATTTCATTACATACCCGTTCAAGAAAATAACGGTCGTGTGTGACCATCAACAGCGTTAGTTTTTCTTTGATAAAATAGGCTTCAAGCCACTCAATCATCTCCAAGTCTAAGTGGTTGGTCGGCTCATCAAGAATAAGTAAATCTGGTTTTTCAAGCAATGCAATACAAAGCGCAACCCGCTTTTTTTGCCCCCCAGACAAGGCATTTGCTTTTAGGCTCATGTTGTCTAATTTTAGTTTACTCAACAGCTGCTTGTATTGGGTTTCAAAATCCCAAGCCTGGTGTTGCTCCATGGCTTCAAATGCCTTTTGATACCGCTCGGTATCTTCGGGGTTTTGCAAGGCCTCTTCGTAGTCAGCAATAACCTCCAAAACTTGATTTCCTGATTCTAAGATAATTTCCTCCACGGTTTTTTCAGGATCTAGGGCGGGGTCTTGGGGGAGGTAAGATATTTGCGTTCCTTTTCGGAAGTTGACCTGACCCGAATCTGGGGTGTCTTGCTGCGCGATAATTTTTAAAATGGTTGTTTTTCCACTTCCATTTTTGGCAATTAGTGCAATCTTTTGTCCTTTGCTAACACCAAAGGAAAGGGGCTCAAAAATGACCCGTTCGCCATATGCTTTTGAAATGCCTTCTACTGATAGTAGATTCATCCGTATTATTTTTTGCTAAAGTACTGTTTATTGAAAAATGGGGTAAATTATACTGAAACAAAGTATTTTGTCTTAATTCCCCTACTTTTGCCGCTTAAATTTCTCTGATGAAGCCATTTAAACTTATTGACACCACCAATGGTGGAAGCGTCAAAAACGATATCCTTTCTGGACTAACGGTAGCATTAGCACTTGTACCAGAGGCGGTTGCTTTTGCTTTTGTGGCAGGTGTTTCTCCGGTAGTGGGACTCTATGGCGCTTTTATGATGGGGCTTATCACTTCTATTTTTGGTGGCAGACCCGGCATGATTTCCGGTGCAACGGGTGCTATGGCAGTTGTTATGGTACATTTGGTGAGCGAAGGAAACGCGATTGGCGGCAACGATACCGCCGGACTCCAATTTTTATTTGTAACCCTCATTTTGGCGGGCTTAATACAAGTAGCTGCAGGTGTATTGCGTTTGGGGAAATTTGTGCGTATGATTCCACATTCGGTAATGATGGGCTTTGTGAACGGGTTGGCGATTGTCATTTTCTTATCGCAATTAGGTATGTTTAAAAGTCAGGGCGAATGGCTCTCTGGCACATCGCTTTTCACCATGATAGGGCTTGTTGGATTGACCATGGGTATTATGGTTGGCTTACCGTACCTCACCAAAAAAGTTCCTGCTGCACTTACGGCTATTGTCGTGGTGTCGATTTTGGTCATTTTTGGCGGTTTGGAAACCGAAACGGTACGCTCTTTTGTAGTAGCCAATGGCGGCACCGGTATTCAAGCGGGCTTCCCAAGTTTTAATGTTCCCTTTGTGGAGGTTTCCTATGTAAACCTACTATTTATACTCCCTTATGCGTGTATTTTGGCTGCTATCGGATTGATTGAATCTCTGATGACGCTAAACCTTATTGACGAACTTACCGACTCACATGGAAGCGGAAACCGCGAGTGCGCTGCACAAGGACTGGGGAATATCGTCAACGGCTTTTTTGGCGGAATGGGCGGTTGCGCCATGATTGGACAAAGTATCATAAACATTAAATCTGGAGGACGCGGACGCCTCTCTGGGATTACGGCTGCGTTGGCACTATTGGGCTTTATTTTATTTGGCGCGAACTACATCGAACAGGTTCCTATTGCCGCTTTGGTAGGGGTGATGTTTATGGTCGTTATCGGTACGTTTGCGTGGAGTACTTTTCGCATTTGGAACAAAGTGCCTAAGGCAGATATTATTGTGATTGTTCTGGTGACGGGACTTACCGTACTGTTTGATTTGGCGATTGCCGTGTTGGCAGGCGTGGTGGTTTCCTCACTGGTGTTCGCATGGGAAAATGCGAAGCGAATTCGTGCGCGAAAACGCACCGATGAACATGGCGTAAAACATTACGAAATTTACGGGCCTTTGTTTTTCGGATCTATAGAATTGTTTAATAGTAAGTTTGATGTACAAGACGACCCCGATGAGGTGATTATTGATTTTAAAGAATCCCGTATTGTGGACCAATCTGCGATAGAATGTGTCAATAAACTTACCGAGCGGTATTTGAAAAATGGTAAAAACATCCACTTGCGCCATTTGTCGTCTGACTGTGTAAAGCTGATTAAGAAAGCAGAAAAAATTTGTGATGTTAACGTACTGGAAGACCCCGACTACTTTGTGGCCATAGATAATTTTAGAAGGGCACAGCAGGAGTTGGTGTAAGTTGTTACTTCACTTGAGTTTTACAAATGGAATGAGTGAAATTTGTTTCGAGAAGTGTACACGCACATGGTTATATACAATTTTCTGACGAAAATCACTCGAACTGATTACACGGTTATCAACTAAAAACCCCCTCGCGAAAGCGAAAGGGTTTTCTCGGTTAAATCGTCCGAAGGACTACTTCGGATCATAAAAATCTCGCCATGAAAACGAGAAACAAATAGCGATTAAGCTACTTTACCATTTTTGCAGTGGTACTTTTTCCATTAGACTCCAAAGACAACAAATACACCCCTTTGCTAAGGTGTGTGGTGTCTAAGGTAAAATGCGCTTTGTTGGGCGTATCTCTTAATATTTCTTGCCCCGTAATGTTAAATACACGTACTTGGTTTACCACTTGTGCCGCCTTAATTTCAATGTGATTGGCAAAAGGGTTGGGATAAAAGGACACACCACTTTTGCTTAACTTATCAACGCTCAAAGTAGTTTTTGAGAAGTAGATATTGTCAAAATAAACTAATGAATTTCCTCCTTCCGAAGTTGCAGAAGACAAGATAATTTGGCCAATATTTCCAGCGGTAAGGCTTGTATAGTCTCCTAGGTCAATTTGAATTGTCTGCCAAGATGAAGTTGTAGTAACTGAGTGTACAAGTTCTTGCTCCAGATCATCTCCTCCATCATAAACATTGTTGGCTCCATAATCTCTAAATTTTACTTTTATGTTTGCGGCATCTGGTGTCCAGTAATCTATTTTTATGGAACCATAATTGCTTTTCGTGATAGTTGCTGAAGGTTCAATCCCAGAAAAGTTGAAGCTCTTATATTTTTTTAAATTATTTGAAGCAATTACCTCGTCAGTTACAGCCGTAGATTGCCCCCAACTTGGATTCCAAGTTGCACTCACATCTGTATAGGCATCACTAAAAAGAGAAAGAACATCATCTGCTGACTCTGTTGGTGCAGCAGGCGCATCATCTGGCGCAGGGTCTGTTGACGTTACTCCTTCTGGGGTTATAATGTCATCAAAATAAAGCGTGTTATCAGTCGTTCGGTCTTTCCCTGTTACGTGGGGCGCTACAAAATCTGGAATAATGATAATTTTGTTAAACGTATTCCCATTAACAGAAGAAAAATCAAAAGTTAGCTCTTCCCATTGATTTGTAAGTGTGTTGGGCACTTTAAGTTCTATAGCAGGACTTGTACCTTCAAACTTAATGGCTACATCTGAAATGGTAGGCTTATAAACTTTGATTTTGACAGAATTATTTGTCGCATCAAAAGTAAATTCACCAATACCTTCTGAGTGAGCTAACGCCCAATTATGATCAGTTGTCTTAGCAATAAATTCCACCACTTTATCGGACATGTTAATACCTGTTTTTTGTGGATTATTAATTACGGTAAAAGTTGGGTTTACGTCTGACGCAATCCATGTCCAATCTGAACCGACTCCAGCAGTTTCAAAATCAATTGTTTCGGTTTGCCCAAAAGCAAACGTAGCGCAAAGCGCCAATAAAAAAGTAAAAATATATTTCATGATAAATAGGGTTTAAAGTTATTATATCAGCAATGTAGCCACTTTCACATTATGATATTCTAATTAAAACCTATACATTATCTATACATATTTAATAAAATCCTTATAAAATTATTTAAATAATAACAAATCAAAAAAATAGTTAATTTATTTAAATTATTCATAATTTCTCAAAAGGGTAATTTGGCTTTCGTTTTGGGTATAAAAAAACCCCGCCATTTGGCGGGGTTTAGACTCGTTAGTAAACGTGGTTGTGTACTTACTTCACTAACTTGGTTGTCATTTCTTGGTCACCAGCTTTTAGTGAAACAAGGTAAAGACCTTTGTTTAGGTTGGCTACATCTAAGCTAAATGCCGAAGCGTTTGGCGTAGCACGCATCACTTCGCGCCCTGTAAGATCAAAGATGCTAACTTGGTCAACCGAAACACCAGCACTTACGTTAAGTGTGTTCTGAATTGGGTTAGGGTAAACGTTAAAGTTACTATTTACATCATCTACAGAAGCTGTTGTATCTTTGTATAAATAGATGTTATCAAAATAAACAGTTGGCAAGCTACTTGCATTAAATAATAATTGCTTTAGGTTTGCTCTTCCATCTACTCCTTGACCATCTCCTCTTGCATTAGTAAAATCAGTTAATGGAACATCTATTGAAACCCAAGAACCACTTTCTCCATCACTAACGGCATATGTGTAATTGAAGGCATCTGTTTCACCACCTCCGTTGTGATTTGAAAATTTCGGAATGATTGTTTGCCCTGCTTGAAAATCAGCTGGGAACCATACATCCATGTGGAAATGTGTCATTTCTGTTGCATCAGATTCAGCTCCTAAGTCAAATCCGATAAAAGCACCGGTGAAAGTTGCTTTTAAAACATTATTGCCTGCAAAGGAAACTTCTGTAGCTTCTCCCTGATCCCAACCTACATTATTAAGACCAACGTGTGTTCCGTATGCTTCTCCATAAATTGAAATTACGTCAGCAGCATCTTTTGTTGGTGGTGTTGTAGGCGCATCCGTTGGTTCAGCTTCTGGCTGAGAATCGTCTTCAGAAAGTGTAACCTTAACATTATCTATCAGAAGTGCCCCACCAGCACCAGTAAAAGCCCCAGCAGCCATATTCAAATTAATTCTTAGAATCCCTGTAGTTCCACTTGCAAAGCCATTAGATGATAGCGTATAAGTAGTCCAAGTGTCAGCATTCAAGCCATCATTTTGAATATCCATATCTTGAACTAAGCCCGATGGTGTTTCAAATTGAAGGTGGAGAGCCGCCCCATTAAGTGCTGCTCCGTTTGCCTTTAAGTCAAAAGTCAAAGTCGCTTTCCCATTGTCGCCATAATCAAAAGCTCCATTAGAATATTGTAATTGGTAACTTTTTCCTGCACCATCAACATCGTTAATACCGCCAAAGTTTAATGCACCATCTGGATTTCCGCCAGTTGCTACATGTTCTTTAGTTCCAGTTGCACCCGCTGTATCTGCAACAGCTGACCAAGAATCAGCCTGTGAAGCTTCCTCAAAATCAAATGATAATGCAATTGCAGGATCAGCAGGGCAAGCATTAAATGTATCAGACTTATTTTCACCAGCAACGTGTACTCTGTTGGCATATGTTGAATTATCTGTATTTATCGCAGCACCACTAGCTGAACATGATGTTAAATCTTCAGCAGTTGATAGAGTCAAGTTGTTCCATTTGTATTCAAACGCTTGGTCTGGATGAACGTATGCAGTATAGGTACCGTCTCCATTGTCTGTTGTTCCAGGACCATGATATTGGTTGAAATCGTTAAGGCTATAGTCCATAACAATATTTTGACCAGCAGTTCCAGTATCTACTGTAAGCTGCGTGTAAGTTTGGCCACTCACCCTAACGGAATTAAAAATGTAAGTCTGTGCAACATAGTTATCACCATTTGATACAACTGTTCTATTTGCATAATTTGAGTAGTCTGTATTTAAAGCTTCATTTGTAGGTAATTTAGACACTAATGCGTTGTCAAGACCGCCTCCACCAATTGCTGGGACTAAATTTTCTTGAACACCATTGTCGTCAGGATAAGCTTTCCATACATATTCGATAGTTGTGCCGTCAGCAACTCCGCTAAAATCATAGCTAAATGTACCATCTACTCTTTCTGTTGCAGGAGCTTCACCCCAGTTTCCGCTTGCGTTTGTAACAATATTCATACCAACAGTCGTGCTGTTAGCTGTATTGTATTCACTTGGGTCAACACTCACTGTAATTTTCTTTGGGTGTGCTTCAGTATGAGCAGAAACATCTTTTACATAAAAAGTTTCCCCGCTAGCGGCTTCATCTATGTTAAAGCCAATATCCATAACGGTATTCCAAACGAGGTTGTCTAAAGAACCAGTAACTACATCAGTATTGCTATAATCAAAATATACTTCAAAGTCGGTCCATGTATTTAAAGTAACAGATACGTTTTTTGACCATTCAGGTGCAGAACCTTGGGCAAATTTTAATTTAAGTTTGAAGTCAGTTTTATCTACAGAATAAACGCTAAACTTAACATAAGGTCTTGGAGTACCACCGCCTAATGAAATTCCTGTAGGCGCTGTTCCAGGGCCATTGGCTCCATCCCCATCAGTATCATGACTAGATCCCCAACGTATGCTTAGGGAATTGCCTTGGGAAGTTCCTGTTGTTCTAACAAACTTAACCACCTTGTTATTTTTAATAACAGGGTCATCAGCTAAAGTAACCTCCGGCACAGCACTTGGATCTGTAGGCCAAGAAGGTATAGCAATAGATTTTGGTTTTGTAAAAGTACCATCAACAGTTTTACCTGTTGTTGCGGTTTCGTTAGTATTCCAATCTGTTAATACTACCTGTGCAGAGGCAGTGATTGAAAATGCTAAAATGAAAAGTATATGTTTTATCATCATTAAAATTTTAAAATTATTCAAATATATACTTGTAATTTATCAAATCAAGAAATTATATCTCTACATAATATCTACATGGCAATAAAGCGTTATTGGAATTGCTAATCTGATATTCAATCATTTCTAGGGGTAACTGCATGAAAACGTAGAGTCTTCATAAAACAAAATAATCGATAAACGTATAGGGTTTTGTTTGCTACTTAAGTAAAATCGTTAACCAAAGCACTTATTTCTATTGCAAGCGCAATGTCAAGGTCAGTGACGGCATTGTGATCGTGTGTGAACAAACGGACTTTAACCGTATTGTAGCTGTTCTGCCAATCGGGGTGATGATGTAAACGCTCTGCCACTTCTGCGACCTGTGTCATAAAAGCAAAAGCGGTTTTAAAGTCAGAAAAAATAAAAGTAGCCTCGAGGGCATCGGACTGCCATTTCCAATCCGAACCAACACTTCCTAATGCATCAGAAAAGTTTTCAGCGGTGTAGTGCGTCATTACATTTCACAGCTCATATCCGCGCCACAACATTGCGGCGATTTGATTTTACCCTCGCAAGAAGGACATTGTGAAATTTGTACTTCAGTGCCATCGTCTAAGGATAAAAATCCATTTTCCAAAGGCACATCACATTTTCCACAAGTGGCTTTTACGGCCATGCCGCATTGGTTGCATTCGTATGTAATCATAATATTTTTGTTATGCTATTTGAATATAAAGATACGGTTTTTACTATTCGATATGATATAAAACCGTCGTATGGTTTTCAAAAAGTGCCTTTTGGCTTGTCACTTTTTGTATGTTTTCAAATTCATCTAAATCTTGTCCTTCGGGATGATTGGTTAAAAGATAAAAACCGTGCAAGTTAGCGGCATCGTTGAGGTTGTCTATGACGTTGAAAGTCTGCTGAAAAGCAAACGGAAAGGCAGCGTCCATGCGTTTATACACAACCACTTTTGCATTTTTTGGTAAGGCCTTATCAACTACGGTTGTGGGTAAGGCATTTGTAAGTTGGGGATAGATAAATCCGTGTAAAACAAAGAGTAATATACCCCACGAAAACGCCACAGTAAGTAAAAAAACAGGAGTCTTTTTTCGCATATAAAGCAACAAGCCAAATAATGAGCCAACTGCCGTCGGCACCAATCCAAAGGCCAAGTATTGATAGGGCTGTAGGGCCTTTTCTATTCCTAAGCCGATAAACGCCGCTACGGGCAGTGCGACGCCAATAAATACAAGCAATATCATGCTAACCCAACTCCATTTGGTAAAACCGACAGCCATTTTTTTGGTAAAAAACGACCCTAAAAGCAGCGCTAAAAAGGCATAGCAAGGCATGGTATAATTAGGCAGCTTTGTAGATGAAATACTAAAAAATAATATAAAAACGCTTGCAACACAGGCTGCAAAAATCAACGCGCTATTTGTGCGTTCTCGCCATGCATGACGAAACGCTTGTGGAATAAAAAAGGAGAAAGGCAATAGGCCTAAAAGTACAAACCCCCAAGTAACTAAAAAGTTACCGCCATGCCCTTCCATCGGCGCAGAGAACCGACTGATATTGTGGTCAAAAAAGAAGCCTTGCGTCCAAAGCCCATCGGTTTTGAGATGCACCTGCCAAAACCATGGCACTACCATAACTGCTATGCCCAAAAGCCCCAATACAGGATAGTAACGGAACGTATTTTTCAACTCTTTCTGTAACACCAAAAACAAGCCAACCGAAAGTCCGGGTAAAGCAATAGCAACAGGCCCTTTGCTAAGGGCTCCCAATGCCAAAAAGAAATAAAACAACACCAAATACAGATGCTTTTTGGTTGCATAAAAATGATAAAAGCTAAAGAGCCCAAGGGTTACAAAAGCAATCAAATAGGGATCTGGGACAGCGAGGTGAAATTCCTGCATAAAGAAAAAGGCCCCCACCAAAATAACCATAGTCGTTTGCGCCACAGCCTTTCCTAAGTGTTTGCGCGCGAATCCAAAAGTAGCCAACAGTGTTATAAAGCCCATTACCGCCGAAAAAAACCGTGCGCCCAAAACGGTAGTGCCAAATAATTTGAATCCCAACAGCATAAAATAATAGTGTAGGGGCGGTTTGTCTGTGCGAAGTTCGCCATTAAATTTAGGCACCCAATAATCGCCACTTGCCCACATTTCTCTCGCAGCTTCTGCATTTTTAGCCTCATCCAAAATGCTAATCGGATAGGCGTTTATAAAGGTAAAACTGACTAATGCTGCCACAAATACGGCAAAAATCCAGGCTTTTTGGTTGTTTTCTAAAGAGAATTTCATCAACTCATTGGGTTCTTAGTACCTTTGTAAAAATAGCGCATAAATGTCGAATACAACCGCTTTGCTTTCACTTGTTGTTCCTGTCTTTAACGAGGAGGAAAATATTCCTTTGCTAACAGATCGAATTTGTACAGCCCTCAACGGATATACGTTTGAGTTAATTTATGTGGATGACTGCTCCACAGATGCCACACGAGCAGCGATAAAAAAAATGAACAATCCGAAAGTAGTTTTAGTAGAATTGAAAAAAAACTACGGGCAAAGCCTTGCCATGGCAGCAGGATTTGACGTGGCGCAAGGCGAGTATGTCGTTACTTTGGATGGCGACTTGCAAAACGACCCAGACGATATTCCCGCCATGCTCACAAAATTGATTGACGAAGATTGGGATGTGGTTACTGGCGTTCGTCAAAAAAGACAAGACTCTAAACTTAAAACCATTCCCTCTAGAATTGCGAATTTGATTATTCGCAGCACGACCAAACTCAACATTCAAGATCAAGGCTGTGCCCTAAAAGTATTCACCAAAGAAACTGCCAAAAACTTAAACTTGTACGGTGAAATGCACCGCTTTATCAACCTTGCTGCATTTTTGGATGGCGCGAGAATTTCCGAAGTTCCTGTGCGACACCACGCAAGGCAATTTGGCGTTTCCAAATACGGATTGGGCAGGACCTTTAAAGTAGTCAACGACTTACTTCTCATCTTATTTCAACGTAAATTCTTGCAAAAACCCATTTACTTTTTTGGAAATATCGGATTGGCATTGTTTGGTTCTGGATCTTTATTGGGCCTATATTTTGTAGCACTAAAACTAATGGGCGAAGATATTTGGGGACGTCCGCTACTTATTTTGGCGGTATTGCTTATTGTAGTAGGCGTACAGTTTTTTAGTATAGGTATTTTATATGATTTGCTGATGAAAACGTACTTTGAGTCGCAAGACAAAAAGCCGTTTCGGGTGCGTAAAGTTTCTCGCTTCGATGCGTAAGCAACTACTTAAATGGATACAATTAGGCGTAAGT
>Ga0209654_1001394_pt1 | contig 19306 bp, 18 predicted proteins | sample SaaInl1SG_22_DNA_FD_184646 | JGI IMG/M metagenome (GOLD analysis project Ga0209654, IMG submission 184646) | Marine microbial communities from expanding oxygen minimum zones in the Saanich Inlet - ESP_161SG_22_DNA (SPAdes) (version 2) | ecosystem: Environmental > Aquatic > Marine > Intertidal... | reverse complement strand
CCTTTCCTTCTTCTTCTGAGTGATTTGATAGGGTTGCGTAACTATCGTTTACAATTAAGTCGTCTCTATTTTCCATATCTGAAAAGTATCTGTGTTTTTAAAAAGAATGAATGATTATACAAGGTAGAAGAAGGTAAATACAAATACCCATACTAAATCTACAAAGTGCCAATAAAGTCCTACTTTTTCAACCATTTCGTAATGTCCTCTTTCTTGGTAAATCCCTTTTTTTACTTGTAAAAACACAAGGAAGTTAATGAGTACTCCTGTAAATACATGGAAACCATGAAATCCAGTGACAAAGAAAAAGAAGTTAGTATATCTTACATCATCGGGATTCATTCCATTCGCGCTGTAAGGATTATTTGTAAGTGTGGCGTTGTCTGCCCAAGTTGAAATAAGTCCATCTGGTCCTGCAATAAACGTAGACCATTCCCAGGCTTGTGAACCAAGAAATACAAGTCCTCCAACTACTGTCCATCCAAGCCATTTTTGAACCCCTTTTTGATCCATTCTATGTCCAGCTTCTACAGCTAAAACCATTGTGACTGAACTTACAATTAAAATGAAAGTCATCAGTGCCACATAAATTAAGGGTAGATTAGCGTGGGTTCCAGGAAAGTGAAAGAATACTTCATCCGCAACAGGCCAAGATTCTGCAGAGGCTTTGGCGAAACCTAACGCAATTAAAAACCCTCCAAATGTCAAGGCATCTGAGATTAAAAAGAACCACATCATCATTTTGCCATAGGTAGCGTTGAAGGGTGATCTACCACCGCCCCAAGCTGTAGCGGTATCAACATTTTCTACATGTCCAGCCATATCTTTCTATAAATTTTTTACAAGTTTAATGAATTAAAAACAAAAATAATAATAAATACACCCACAATCCTGCAAAAAAGTGCCAAAAATAGCCACCTAGTTTTATTTTTAATTGGTTGTCTTCATTCAATTCTTTTCGACCGCTTAATACGATCATAGAAATCAAATAAATAAGTGTGGCTAGTATATGAAGTAAGTGAACAATTGTGAGGGTGTAAAAGTAGGAGCTACTTACATTTCCTACTTCTTTTAGTTTGGCTAAAAAACTAGCAGAAAGTGGCATTTTGGATTTTACAACCGCCTCCAATACAATTTTGTCTTTGTTCTTTTTGTTTTCTTGAACACGAACAAATTCTTTTCCAACAAACATTTCTGGTTTAGCACTAGAGAGTTGGTCGAATTCTACTTGGTCAATTGTAATAGCTTGTTCGCCCCAAAAATACAATCCATCTTCTTCTTGAATCAGTTCGGTTCCTTGAAATTGGATAGTGAAATCCTCACCATAATTACCTTGCATCATGTATTCTCCCGTTTCGGGATTCATAATTCTATCTGCCCAGGCGTAACCTTTTGCTCGTAATTGTGTCCAGGCCGATACCTGCGCTCCGGTGAACAGAATACCGAGCAAAAGTGTAACAACAAGAAAGAGAGTAGTTTTTTTGTTATTCCTCTGTTTGGAAGCACGCACGGCTAATGTCATGGTGATACTACTGAGTAGAATAAAAAGGGTGCTTATCCAAAGAGAATTTGGCATTGAAAAATTCACCCAAAAATTGTCTCCCTTCGATACAATATAAGCACTAGTTAATCCGGCAAATAGCATCACGATTGAAAATATTCCAAACCAAACGATGTTGGTTTTTGCTTTTCTTCTAGCTTTTTGATAATACTGTTCTACTTGTTCTTTATTTTCCATAATGATAAATTTTGAATGGTTAAAAAAGGTACACTTGTACCAAAAGATCGAGGTAATAAAATAAAAACACCAAAGGTAAATAAGAAAATGAGGCAAACATTAGTTTGAGAGCATCATCATCTTCCAATGATTGATATAGTTTTATTGCAGGTCTTATAAAATATATTCCGAGCAGTATGCTTAATATCATAGAGGTTAGTCCTGATATATGAAACACCCAAGGAAGCATCCCCGCCGGAATTACAAATAAAGTATAAAAAAGAATGATAAATGCGGTTCTTTTGTCTTTATCATCTCCGAAGGGCAACATTTTGTAACCTCCTTTTGCATAATCGATACTTCCTTTCCACGCTATGGCCCAAAAATGAGGGAATTGCCAAACAAATTGCACCAAGAAAATCATTCCTGGTTCAAATCCAAATTCACCAGTTGCTGCAATGTATCCAATCATTGGTGGGATGCTTCCTGGAAAAGCCCCTACAAATACAGATATTGGTGTTAGTTTTTTTAGTGGAGTGTATACTGCCACATAAGAGACAAGAGCAATAATTCCTAGAAAAAAAGAAATTTCATTAATCTGATAGAGTAGGTAAAGCCCAACTGTTCCTGAAAGGATTGAGACAATAATTGCCTCAGTAATTCCCATTCTCCCCGCTGGTATGGGACGATTCTCGGTTCTCGACATTTTTTTGTCAGAGTTTCGTTCGATAATCTGATTAAAAGCGTTGGAAGAACCGGTTACTAAAAAACCACCAATTAATAAGTAAATGAACACTTGCCATGAAAAGGTGTAATCCATTTTGTGAGCAAGCGGAAAAACTTCACCTGTCAAGAGTGCAATTCCATAACCCAGTCCAGCAGAATAGACAACTAAACTGGCGAGTCTCATTTTGGTAAGTGAGGCGTAATCAGCTAGTTTCAACTTGAGAGAGAAACTATTAGATGCGTTCAAAGTGTTTTCTAATTCCATTGGAAACAAAATTAGGTATTATTCAATCAATTTTCTACTTATTTGAATTTTAATCAAAAAAAAAGGAACAGCATATTCACTGTTCCTTTTGTACTGATTATTGTACAAGTTTAATTATTTGCTTTGGATTCTTTTTGTGTAGAATAATTAATTCTTAATGCTTCAACTTCTCTTAGTTCGTTTTCAATTTTATCAATGATATCCATGTCAACATCGTCTTTGTCTGCTTTTATTGAAACGGTAGCTTTGTCGTTAGCCAGCGGAGTTCTTGGTCTTCTTTTTAATTCGATAAACTCTCTTATTTCCAAAAAGTCTGGAACTACTTTGTCGTCTAACTGAAGTCTTGCTGTAGTACCAAAAGCTTTGTTTTTTGGGATACCAGCATTGATGTAATCAATGGCTTCATTTTTGTCTAACTGAATAATTTCTTTCCCTGTTGGTTTAGTTATTTCTACTTTTAAATCACTTTGCTTCATAGAAGATACAACTACGAAAAAAGCCAAGACAGTAAATACAATATCAGGCAGTGAGGCTGTCGAGACTCCAGGCATTTCTTTCGATTTGTTTTGTCTAAATTTTGACATAATGTTTTTGTTATTTCAATATTTATTGAACGTTCTTAGCAGGAAGTTTGATAATTTTTTGCGGAAAAACCTGACGAATTGCCTTTATCTTCGCTTTATCTTCTTCGGTTTTTACTTCTGCTCTAATACTTTCCAGCGCTCCATAACTTGTTCCAAATTTTCTGAGAGCAAGTTCGTCTCTCAATTCATTTAGACCAGTCATGATTTTATCCCTCACAGTAAGGTAAGTTCCGTAGGTAGTAGATTTATCATACTGGATAGCAATAGTGGCAGCTTTGTTTACAGTCCTGTAAGAACCTACTAGCTTTACAGCTTCTCTTTTTGCAAGCCACTTATCGATGTCTTTTTGTATTGCTCCTTTGTCTTTAAAATCCGCAACTTCGAGGTTTGCTTTTAATATGCCTAGTTTTTGATTGCAAACGGCTTCGGTCACTTCATCCATTCTTGGCAGTGATTCAGAATCGGTTGGATTAGTCATAAATTCTTTCACGAAATCACCAATGTCATCCAGTCCTTTTCCCCATTGGCCTTCAATCATCAATTTGTCATCCTTGTTAACCAACACCTCAAGAATATTCCTTTCGTTTACTTCAGGTTTATCTATGTTGTTTTCGGTTTTTTGAGGAAGAACTGCAGGCAAACCAGATTCTTTTTCGAGCGTGGTTGCGATAATAATAAAAGCAAGTAGAATAAATGCGATATCTGCTATCGAACTTGCATCTACTTCTTGTAATTTACGTCTTGCCATGTTGTTTAATTTTTATAAAGTGGTGATTTACTTTGTGTAACCTCGTACAATACCTATTATTAAATCAACTACTAGAAGTATAGCTCCAGGAATCAACACAAAGAATAATCCATTTACCCAAAAGTTACTCGAAGAAATCATTGCTTGCGCATTGTCTAGCCCTTCTTTTTTTACAACGTTTTCAAATCCAGTAGTATCGGTTCCTGAGTTAAAAAATGCCCATAAAAAGGCTAGTGCTGCAATCCCAACAAATATTAATGAGGGCATTCCTTTTTTGAAGTTATTCATCAACGTAGTGATTAATCCCCACACTAGAAAGACAACCATGAGTCCTCCAGCAAGAAATAATACAATCGTCATATAATTTACTCCTCCAAGGATGTTTCCATCAATTCTAGAGATTTGTGCTTCATAAGCAGCCTCACCTAATTCCAGGTAATTGTCCGCGGTAGCTTCTTTATTTTGATACATTTCTAATCCCATTTGTTCTGGGTCAAATGATTCAGGCGCACCATTTGCCATCATTCCCCAAAAGAAATAGAAAGAGACGATAAAAAGTACAACCGTCACCCCAAACAAGGCTCTTGAAAGTGTTTTGTTTTCCATGTTAAAACTATTTTTTGATTACTAAAAACTGTGTAAACAGAGTTTAATAGTTCTTATTTATTGTTCTTAATTACCATGTCTACCAATGAGATAGATGCGTCTTCCATGTCGTTTACAATTCCGTCAATTTTAGATACGATGTAGTTGTAAAAGATTTGAAGAACGATAGCGGCTACAAGTCCAGCTAATGTTGTGTTCAAGGCAACCTTCATCGCTCCTGCAATTTGAACTGGCTCAGTTTGTCCTGTTACTTCAATGATATCAAATACCTGGATAATTCCAATTACTGTTCCTAAGAACCCAAGCATGGGTGCAGTTGCGATAAACAATGAAATCCAAGATAAGTTTTTCTCTAGTAATCCAGCTTGTACACTTCCGTAGTTAATTACTGATTTTTCAACCGCTTCGACACCTTCATCAGCTCTGTCCAGTCCTTGGTAAAAGATACTGGCTACTGGTCCTCTTGTGTTTCTACACACTTCTTTTGCAGCTTCAACTCCTCCACTTTGCATAGCTTCGTCTATTTCAGCTAGCAATTTGTGGTTGTTTGTTGTGGACATATTCAGGTAAATAATTCTTTCGATACTCAGTGCCAATCCTAAAAGGAATACCAAAAACACCAAAGACATAAAAGCAGGTCCTCCGTCAATGAAGTATTGTTTTACTTGTTGGATGATGCCAACCGTCTTTTTTGTAGGAGCTTCTTCAGTTTCAGGCTTTGTTTCTTCTTCTACTAATACTGGTTCAGCAGCCATATTTGTGTCTTCAGCGGCAGCTTCCGTAGCTGTTGTAGTAGAATCTACTTCTTCTGCAAAACTCACTGAGTTCATTCCAAATGCAAAAAGACCGATTAGTGCGAATAATGATATTACTTTTTTCATGGTTATTTTTTTTGTCTTGTTTTGTTTTTTACTGGTTATATAAAGTTTGTTTATACAAAATATGCAGAGAGGAAGGGATTCGAACCCTCGATATAGTCACCCATATACACGCTTTCCAAGCGTGCGCCTTCAGCCACTCGGCCACCTCTCTAAATCCTGCTCAACTGAACAGATGAACTATTTTTGTTGTCTATCAAATCTTAAAAGACACGGCAAAATACGAAAAATATTTTAGTACCAAAAGAAAATTAATCAAACGGCTCCAAATTTAATATTAACGGTTTTTATTTTACAATTTTTTAACGACTAATTTTGAAATAATTCGAGTAATTGGGATCAGACAAAATTTAGAATTGTTGTATAATTGTGTAATTATTGAATGAATTGAAAAGAAGCGAAGTTTTGTAATTCTCCTTTAAGGGTTTACGGAATAAGGAAAAACAACAAAATATGATGAAAGATAACTATTGTATCCTCATGGCTGGCGGAATTGGAAGTAGGTTTTGGCCAATGAGTACCGAAGAATACCCAAAACAGTTTCATGATGTGTTAGGGTTAGGAAGAACGTTGCTTCAATTGTCCTTTGACAGAATGCTCATGGTTTGCCCAAAAGAGAATATTTTTATCGTGACAAATTCCGATTACGTAGAGCTGGTAAAGGAACAATTGCCAGAGATTGGTGCCAATCAAATCCTGCAGGAGCCAAGTAGAAAAAATACAGCTCCTTGTGTTGCATATGCGAGTTATAAAATTAAAACCTTGAATCCTGATGCGACTTTAATTGTTGCTCCATCGGATCATATTGTGATGAGTGAGAACTCATTTAAATCAACTATGGACGTTGCAATTAAGCAATCTGGCAGTGAAAATTGTTTGGTCACTCTAGGAATAAAGCCAAGTAGGCCCGATACCGGTTACGGTTATATTCAGTTTTTGGATAACGTAGAAGGCAGTCCTGAAGATGTGAGAGAAGTAAAAATGTTTACGGAGAAGCCAAATTTTGAATTGGCACAACAATTCATCGAAAGCGGTGATTTTTATTGGAATTCAGGGATTTTTATTTGGTCGGTCGATTCTATTATCGAAGCTTTTAGTAAGTTTTTGCCTTCCATGCACGATGCGTTTAGTGAAGGCATGAAAGTGTATAATACGGATTTGGAGCAGGAATTTATCAATCATACCTATGCCGAGTGCAAGAATATTTCGATTGATTATGGTATCATGGAGAAAGCGAAAAATGTTTTTGTTGTTTTATCCGATTTTGGATGGAGCGATCTAGGAACATGGGGAGCGTTATACACGCATATTGATAAAGATAAAAACCAAAATGCCATTATTGGTGAAAAAGTGAATATGTACGATTCTAAAAACTGTGTTATTCGCTTGCCGAAAAACAAGTTAGCCGTAATACAAGGATTAGAAGATTACATTGTGGTAGAAGAAAAAGGAGTGTTGTTGATTTGCGAAAAATCAGAGGAGCAACGAATCAAGCAGTTTGTGAATGATGTGAAATTAAAAAGGTAAAAAGACGGAATTGGAGTTTTATCAATTAATTCAAAAACTAATCAGGTCTTTCCTCGCTTGACACGGCATCTGCTATTTAACTTATATTTTCTTACAAAAAACAGACCCTGAATCAAGTTCAGAGTCTGTTTATTTTTTTATAAACTCTAAGTTGTCGCAATACACTTCAGTTCAATAGCAATAGGAGTTGGCAAGCAGTTTATTTCGCAAGTTGTTCTGCACGGAAGATTTTCTTTGAAATATTCAGCATAAATTTCATTGTAAATCTTGAAATCATCTTTCATATTTGTCAAAAATACTTGGACATCTACCAGTTGCTCCCATGAAGAACCGCTCGCTTCTAAAATAGTCTTTACATTATTGAATACAGAATGACATTGCTTGGCAATATCGTAAGATTTAATTGTGCCATCTTCGTTTAGTTCCACTCCCGGAATTACTTTTGTTCCTCTTTCTCTTGGTCCAACTCCTGACAAGAATAATAAATTTCCAACTTTACGAGCATGAGGGTACATTCCTACTGGTTCCGGTGCTTTTTCTGAGTTTATTTTTTCCATTATTTATTCGTTATTTTTATTTCTATTCTTCTGTTTTTGTCTCTTCCCCACCTTTGTCTGTTGGGTGCTATTGGGTTTTTGTCACCATAACCTTTAAAGGTCATGCGATTTGTTTCGATGTTATTTTCTTTAAAATAGCCATACACAGCTTTGGCTCTTTCTAAAGAAAGACTGTCGTTTTTTTCTGGTATTCCTGAATTGTCTGTGTATCCTCCAATCTCTATTTGAATTGTATTGTTCGAGTTTAAATATCGAAGCATCTGCAATAAATCTTCGTTCAACGAATCGTTTATTAAAGTTGAGTTGGGAGCGAAAGTCAATCGGTCTAATACAAATTTATCTCCTATAGCCAGTTTGTTTTTGAAGTTGTTTTTCAATTCTTTTGGAGTGAAGTAATTTTCTTCATAAGCTGACTCGTCAACCAATCCACTTTTTCCAAAGTCTTTTTTTTGTAAAATTTTCACTTCAATTCTCCTGTTGTTGTCTCTTCCAGATTTATACTTATTGCTAAAAGCAGGATAAGATGAACCATAACCTTTGTAGGTTATTTGCTCGGGCGAAATGCCTTGAGAGAGTAAAAAATCATACACAAATTGTGCTCTTTTGGTCGAGATAATCTTGTTTTTTGGTTCAGAACCTGATCTATCTGTGTGGCCACCAATCTCTATTTTTAACTCAGGTGATTTTTCCAACGCTTCAATTAGTTTCACCACATCAGGATTTTTTTTCGGATTGGCAAAAGTGGTTTTTCCTGGTCCAAATTTTACTTCATACAAAATGAGGTTGTAATTCAACGGAATAGCTTCCGGTACTACCACCAAATGTTCTATCTCTAAATGAATGTCTGAGCTGTCAATTACAGTGGGCATAGGCGGACAAATTTTTTCACCCATGCCGTCTTCTAACCTAAATTCAGGAAAAGGAACAAAGTCATTGATTTGAGTTCGGATGGTTCGGTATCTCGGACTTTGGTTGGCTCCATCGGTTGCAATATCCCAATAACTTGTTGCTTGTAAGTTGGTGTATCCGCAAAACTGCTTTAAGAGAATTGCCGAAATGTAACCCGATGCATGCCATCCGTTCCAGCAATGCAAGTACACTGGCCCAATCGAATCTTGTGTAGCGCTTTCATACACCATCTTCACCATTTCATAAATGTGGGCAGGATCAAAATAATCCAATTGTACATATTCCAAATCGTTGGACTTTCCATTTATACAATTGCAGCCCGTATTATCAATGATAGAGTCGGCATTTCTTTGATAGAGATACACGGATTTTGAAAACCCTTCTTGACACAAGTTGAGTACGCCATCCTTGGGAAGTGGATTTTGATTTTTTCTTTTGTCGGTCTTGTGGTAATAATTGTTACCACCACCTCGGTAAGCGATTCCATGCAAAATGGGACGCATGTTTCGAGTGCCGTATAAATCTTCGTACTTGTTCCCATAATTATCGGTGATTTTATGGAGTAAATCCGTTTCGTTGTATCTCTTTTTGTAAAAAGTGGGAGTAAGACTATCCGTAATTTTATTTACCTTATTCGAATCCTGTACAGACAGAGAAGTTGATGGAAATTGAGCAACTGCCTGGAGGAAGAAAAGTGAAAATAAAATAAAAAGAGTCTGTTTCATAAATGTTTTTTTTGATTAACTATCCAAAGATAAAAGTTATTGTGGCCAATTTCAGTTAATCGGTGAGTGTATTTTTTACGTCTCGATAAATATCACCCATGAATAATTTTACTCCAACGGTGTAAGTAGGTGAATTGAAGTTTTCTTCTACGTACCTATTCCCAATTAGCAGTAACCGAAATCCCACTCCCGCGCTTATTCCTATATAATGAAAGATGCGATAGGTAGCTTTCATGGAAGGTTCGTAAGTTAGGATAAAATGAGAATTGGTTTTTGCTTTGTCTTTCGTTTGGTAAAATGTTTGTCCAAATCCCAAATACACCGGAACAGATAGTTGCAGATTGTTTTTTTCTAAAAACGAAAAAGAAACAAAAGGAGCGACATACCTCATTTTGAGAGCGGCTGTATCTTTTTCTTCCGTGATATGATTAAATTCGGTAGTAAGCCAATTGTAGCTCAGTGCAATTGTAAAATTGTCATTGAAAGTAACTCCGCCCAGTACACCTCTTACTTGCGCATGGTAATTTGCTATGAACGAGTTACGCGTATTATAATCTCCGTAAAAAGAAGGCTCATGTGAGAGACTTTCTCTTATAGAATCGAACATTTGACTGTTACCAAATATCGGTAAAGCGAATAGCGTTATGTAAATTGCCTTTTTGATAATTCAAATTTATGGAAAATGAAACGTTGTTCGAAGGTTAGTGAATAAACTCTATCCATAGCAGTTTGTTGATACCTGAATGTTAGAGCGAAAGCTCTTTGTTGGGGTCCCAAAATAATTCCTTGAAACCAACTATTTTATCTTCAACAACTTCAATCCCCTCATTTTCTAGCGCTTGCTGCATGGCAGTTGGAGTAGGGAAGTGCATCTTTCCGGTTAACATTCCGTTGCGGTTTACCACTCGATGTGCGGGAATTGGTTTTTTTTGCGAATGAGAAGCGTTCATCGCCCAACCTACCATACGCGAAGAGCGAGGCGTGCTGAGTGCTTTCGCGATTGCACCGTAATTAGTTACTCTTCCTTTAGGAATGTGACGAACAATTTCAAATACGGATTGAAAGAAATCTGTGTGCTTATCGGGAATTGAGGTCATTGGTGTGGACGAAAATAATAGGAGTGGAACATGAGTAGTGAAGGTAAGAAAAATGCTATATTTTTTGAAACATCCTGAATCAAATGTTGGTAGACAGATCAATGGAGCAGGTAAAACAAGAATTTTATCTCAACATTCTCAAAGCTCTATTCAATGATTGTACTAGAATATCTATTTCCTCAATTGTATTGTAAAAACTAAAAGAAGCTCTTGTTGTTCCCGGAATTCCGAAAAAATCCATTAGGGGTTGTGTGCAATGGTGACCGGTTCTAACTGCCACTCCCATTTTATCTACAATGGTACCAAGGTCGAATGGATGAACTCCTTCTACTACGAAGGAAATTACACAAGTTTTGTTTGTTGCTTCACCAATAATTTGTAATCCTTCTATTTTTGATAATTCTTGTGTGCCATATTCCAGAAGTGCTTTTTCTTGCTTCTTAATAAAATTGAAACCAACAGAATGAATATAATCAATTGCCGCACCTAGTCCAATTCCACCTGCTATGTTTGGTGTTCCTGCTTCAAATTTATGTGGCAATTCGTTGTAAGTGGTCTTTTCAAATGTCACTGTTTTTATCATATCACCACCACCTTGGTAGGGAGGAAGTGAGTTCAAAACCGATTCTTTTCCATATAGAACTCCCGTTCCGGTTGGCCCAAATAATTTGTGACCTGAAAACACAAAGAAATCTGCGTTCATTTCTTGCACATCGAGTTTTCCGTGAGTCACTGCTTGTGCTCCATCCACTAAAGTGAGTGCTCCATGTTTTTTAGCAATATTAATCAGCTCCAAAGTAGGGTTGATTGTGCCCAAAGTGTTGGAAGTATGCGTGAAAGAAACGAGTCTCGTCTTGTCCGTAATTAGCTTCTCGTATTCTTCCATTAGGATTTCTCCTTTTCGATTCATCGGAATTACTTTGAGTATTGCTTTTTTTTCCTCACAAATCATTTGCCAGGGCACAATATTGCTATGGTGTTCCATTGCTGTAATGATGATTTCATCGCCCGGATTCAATGACTTGGAAAGAGAACTTGCAATTAGATTGATGCTGCCAGTTGTACCCGAAGTGAAGATGATTTCATGAGAATGTTTTGCATTCAAAAACTCTTGGGTTTTCACTCTAGCCTGCTCGTAGGCATCGGTTGCTTCCTGACTTAATGTGTGAACTCCTCTATGAATATTGCTGTTTTCCAATTCGTAATATTTGCTAATAGCATCTATTACAATTTTTGGTTTTTGGGTAGTTGCTCCATTGTCCAAATACACCAGAGGTTTGCCATTTACTTCTCTTGAAAGTATGGGAAAGTCTTCGCGTATTTGTTGTATTGTTTTCATTTCTTAATTAAAGTTGGACTTCGTTCACTCTTATTTTCTATTTCTGTTTAAACATAGCGGTTAGTCCTCAGTTTTGCCTTTTCAATTATCCATTGAAAAGTTACTCCATTCCATACATCCCCAATACTTTTTCTTTCAGTTCTGGGATTTTTATTTTTTCTACTACTTCACCCAAAAATGCTCCGATCAATAAGGCAGTTGCTGATTCTTTACTTAGCCCTCTCGACTGTAAATAAAACACAGCTTCTTCATCCAGTTGCCCAGAGGTTGAACCGTGGCTACACTTTACGTCATCGGCATAGATTTCGAGTTCTGGTTTGGAGTTCATAGTCGCATCATCCGATAACAATATGTTGTTATTACTCTGAAATGCATTGATTTTTTGTGCATCCTTTCTCACAAAAACTTTTCCATTAAAAACTCCTGTCGCTTTATCGGCAACAGTTCCTTTGTACTGTTCATTGCTTTCACAATTTGGCATCATGTGATCCATGATAGTATGGTTGTCAATGTGTTGTTTTTCTTTAGGTTGGTAGGCTCCGTAAAGGTTGCTTTCGCAGTGCTCGCCTTTCACAAACACGTTTGTGTTATTTCTTATCCAATCTCCTTTGAGTGTATAGTTAAAAGCAGAAAAGGTTGAGTTTTTTTCTTGGGTAGCAACGTTGGTGCTCATCACGTTTATTCCTTCTTCATAATTTTGGATAACGTAATAGTTCATGTGACTATTTTCACCAATAAAAAATTCATTGACAGAGTTGTAGAAAAAGTCTGCGGTGTTTTTGTTTACAGAACTTTTGATTATTGAAAGTTCCGCATTTTTCTTAGTTACAAATAAATTTCTAGGCTGCGAAATAACTTTTTCACCTTCCGAGTAATGGATTAAATGAATAGGTTTGTCACAAACTCCTTTTGCAATAATCATGATTCCTTCCGAAAAATAGGCGGTGTTTAACGCAGAAAAGAAATTTGACATTGTATCTAAATTCTGAGAAAAATAAGCTGTTAGTTCTTCCGTAGTGCATTCCTCAAATGACTTTACTTCAAGTACATCGGTTTTAGGCAAGGAAGAGAGTTCTTCATTAAAAAAACCGTTCACCATGACTATTTCGTATGCGTCAAGTCCTTCAATTCGTACCTCAGATAAATCGATGTTAGCTGAAGCAATTGGATTAAAGTGATAGTGGTTTTTAGTGATTTTTGTGGTTCGGCTATATTTCCAATATTCATCCCTGGTTGTTGGGAATTCGAGTTGGGCAAGTGCCTCCAATCCAGATTCACGGATAGCTGTTAATTCATTCCACACGGCTAGCTTATTTTCGGCTATATGCGAAACAAATTCTTGCGTTTTGTTTGTAGTAAGTGTTGAGCTCATGGTAGTTTTTTCGGAATGTGATTACGCGTTTACTTCTTCTTTTATCCAGTCATATCCTTTTTCTTCAAGCTCAAGAGCCAATTCTTTTGTTCCAGATTTCACAATTTTTCCTTTGTACAAAACGTGTACAAAATCTGGTACGATGTAGTCCAATAGTCTTTGGTAATGGGTAATAACAACGGTCGCATTGTCTTTGTTTTTTAAAGTGTTCACTCCATGTGATACAATCTTTAACGCATCAATATCTAATCCAGAATCAGTTTCATCGAGTATAGCTAGTTTTGGTTCCAACATCGCCATCTGAAAGATTTCATTTCTTTTTTTCTCTCCTCCACTAAATCCTTCATTTACATATCTTTTCAAGAGAGAGTTGTCCAACTCAACTAGAGCAGACTTCTCTTTTACCATCGCAAGAAATTCTTTGGCTGCGATTGGTTCTTCACCTTTTGATTCGCGCGTTTCGTTGATAGCGGTTCTCAAAAAATTCATGTTACTTACTCCCGGTATTTCAATTGGGTACTGAAAAGCCAAAAATATTCCCATTCTAGCTCTTTCTTCCGTTGAGTATTCCAATAAATCCTCGCCCATGAAATCAACAGATCCTTCTGTGATTTCGTAGTCCTCATTTCCAGCTAAGACTGAAGATAATGTACTTTTTCCAGACCCATTTGGACCCATTATTGCGTGAACTTCTCCCGCTTTTACCTCAAGATTTATTCCTTTAAGGATTTCTTTTCCGTCAATAGAAGCGTGTAAGTTTTTGATTGAAATCATTCTGTGTTATTTCGTTATTTTTAAACATTCTAAATAATAGGCAAATGTAAAAAAAACTTTCCCAAAATTCCATATTTTGAGGGGTGTAAATAAAAAAAAAGGGGCTACTAGCACAAATACACACAAACAGAAGTTTTAGTGGAAGTTAATTTGTAATTTTGGCACAATTAATTTGGAGTATAGAACATATGAAAAACATCAGAAATTTCTGCATCATTGCGCACATTGACCACGGTAAAAGTACCCTGGCAGATAGGTTATTGCAAACTACTGGAACCATTAGCGACCGAGATATGCAAAACCAGGCATTGGATGATATGGATTTGGAACGTGAAAGAGGAATTACAATTAAGTCTCATGCTATCCAAATGAATTACAAGCAGGATGGAGAAGAGTATGTATTAAATTTGATAGATACTCCAGGACATGTTGATTTTTCTTATGAGGTTTCTCGTTCTATCGCAGCTTGCGAAGGAGCACTTCTGATTGTGGATGCTTCTCAAGGAATCGAAGCTCAGACTATTTCTAATTTATACTTGGCGTTGGAACATGATTTAGAGATTATACCAATTCTGAATAAAATGGATTTGCCTGGGGCAATGCCCGAGGAGGTTTCTGATCAGATAATAGAATTAATAGGATGTTCGCAAGACGATATTATTCCAGCCAGTGGAAAAACTGGACTGGGCGTGGAAGATATTCTGAAAGCTGTAGTAAGCAGAGTGCCCGCGCCAGTGGGTGAGGTGGAAGCTCCGTTTCAAGCGATGGTGTTTGATTCTGTTTTTAATTCATACCGAGGAATTATTGCTTACTACCGAGTATTGAATGGGAAATTAAATAAAGGAGATAAAGTAAAATTTATCAATACTAAAAAAGAGTATTACGCAGATGAAATTGGAAATTTGGGGTTAAACCTAATGCCTAAAAAGCAAGTTTCTGCAGGAGATGTAGGGTATATCATTTCAGGAATAAAAGAAGCAAAAGAGGTAAAAGTAGGGGATACGATAACTACAGTAGATAATCCAACTACAGAAGCTGTGCAGGGATTTGAGGATGTAAAACCAATGGTTTTTGCTGGGATTTACCCTGTAGATACGGATGAATACGAGGAATTGAGAGATGCAATGGAAAGGTTGCAATTGAATGATGCCTCTTTGGTGTTTGCTCCCGAAAGTTCCGCAGCTCTTGGCTTTGGATTCCGTTGTGGATTCTTAGGAATGTTGCACATGGAGATTATTCAAGAAAGATTGGAGCGCGAGTTTGATATGACAGTAATCACCACTGTACCAAACGTTTCGTACAAGGCTTATCTAAAGAAAGATAATGAATTGCTGGAGTTGAATAATCCATCGGATTTGCCGGATCCTTCTATGATTGATTACATCGAAGAGCCATTCATTAAAGCGCAGATTATCACCAAATCCGATTTTGTAGGTTCCATTATGAACTTGTGTATCGAGAAAAGAGGAATGCTGACCAATCAAGTGTATTTGACTTCGGATAGGGTAGAGCTCTCCTTCGAAGTGCCGATGGCCGAAATTGTATTTGATTTTTATGACAAATTAAAGTCTATATCAAAAGGGTATGCTTCGTTTGATTATTTTCCAATAGGGTTCAAGCAATCCAAATTAATTAAACTTGATATTTTATTGAATGGCGATCCTGTGGATGCACTTTCCGCCTTGGTTCACCAAGACAATGCCTACGATTTAGGAAAAAGAATTTGCGCAAAACTACGTGAGTTAATCCCGAGGCAACAGTTTGATATTGCGATTCAAGCAGCCATAGGAGCCAAAATTATTTCCCGAGAAACGGTGAAAGCAGTGCGTAAAGATGTTACGGCCAAATGTTACGGTGGAGATATTTCGCGAAAGCGTAAACTACTCGAAAAGCAAAAGAAAGGAAAGAAACGAATGAGACAAGTTGGGAATGTAGAGGTTCCTCAATCCGCGTTTATGGCGGTCTTGAAGCTGGATTAAGTATAATGATTTGGCAATTATTTTTCTTTGCAGGAGTAATCTTTTTATTTATTCGTTTCATGAACGATATGCCATTCCGAAATCCTCAAAAGAGGGGCTTAGTTAATATTAAGGATATATCTGCAATTGAGTTAAATAAACTTCCTGATATCACAATTTTTAAACAGAATTACTCGCGTTCAACTTACGGAAGGTCGACAAATCATTTGACAAAAAGATTGTCTGTGCATTCCGTTGTGTTATTGAGTGAAAATCATAGAAAACGCGTCAAAGTGTTTTCCTCATATTCAAAAAATGCGGCTAAACAAGAGTTAGTGAGAATATCAGAAGAATACAATAAATCAATTGTACGTTATTCACCTCAAATTTCTGAGAAAACGAGAAGTAGGAGAAGGTAATTTACTTCGAGACATACAAAACCATGTCTACCAATCGGCTTGAATATCCAATCTCATTGTCGTACCATCCGCAAATTTTTACCGAATTTTCAAGTACTTGTGTAAGCGTAGAATCAAATATGCAGGAATGTGGGTTTTGTAAAATATCAACAGAAACGATGGGAGCTTCATTGTATTCCAAAATATGTTTCATTCTTCCTTCGCTTTCTTTTCTGAAAGCTGCATTTATTTCTTCTATTGATTTGGGGTTTTGGATGTTCAAAGTCAACTCTGTTAACGAACCATCTGGCACAGGAACTCGGTTTGCGCTGCCAATAATTTTCCCCTCGAGGTGAGTAAATATTTGAGTTACAGCAGTGGCAGCTCCAGTAGATGTAGGAATTATTGATAGGGTGGCAGCTCTTCCTCTGCGGATATCCTTATGTGGCCCGTCATGTAAGTTTTGTACACTTGTGTAGGAATGAATAGTAGATAAAAACCCATTTTCTATCCCACAGATTTCGTCAATGATTTTAATCATGGGAGCCGCACAGTTGGTAGTACAGCTGGCGTTGGATACGATTGTTTCTGTGCCATCCAATTCGTGGTCGTTTACTCCAAGCACAATGGTTTTTATATCACCTTCTTTGGCCGGTGCCGAGAGAATTACTTTTTTAGCTCCAGCCGTAAGATGTTTTCCTGCTAATTCTGGTGTTCTAAAATGACCCGTAGACTCAATGACAACATCTACTCCCAATTTTTTCCAAGGAAGGTTCTCTGGGTTTCTTTCAGCCGTTGCACTTATGGAATTTCCATTTATCGAAACAGAAGTTTGGTTGGAGGTAACTTGCCCATTGAACTTTCCGTGAACTGAATCGTATTGAAACAAATGTGCCAATGTTTCATTATCGGAAAGATCATTAATGGCAACGATTTCAATAGAATCATTTTGGAGCATGAGCTTGGCAGTGGCTCGTCCTATTCTTCCAAATCCGTTTATTGCAACTCTAATTTTGGTCATAGCGATAGTGATTTTTGTAAAGTAAATTTAAGAATAAGTTTCTGGATTTTTGAAACAAAATACAACGGTGTGTCACAAAAAAAACTGCTCACATTTGTGAGCAGTTTTATTAATTGAGTATTTGTTATTTCTTTATTGCTTAATGAATTTCGATCCTTTGAATTTCATTCCATCAGCTTGTACCGTTACAAAGTAAATTCCTTTTGGAAGGGTAGAAGTATTTACTCTGTGTTTTATGTTTCCTTCTTGTCTGTTGGTTAATGTTTCGTTAGCTACTAATTGTCCCGATAAGCTAAATACCGAAATAGTAACGTCAGCATCTTTGGTTAACTCTAATTCCACATTCGTAAAGTTGGTAGCTGGGTTAGGGTATAGGTTAAATGAAGCAACCTGTGCTTTTTCCTCTTTCAAATTTTCTTCAATAGAAAGGAAGTCGTTACTACTCCAAATACCTCTTCCGTGTGTTCCTAAGTAAATCGTACCAGAGTTAGTACATTCTTCCCAACTTCTGTATTGTTGTCTTACATCGTAAACGGGTACTGCACCCATCTCATCGTTTTGAGCGCTCCATGATGCTCCAGAGTTTAGAGAAACCCAAGCGCCAAATTCAGTTCCTGCTATAATTCGAGTTGGATCACTCATGTCAATTACTGCATCAAATACAGGCATTGCTGGTAAGTTTCCTCTTATACTCGAGAAAGAAGAACTTCCTGTTGTACTAGCGGCAGTTGTTGATCTGATTATATTGGTAGAGGAACCATATCCTCCCAGAGCCACAACTAAGTGCTCAGGATCGTTCGGATCAACTCCTAAACCACCAACATATTGGGAACCGTTCAAGATGGTAGTGATATCTAATTGAGAAACACCACTTCTGACATCTGCATACTTAAATGAGGTGCTATCGTGGTCATTAATCCCGTTTATTACATCATTGGCTTCGTTGTTATAGTACACGTTGTTAAATCCTTTTACTCTGTATACTTCTCCTCCTGAAGTCCCTACGTATAAGATGTTTCCATCCTTTGAAAATTCCATTTCAGTAACTCTTCCTGATACAGAGTTCATTACTTTCCACCAAACTGGTGTTGTACCGAATCTCAAAGCTCCTCTTGTTACCCATACACCTCCTGAACCCTGTAATCCAAGGGCAAACATTGACTGAACTCTGTCTTGAATTTTTAAAGTGTCTCTGTAAGCATAAGAGTATGAAGTATCGCCTAAAACATCAATAGTGGTATCAATGGTAACGTTTACCGCGGTAGGTAATACATAAGGGAACTCTACCCCCAAGTTTTTACTAGGAACCATAATGGTTGTTCCAGCCGGTAAATCTTCCGTTGCGTAATAATCTAATGAATCCGTACTGTTTAAGTCATTGGCTGTTTCGTACAATCTTGTCACGTTGTAGAACGGCTTTACAGCACTTGAAAGAGCGTCTATTTCTGTTCCAGTAAATGAACTTCCATTCCCTTTTGTTGCTGTTCTGTAGTTTGCACCCGTATAAATACTTGAAAATAGAACGTTAGGATCAAGATGAGAAATCTCACAATCAAAACCATCTCCTCCGTTAACTCTCCTGAATTCCATTGGTGACGTTCCTGGATTGTTTACATCTTTGTATTGAGTTCCATTATCTTGAGCTCCTCCAATTAAATCTCCAAATTTTGAATACCCAATTCCGTAAAACTGAGTTACATTGTATCCTCTGTTTGCGGGATAATATCGTATGTTATTTGAGGTGGCATTGTCTGAAATCCCTATTCCACCATCATTTCCGATGTACAGTCTATTTGTGTTATCCCAAACCATTTCGTGGTGATCAGCATGCGAATAAAACGAACTAGTTTGAGAGGCTTGGGAAGAAGAAACTTGTGACATCTGACCGAAAGGGGCAGAAGTGGCAGATTCAATCCAACGGAAAACGTTGATTCCACCGATTAAAAACTTTTTAGGATCACCTGGAATTGTCGTGATAATGTTATTGTAGTTACCTTGATATTGCAAGCCATTCGCAAATGGATCTGTTGTTAATACAGTTGTTGGGTCCGTTCCGTTTGCTGTCTCAGGCACTATTTCTGCCCAAGTAGCTCCGTTGTCATGAG